>Ga0116156_10004192_pt1 | contig 12292 bp, 8 predicted proteins | sample AD_UKC045_MetaG_FD_89891 | JGI IMG/M metagenome (GOLD analysis project Ga0116156, IMG submission 89891) | Active sludge microbial communities of municipal wastewater-treating anaerobic digesters from USA - AD_UKC045_MetaG | ecosystem: Engineered > Bioreactor > Anaerobic > Digestate | place: USA... | reverse complement strand
TAATCAAATTAACCAAACCACCAACACCGACTTCTAGTTTAGCTGCTTCTCGATCGAATTCTAACTGTTCTTTTTTAGTATACTTAGCCAATTGACCAGTCTTTTTCTTATCCAAAATATCTTTATATTTACGGATTGAATTTTTAATAATAAAAAAGTTAGTCAAAGTACCACCCAACCAGTGTTCGGTAATATATGGCATACCGGTATTTTCGGCAACCTTCTTAAGTTGAACTTTAACTTGATCTTTGGTGCCGACCAATAAAACATTCTTACCGGCAGCAACTTCTTTAGTGATAAAAGCCCAAGCTTTATCAATTTGTTCTTGAGTTTTAACCAAATCAATAATATGAAGACCTTTTTTGTTACCAAAAATAAATGGCTTCATCTTAGGATTCCACTTAGAAGTTTTGTGACCGAAATGCAAGCCAGCAGCCAACATCTCGTCTAGAGATAGGACATTAGACATAGTTTCCTTTCAACCGCTGCGATCCGTCACCCGAGAGCCTAGCGGGCAAGGAAAATTGGAACGCATGAGTCGTTAAATTTAAAATAGAATAAAACAGGCTCAAAATTGTAAATGATACTAATTAATATAAAGAATTAGCCAATAATTGTCAAGCTAAAAACTTCTTTAAAAAAACAAACCCTGGTTTCCCAGGGTTTAGTGGTTATTATATTTTAAAGGAGTCAACGACTTCCTTTAATTGTTGAGCAGCCTTAGCTAATTCATTAGCCACTTGAGCCGTTTGTTCTGCCCCCTTAGCTATTTCACCAGCTGCCGACTGCACTCCTTGCATATTCTCCGAGACTTCAGACATACCTTTAGCTGATTCTTCGATATTTTTGTTAACAATCTGAACTCCATCACCACTTTGGGTTATAGAAGCACTGATTTCATTAACTGTTGCCGATTGTTCTTCAATACTCGCTGCAATCGTATGAGCAATTTGATTGATGTTTTCAATAATCTTGACAATTTGACTAACAAATTCAACCGAACCATCAACTGAGGTAGTCATACTTTCAATCTGACCAGCAATTCGGCCAGTCGCTTCACTGGTTTGTTTAGCCAATTCCTTAACTTCATTAGCTACCACAGCAAAACCTTTACCAGCTTCACCAGCACTCGCTGCTTCAATTGTCGCATTAAGCGCCAACATATTGGTCTGGTCGGCAATATCATCAACCATTTTAACAATTTTGCCAATTTCACTGGTAGTTTTCTTTAATTCATCAATACTAATCATGGTTTGACTAGATTTCTGACTAGCCTCACCAGCAACACTACTAGACTGACTAGTATTTTTACTAATCTCTTGAATAGTGGCTGACATCTCAGTTATCGCCGAAACCACATTTGAGACTGCTTGGGTTATTTCTTCAGTGGTTTTAGAAACATTTTGCAAGTTAGTCGAAGCTTGTTCAGTGGCTGCGGCTACATTAGCTGATTGAGAAGATAATTCTTCAGCACTAGATGACATTTGAACTGACTGGGCTGATAGTTCCTCAGAGGCTGCCGACAACATATTGGCTTGCTTTTGAATTGCTTCAATGCTTTGTTTTAAATTAAAAGTCGTATTTTCGACAGCTTTTTCAATATCTTTGAAAATATCATGAACTTCCCTGGTGTATTGATCAGCTGGAGCAATCTTGTAAGTTTTAGTTAAATCACCGCTAGCGATAACAGCTAAAATTTCTGCCAATTTGCTAACTTCATTTTCTTGATATTGTTTAACTCGATTAGCCAACGTTATATCCTGGATTACCTCAATATGGCCAACCTGTTCACCAGCCTGATTTTTTAAATAAGAAGTATCGACTTGATAGTCCTTATCATCACCAGGCTGTTTAAACCAAGATGTGCTTTTGCCTGCTCGAAGCATTTCAATCCCACATTTTTTAGTTTTGCAAATATCAGCTCCCCAATTATTGCACGGTTTACCTTTAAGTTCTTGTCGATTTTTACCAATAACTTTTTCAGTGGCCTTATTAATAAAAATCCAATTCATATTATTGTCAGTCACCGAAATTGGCCAAGAGACTGAATCCAAAATAGATTCATACAAGAAAACTTTTTCCACGATTTTTTCGATAATTTTGTTAAGCCCATTAATAATCGGCCTAAATTCAATAATTACCTTGGCTGGATCGCCCCGAAGATTATAGTTTTCTTTAATAATCTCAGTAATTATTTTTTCCGCTTCATCCGTAATAGCCTTAATTTGGCGAATAAGATAATTAATATTGACTCTAATAGCAATAGTAATTGAACCAACAATCAATAAAGCGATAACTACAATAAACCAAGTCAACCGATTGGCTTCTTTCATAACCTGATTCATTGGCACCGCCGTCGCAAAGGACCACTGATTTTCAGAATTACCGATTTTAATTGGACTGAAAATTGTTCTAATTTTAAAATTGCCATTGAGTGATTTTTTCTCAACAGTAAATTTTTTACCCTCCTTGATGGCTTTGAGTAATTCGTCTTTCTCTGGCACCCCTTCACCAACATTTTTGCCTAAAAGGTCTTGATTGGGGTGATAAATCAAATCACCATTGTTATTGGCAATGGCTACATAACCGGTCTCCCATGGTTTGGCATCTTTTAAAAGTTCTTCAACCCTTGAAATATTTACATCCAGGCCAACTACGCCCAATACTTTTCCAGCCTTAATAATTGGCACAGCTAAAGTTATTACACGTAAAGTTTGGCCACCAGCTTCATAATCAAAAGGATCAATTAAGGTCTCCTTCTGATTTGTTTTAGCCAGCTTGTAATAATCACTGGTCTCATAATCTTTTAAAGCTTCTAAAGCAATCTTTTCACCACTGCGATAATAATAAGGAATGTATCGCCCAGTATTATCATGACCAGAGCTACTAACATAGCTATTATCAAGACCATCAAAGGCATTGGGTTCAAAACATACCCAGGCCCCAATCAAATTCTCATTACTAGCTACTGTTTGTTTTAACAAACGGCCAGCTAACTCTCGATCAGCCTTATTAGACTCAACCATCGCTAAAAAAGACTGTAACAAAATTCGAGCTTCTTCTAGTGGCTTTTCTAATTCAGCTTTCACTAAAAAAGAATATCTGTAGGACATTTCATCAGCCGCTAGATTGGCTTGTTTTTTTGACGAGCTACGAACACTGACAATAATTATTGTCGACATAGCCAGAATGCCAATCAACACAACACTCAAGATTGACACCAACATTTTTCGAGCCAAATTTTGGTCTTTTTTCATTTCCTTCTCCTTTCACTTTGTGATTCTTTTTCTTTATTTTATTGTCAAATAACAGTGCTTAGAAAAATAGCTGATTATTGACAATTGGTCAAGTATCGTGTTTTTATTTATAACTCTTGATTTTTTTAAAAGACTGTGGTATCTTATCAATACCACGCCAGTCCGGGCGTTTATTTTTAGTCTAAGATAGTATGAAAAAAGATTTACATCCAACTTATTATCCTGAAGCCAAGGTTATTTGCGCCTGTGGCAATATTTTTACTACTGGTTCAACCGTAGAAGAAATTAAAACTGAAATCTGTTCTGCTTGCCACCCTTTTTATACTGGTAAACAGAAGTTGCTTGATACTGCTCGCCGCGTTGAAAAATTTGCTGCTAAGCTTGAATCTAAAGCCGAAGTTAAAAATAAGAAAGAAAAACGCGAAGCTCGCGATAAAGCTCGTGAAGCTAAAGCCGAAGCTGCTAAAGAAGCTCTTGAAAAAGAATTAGCTGCTTAGCTAAATAGATTTTTTATAAATTGTCTCCCAGCCGCTCGGTTAGGGAGATAATTTTTTAATAAAAATATGTACGAAGACCTTAAAGCCAAACTAAACGATCTCAATAATCAACTCAATGATCAGTCGATCATTGCCGATAATCAAAAATTTCGCAAAATTGCCAAAGAACAAGCTGAACTAGCTGATTTGGTTAATTTAATCACGCGTTTAGAAAATATTGATAAACAACTAATTGAAATCGACCAGCTTTTGACTGAAAATACTGACCCAGAAATCAGCCAAATGGCTGAACTCGAAAAAGCCGAACTATTACCACAGAAATCTCAGTTAGCTGAAAAGCTTGACGAAGCCCTACATCCAGCTGACCCACGCGATAAAAAAGATGTTATTGTTGAAATCCGCGCTGGCGCTGGCGGCGACGAAGCCGCTCTCTTTGCCGCTGAACTTTTTCGAATGTACAGTCGTTTTGCCGAAAATAACAACTTTAAATTAGAAGTTTTAAACTCCAGTTTAATCGGTATCGGCGGTTATAAAGAAATCACTTTTAGTGTTAGCGGTCAGCAAGTTTTTGGCTGGTTAAAATACGAAAGTGGCACTCACCGTGTTCAACGGGTGCCAGAAACCGAAAAACAAGGCCGCGTTCATACTTCAACCGTTACTGTGGCTGTGTTACCAGAAGCCGAAGAGGTTGATGTTGAAATTAAAGCCAACGAACTTAGAATCGATACTTTTTGTTCTTCTGGCCCAGGTGGACAGTGTGTTAATACCACCTATTCAGCTATTCGCATCACTCATATACCGACTGGTTTAGTAGTTAGCTGCCAAGACCAGAAATCACAGCATCAAAATAAAGAAAAGGCCATGCAAATTTTACGTTCCCGCCTTTTGCAAAAAATTGAAGATGAACGCCGCGAAGCAGCTGATAGCCAACGCCGTCAACAGATTGGTAATGGCGATCGCAGTGAAAAAATTCGGACCTACAATTTTCCTCAAGACCGCGTCACTGACCACCGCCTCCAAGAATCTTGGCACTCGATTGACCGTATTATGGATGGCGAAGTCGACCAAATAATTCAAAAACTCCAACAATATGCCAAGCAATTGGCAAAAGAAACTGCTCAGTAAGCCAACCATTACCGAAGTTAAAGCTTGGCTCAAGACTGCCTGGCCACTAAGCCAAACTCAATCCAGTCTGGCTAATTGGCTATTGGCTTTTATCTTAAACTGTTCTCCCCATCAAATCGCTAGTGAGCCTAAGTGCCAACTGACACTTGGTCAATGGTTTCGTTTGCGCCAAGCTGTAAAAAAACTCGCTTTAGGTTACCCTTTGGCTTACTTAATTGGCCAACAAGATTTTTATGGACGAACTTTTAAAGTAAACAAACACACCCTAATTCCTCGCCCAGAAAGTGAATGCTTAATTGATATTGCTAAAGATTTAAACAAAACCTTTACCGAACCGACTGCCTGGATCGATCTTGGCACTGGCTCAGGCTGTCTAGCTATTAGCTTAGCTTTAGAGCTCGGATCAAATAACTATTATGGCGCTTCCGATATCAGCTTGCCAGCTTTAAAAATAACCCAGCATAATGCCAAAGCCTTATCCGCCAATATCGACTGGCGTCAAGGTTCACTTTTAGAGCCATGGCTAAATGAGCCTGAATTAAAAAAATATAAAAATCTAGTTATCGTCGCCAATTTACCTTACCTTGACCCTAAAGATTATCAAAATAATTTTCAGGAACTGCGCTTTGAACCAAAATCAGCTTTAGTTTCCGGTATTGACGGGCTAGCGCTTTTTTCCAAGTTAGCCCGGGAGCTGCCCATTTTTATAGCTAACCACCCTGAACAAAAAATTCATCTACTCACCGAAAGCCGAATTGACCAAGTAGCCACTCTTGAAAGCCTGCTTTCAGTCGGCGGTCTAATCTGGCAACAAGCCTACGTAGACCTCACCGGCCGCCAACGTTTTGGTTATTGGCACAATTAAAAGACCCAACCTTACGGCTGGGTCTTTTTATATTCTCTTTTGACTTTATTATTCCTTTTTGGCTTCGGCTTCAGGCTTACTTTCTTCAACAGCTGCATTTTCAACTGCCACTGCTCGTGGTTCTTCAGCAGCAACAATAATTTCATTTAATTCATGACGAGATGACAACGCAACACCTTTTGGCAATTTCAAATCGGCAAAAGTAATGTGATCATCAAAATTAGCTAAAATAGACAAATCAACATCTAGTTCATTAATTAAATCTTGTGGCAAACATTCAATTTCAACAGCGTCAAAATTTCGAACAATAACACCACCTAAACCCTTAACAACTGGAGCTTCACCAATAAAGTTAAGCTCAACTTCAGTAGTAACTTTTTCTGCCATATCAACTTGGAAAAAATCCATATGAATCAACTGGCTTTTAACATTAGTTTGGGCAATGTCTTTAATAATTACTTGTCTTTCATCTTTACCATCAATAACCAAAGTAATCAAACTAGACTCTCCAGCTTTTTCGTATAGCTTTAGGGCCTCATTCTTTTTAATTTGGATATGCAAATTTTCAGTCTTAGGACCGTAAACAACTGCTGGGATAAAACCTTCAACGCGCAACTGGCGCAAAGCTTGCCGACCTGGTTGACGAGTGACGGCTGCTAACTTCAATTCGCTTTTCATAACAAAAAAATACTTAACTTAAGAGTTAATCGCATTAGCTAGTATAATTAATCGCTTAGGTTTTGTCAATTACCTCGCTAATTCCTAGCTCGAACAATAACACTATTTACTAATCCGAGTAAAAGTAAACTAGAGACTAACGAACTACCGCCATAACTAACTAAAGGTAAAGCAATACCAACCACCGGCAAAATACCAATATTCATACCAATATTAACAAACACTTCAATAGCAATTAATCCAACACCGCCAACCACCACCAAACTACCGAAATCATCCTTAACTTTAGGCAAAATATTCAGTGACCGATAGATAATTAAACCAAATAACACCAAAACTAAACCTGTCCCTAAAAAGCCTCGTTCCTCGGCAATAACGGCAAAAATAAAATCAGTCTGGGCTTCTGGTAAAAACTTCAACTGGGTCTGTGAACCAAAGCCAACCCCCCGCCCCAATAATCGCCCTGAACCAACCGCAATCATGGCTTGATTAATATTATAACTTTGACCCAAGGCCGCCTGCTTGGGATCAACAAAAGAGCGAACTCGATTTTTTTGAATATCCGTAAATAAAAATAACCAAGCACCAAGTGCGCCAACAAAACCCAAAATAACCAGCCCTAATAAATATTTACGATCAAAACCTAGTAGTAAAATATAAATTAGCCAAATCGCGCCAAGCAACAAAGCTGAACCAAAATCTGGCTGCAGTAAAACTAAAATCATCAAAACCACTGTTGCTAAGCCGCTTTTGATTAAATTTTTAGTTTGGTCAGTTCTGATGGTTCGACTCGAAAAAAAACTCGACAAATAAATAATTAAAATAATTTTAACTAACTCAACTGGCTGAATACCCATGCCAAAAAGATTAAACCAGCCTTTAGTGCCATTAATGGAGCTACCGAAAAATAAAACACTAACTAGCAGGATTATCGCTAACCCATATAGATAGTTAGCGTAACTCCGCCAGCGATGATAGTCAGAAAAAGACAAAGCCAACCAGCCAGTCAAACCGACAACGGTAAAAATAATCTGCTTGCGAAAAGCCAGCAAACTAACACCGCCCCGGCCCAAGGAAACGCCATATATTTCAGTCAAACCAACTGCCAAAAGTAATGCCAAAGCCGCCGCTAAAAGCCAATCAACTCGCCGCCAATACTGACCAAAATTAAACTTCATAAAACTAATCTAGCGGCAAATAATTGCTATCATCTAAATAGTCAATATTAGTAAAAACTTCCAAGCGATTGGCATTCTTTAAATTTGGCCAAGTAAAATTAATGGTTCTAGTTTCGCCCGACTTCAATTTACTTAAGATTAATTCATTAACCCCTACTAAATTATCACCCTGATAGGCTAATAAAACAACTGGTACTGACCAATAACCATAAGCGGTTCGATTGTTTAAATTAAATTTAACACGAACAATTGATTGGTTAGTGGAAGCTGTTGAACTAATTTGCTGATCACTAATCACTAAATTATTACGTTCTTGTAAAAATTGAGGCCAATTTGGAATTTCTCGAGCATTTAGCTTCTGCCAACGTGCCTGATTGATTGCCAATTCCACGTTAGCTCCGGCTGGTTTTTTTTGATCTAAAGCCACTAAATAACGTTTCTGGCCAGGTAAAACAAAGCCTTTCTTTTGGACAATTGTTTCGCCATTAGCTTGGAATGAATAGTTAAAATAAACAGCCGTTCGCTCATTAGGATTGTTAATTTCGGCTACAAAATCATTTTGCTCAGATCCCAAAACTTTAACTGGACTAATTTCCAAAGGCTGATTATTGCGTCCAGCCAATAAATTAACACTTGTTTCAGCCATTTCTCTGATTGACTGTTGATCATTTATTTGATCAAAAATAAAATAACGCCCCAGGCCATAAAAACTATAGACCCAACCGCTAACCGCTACTATCAATAAAAAAGCAACCACCAGACTAAAAAATAAACGACGATTACGCATGTACCATAATCCAAAATGAAGCTTTTTTAATGAAACCCCGCTGGGTTCTAATTGATCTGGTAAAAAATTATTACCTTTTTTATTTTCAGTCATAAAGATAGGCTATTCTTTGATTTACGGCTTAAGTATTGGTCCAATAAACAAATTAGGTTGACCACCATAATTGCGCACTTCAATTCGAGACTGCAAAACCTGCAGTGGTTTATTGTCAAAATAATTAATTAAATTTTTACTACCTGCCTGCAAAACATTACGCTGTAAAAACGTGTTCAACCAAACAATTTCTTCTTGGCTAAACACTTGACCATTAGCTTGTTTAATTGCTAAATCACGAATAATCGTTAAATTATCAATTACTTCTAATAATTTTTGTTCTGAAATTGAATTATTTATTTGCAACTTAATTAAAGCGGTCTTCAACATTTTAGCGGTTGCGACTTGGTTGTCAATTGCTGGTAAGGCATTGGTGTCCAAAGAAATTAAAACATCGTTTTGATTGCCATTTTGCGTCAAATTACCGCCTAACAAACTATTAGCAACTTGATCAAATGGTAATAACCAATTAATTAAATAGAATTTAGCTGTTGCTAGTTGTTGTCCTCGCCACCAATTTGGCCGATTCCATTTTTGATCAACTGCCAAAGTCTTAGCTAACCAAGTTTTTAAAGTGGCCACACTTGACCAAAATTGATTGGTTTGCCAATCCTTTGCTTCTTGATTAGCAATATAGCTATCTAACTTGGGATAAATTTGAGACCAAGCTAATTGTTGACCTGGCCAATAACCATCCTGCAAAACTCGTAAACCAATATTTGGTTGCTGTTTGCTATCACGACGATCAAAACCACCCTCACTACTCGGAAAATTATTTTTATTAATTTGTGCTTGAATTTTATCTAAAACATTAATTTCCCAATCTTTATCCTGAGCAATAGCTTGTTCAATTGTTTGTTCTTTTAAAATATTTTTTTGAGCATCAACATAATGAACATAGGAAAGCTCATTACGCAAACCACTAAAAAAACTCATGGTTTTATAAATTTTAGCCCAATAATTTTTAAAACCTTGATCACTCGATAAATCACGAGCTAAAATATTGGCAGCTAAAAAATTAATCCGCCAATCATCTTTATCCAGGGAACACTGCTGACAATTTTGATCACGATAATTAATTGGCCATGGCCGTCTTAACCATAAACTTGCTAAATAAAAATTAGCCAATCGGCCACCTGATTGATAATCAGCTGCTGGCTTGAAAAAATTATAATCAAAAGACTGGCCAAATAATGGTGATAACTCTTTAGTTTTTGCTTTATTAATCAAAGCAACCTCTTGATCAACCTCTCGTGCCAAATCGGTGCTTAAAGCTGGCATTTTATAAAGCTGATCATCACCCTTGCGAAAAACTATTGTCGAAACGCTTAAATTATCTTGTTTGATCTGATTTTCTTTTGGCACCAACAACTTTAAAGCCACTGCCCAATATTGAGTATTCAAACGATAAGCTTCTAAAATAGGATCATTCCCCGCCACTCCTTGGCGGAGTAAATTCTGGTAGCGCCGATTTGATAATTCAAACAAGCTATTGCTTATTTGCCATAAACTATCATAAAAACCACCTTCTAGTGATTTATAAACTTCCTTAACATTATTTTGATAGTAATAAAATAAAAAATCAGTCGTTAAAATCAATGGCCATTTATCATTTTTGGCTGCTTGATAAAAAGCAAAAAAATCTTGTTCAGCCGACTCAAATGGATTAGCCACAATTGCTGAGCCCTGTTGATTTAAATTATTAATCAGTGGCTCTAGATTATAGTGACGCTTAACTTCATGATAATTAACCGCTTCACTTTTAATATTAACTGGCAATAAAGGTACTTGCCCTCGATTGGCTAAAATATCAAGACTATAGCTAGAAGTTGGTGCCTGATAAATCTGACTGAAAATAAGCTTATCCGCTTGAAAATCTGGATCAATTTTAACGTTAGAGCTAGTACTAATTTCTTGACTACCCGGCAAAACCTCAATGATCGCCGGCTCGGTTTTAGTAGCTATTGGACGGTTAATTTTCTTTGGAGTTGGTTGGTAATTCCAAAAAGCAATTATTTTAGAAATTACAATAACAAAAATTAACGACAGCAAGCAAGAACCAATCCATAGCCAAGTTTCTCCGGTAGTATTAAACCGAATTTTTTTGTGTTGTTGACCAGCCAAAACTCGACTGGCTTCATCGAGACGATTATTAAAAAGATTCTTTCGCACAAGCCTTTTTTATTAATTATTACTAGCTTAAAAACTACCTTAAGTATACCAATTAAACCAAAGTAAAACAAGCCAAAAAAGACTCTTTTTCCTTGCCAAGCCTAGTTTTTCTTGCTAAAATACTAAGGTCACATTATTAGCCTTCTGGCTATCTTTTTTATCAATTACTGTTATGAACAAGAATTTTCAACAAGCAACTGCTGAATACAGTGCTGAAGCGATTACTGTCCTTGAAGGCCTTGAACCAGTCCGCAAACGTCCGGGCATGTATATTGGCTCTACTTCAGCCACTGGTCTTCATCATTTAATTTGGGAAGTAGCCGACAATAGCTTCGATGAAGTCATGGCTAATTATGCTGACTATGTCGAAATAACCCTGCTTGACAACGGCATGGTTGAAGTTTGCGACAATGGTCGTGGTATTCCAGTTGATATTCATAAAGTAACTGGCGTTTCTGCTTTAGAGACTGTCATGACCAAGCTTCACGCTGGTGGTAAATTTGGTGGCAGCGGTTACAAAATTTCCGGCGGTCTTCATGGTGTCGGCGTTTCTGTTGTTAATGCTTTAAGCACCTACCTTAAGGCCACTGTTTATCGTGACGGCGCTATTTGGGAACAAGAATACGAATGTGGCAAACCAATGGGACCAGTTAAAAAAGTTGGTAAAACTGACCCGGATCGTCATGGAACCACAATTACCTTTAAACCAGATGGTACTATTTTTGATACTACTGATTTTAAATGGGGTACTATTTTAGATCACTTCCGGCAACAAACCTATTTAACTAAAGGCGTTAAAGACAAATTACACGATCGTCGCCCTAAACATTGCCAAAAGGATTATACTTTTTATTTTGAAGGCGGTATCCGTTCTTATATTCGTAGTTTGAATCGTAATAATCAAGTTAAAAACGAGACTGTTTTTTATATTGAAAAGGAGCTAGAAGAAAACAAAGTTGAAATCGCTCTCCAATATAACGACGGCTACAATGAAACCGTCTTAGCTTTTGCCAATAACATTATTAACCCCGAAGGTGGTACTCACCTAGTTGGCTTTCGCACTGCTTTAACTCGTGTTTTGAATAACTACGCTCGCGCTAAAAATCTTTTAAAAGAAAAAGATGAAAATCTAACCGGCGACGATGTCCGTGAAGGTTTAGTCTCTATTATCAGCGTTAAGCTACCTAATCCACAATTTGAAGGTCAAACTAAAGGCAAGCTTGGTAACGCTGAAATTAAAGGTTGTGTCGAGCAGGTCTGCAGTGAAGCCTTGAGTATTTTTTTAGAAGAACATCCCAAGGAAGCTGAACAGATTATTGCTAAATGTTTTCTGTCAGCTCAAGCTCGTATTGCCGCCCGAACTGCTCGAACAGCTATTTTACGTAAAAGCGCTCTAGACGGTGCTACCTTACCTGGTAAACTAGCTGATTGTTCTAGCCGCAAAGCTGAGGATTGTGAATTGTTTATTGTTGAGGGAGATAGTGCTGGTGGCAGTGCTAAACAAGGTCGCGATCGCCGCTTTCAAGCAATTTTACCTTTACGCGGTAAAATTTTGAATGTCGAACGAGCCCGTCTAGATAAAATGCTAGAAAACAACGAAATTAAGAGCATGGTTATTGCTTTAGGCACCAATATTGATG
>Ga0116156_10004191_pt1 | contig 12297 bp, 7 predicted proteins | sample AD_UKC045_MetaG_FD_89891 | JGI IMG/M metagenome (GOLD analysis project Ga0116156, IMG submission 89891) | Active sludge microbial communities of municipal wastewater-treating anaerobic digesters from USA - AD_UKC045_MetaG | ecosystem: Engineered > Bioreactor > Anaerobic > Digestate | place: USA... | reverse complement strand
GCTTTTCGTATGCATATATTCAAATTTCAATACCGTGTTTGTGTAAACGTTATAATTGCATCCAACCGCGTAATTCTGTTCTTTCAAAACGTCTGCGGCGCCTGCTTCGGCTTTTGCATATTCGTATCTTGCGCCAAAACCGATTTTTTCGCTGTATTCATAACCAGCTTCAAGATTAAGAGAATTCACATCGTATTTCGTAATTCCTGTTCCTAATATGTCTGTTTTCGGTTCGCGGATTGAATCAAGATATTCGCCTGTTAAAGATAATTTGTTAATTTTATAGTTTGCGTAAATATCCATTCCTACGCCGCGGTTTTTTGTGTTGGCGGTAGTAAATGTAGCCGCCGCATACTGATTATATAATTCCGCCACATTTGAAATAAACGAAAGTCCTAATGTCAGATTGTTTTTTGAATATTCGCCGGCGATTACAGCGTCGCGAAAAAAATCGTTCGACTGGTCGTTCAATTGAACTTCAGCGTTGAAAACCGCCGCTTTTAAAACGAGTTCGTTCATTACTTTATAATCGAATTGAACCGCGTTGAACGAACCGTATTGGGAACTCAATATCTCCATTCTCGGGGAAGACACCAAATTTGTGGACGCATATCCGAACGGCATATAAAATTTACCGGCGCGCAGCGCGGCTTTTTCATTTATCGTCCAGTCTAATTTCGCTTCGTCAAAATCCACGTTATTAGCTCCATAACTGTTATCCCAATAAATAACGATGTTAGCGTTGAGTTTATCAGCCAGTTTAGCGTCGACGTTTAACTGAGCGTCTGAAACTTCAACTTTGCTTTCGTCCGCGGCTTTGTCATTATTTAAATAATACAAATCAACTTCCAATAACCCTGAAAATTTTATTTCAGGAAGTTTTACCGCATTATCCGCAACCAATGCGTTTGAGAATAACAAACATAAAACCATAGCTCCTAACAAAACTTTTTTCAACATAAAAAAAAACCTCCTGAAAAATTGATAAAAATAACTTTGAAATAATTATATTAAAAATAACAAAAAAAACAACATTTTTTTATTTTTTTTTACAGACGACCAAAATCGACGAGTAAAATAAAAGTCCGATAAAAATAATTCTTTAGGTAAAAAAAGCCGGCAGCAAAAGTCGAAACCAATAAAAAAATCATAAAAAATTAAAAAAAATAAAATTTTGTGAAGCTCCGCCGAGCAGAGCTCGGCGGCTTCTTCACTTGAAATCGCAGTTGCTTCACTTATGCGAAGCAACACGATTTAATTAAGGGGCTTGCTGCCCCTTAAAAATCCCCGCTTTAAGCGGATGCCATTCATCTGCCGAGTAGAACTCGGCGGTTTTCTGGCATTTTCTATAAAATTATTGTGGTTATGGAATCGCCTTCAAAACATTTGGGAATTAAAAATATTCAAACTATCTTTAAAGAAAATGAACATCGTCTTTATCATAGGGCAAAAGACAGAGATGTTCCGGCAGATAACAATAAATCGGAGCGTGAAATCCGACCTTCTGTTATAGCAAGAAAAGTAAATTTCGGGTCACAATCAGCCGCCGGAGCCAAAGCCCGCTCTACTATAATGACTTTTCTTGAAACAGTTAATAAACGGTTGGATTAAAAAGAAGCTCTATCCGATTGTTTTAAAAATGTATTAGACAAAATTGTTTATAATCCGGAAATTAATCCTTACAATTTATTGCCCAAATAATTTTCCAACAATAACTGAGGCATTACAGAAATATTTTTATTTTTATTGATTTATTTGACTGAATAGTTTAAAATTTCATCGAGTATTTATTTTAAAAACAAACCTTGAGGAAAACTAATGAAATTAAAATCAAAAATGATTCTGCCATCTATGGGCGGTTTGATTATACTCGCTTTAATTCTTTTTTTAACAGCCAATTATTATTCTTATAAAAGCTTTGAATCGACTGTAAAATCAGGAGTTTTGCTGAAAAAAAGCGATATAGAAAAAAACATCGCGTATCTGGCTTATTCGGCTAAAGTGATAGCAGGATGTTTTGCGGGACAAACTTTTGTCGAAGATGCGTATAATAATTTTTATGCGACTAATAACTTTGAAAGCAGTTATGAAATAATGAGCCGAAATTTTACAAAAATTCAAAGTATTCTTGAAAATACAGCCGGATATAAACCCGCTCAAATTCATTTTCATCTGCCGCCGGCAAAATCGTTTTTCCGTTCGTGGACTTCAAAAAACACAGGCGAGGATTTAAGTTCGTTCAGAGAAACAATTTTAAAAGCCAATAATGAAAATAAAACGGTTGAAGGCGTCGAAGTCGGACGCGGCGGCTTGGTCATAAGAGGAATAGTTCCAATTAATTCTATCGCCGGAAAACATCTTGGCAGCGTAGAAGCGATGTTTGATTTAAACGCATTATTAAAAATGATAACTTCGTCTGAAAAAGAAAGTTTCGCAATTTTGCTTCATAAAGATTACGCCGATAAAACGCTCAATACCTACGCCTCAAATCAAATAAAAGATTATATTATTCTCCAAACCGTCAATGATTTCAATAAAAAAAATATTTCAGCGGAAAGGTTAGCCGATGAAATTAAATTTAACGGCGACGATAGTTTTGAAAAATACGGCGGAGCCATTACCTCATATTTTCCGGTCAACGATTATTCAGGAAAAAATGTAGGCGTAATAATTTATCAAAACGACATTTCAGACGGAATATCTGAATTGAATAAAATGAAAACATTGATGTTTCTCGTATCTTTGATAACAGCGGTTATTATAATGCTGATAATTCTGAAAATTCAAAAAACCTTGATAATCAACATAAAAAAAATGTCAGGATTATCAAAAAAAGTCGCTTCCGGCGATTTGACTGAAAGATTAGTTTTAAATTCAGGCGACGAATTATCCGAACTTGCGGATTCGCTTAATCAAATGACTGATAAACTGAACGAAATTGTCAACGGTATGAAATACGCTTCCGGAAAGGTGGAACAAACAGGACTAAACCTCGAACATCAAATAAGGGATATTGCCGCCGCTTCAAATTCGGCTTCAAACAGCATTCAGGAAACTACTGATATGATGAAAGGTTTTGCTTCAAACATTAATAAAATCAGCGAAAATATCGAATCGCATGCAGAATCTGTTTCCTCGATAACTTCTACGGCTACCGAATTATCCGCCACTATAAAAAATATCGAAGTCTCCACGTTCGAGGTGAAAAATTCTATTGACCAGTCTTCTTCGGCTATTGAAGAAATGATGGCTAATATAAAAACCATTACGGAAAGCGTGAATATAATAAACGATAAATCAAAAGAAAGCGGAACATCGGCGTCCGCCGGAAAAGAATCTGTAAAAAAATCAAACGAAGGAATTTTAAAAATTAAAAACGGCATATCGAATTTGTCGACAGTAATAACCGGTCTTGGAATGAAGGTTGGCAATATCGGAAAAATTGTCGAGGTTATCGAAGATATTTCAAGTCAAACTAATTTGCTCGCCTTAAACGCCGCCATCGAAGCCGCCCGCGCAGGCGAACACGGAAAAGGATTTGCCGTAGTTGCGGACGAAGTGAGAAAATTAGCTGAACGAAGCGCTGGCGCAACTAAAGAGATTGCCAAAATTATTTTAGAAATCCAAACTATAACAAAATCTGCCGTTGATTTCACTCAAAACGGAGTTAAGCTGTCTGACGAAGGCGCGGTTTTATCAGAGAAAGTTCAAGTCGCTTTTGAAGAAATTATTGAAAAAGTCAACGGAATAGTAGCGCTTATAAATCAGGTTACGCTTGCTATGAACGAACAAAATCAGGGCGGCGGAGCAATAGTAAATCAAATAGAAAAAATTAAAACCATTACTAAAGAAGTCGCCGCTTCTTCTACCGAACAAACCAAAGCTGTCGAAGATATCGCAAAAGCGATGAATAATCTGAATTTTGTAACCAAGAATATCAAGTCCTCAATGATGGAACAATCATTAAACGCCGATAAACTGAACCAATCGATTTCCTCAATAAATGATTCTGTAAAAATCAACGCTCAATCATCAGAAAAAGTTTTTGCCGTTTCTGAAGACTTGATGCGTTTGACAAAAAAAATGATTAAGAATATCGAAATGTTTAAATTTATAGAAACCGCAAAAATTAATATCGCCGGTTTTGACGAAGCGGACGCGTTTATGCCATGGTCTTCCGAATTAAGCGTAAATATTCCGGAAATCGACGTTCAGCATAAAAAACTTATTGATATAATAAACAGATTTCATTCTTCAATGAAAGCCGGCGCAGGAATCGAATCCATAAAAGATATTCTCGACGAATTGATTCAATATACGATAACGCATTTCGCTTTTGAAGAAAAATTAATGTCAAAACGCGATTTTCCTGAATTAAATTCTCATAAAGAAATTCATAAAAAATTCGTGGCAAAAGCTCAAGAAGCTAAAAATAGTTTTGACTCCGGAAAAGGCGTTATAACCATTGATTTAATGAATTTTCTTAAAGACTGGCTGTTCAGCCATATTATGAAAACAGACAAAAAATACTCCGCTCATATTTTGCGGAAAAGAGGATGACCTTTTAATGAAAAACGAAACTATAATATTATCCGATATAAAACTCGTATTGTCAGAGCCGGATTCCACTCAAACCGAATGGATTGGACAGAATGAAATATTAGAACAGCTTCTCGCCTGCTGGCTGATAATATCAAATTCCGATTATCCTCTTACGCCGAGAATAACCGGCGTTCCGGGAGTGGGAAAAACAACGCTTGCAATGAGCGCCGCAAAAATCAGAAATCAACCCTTGTATATTTTTCAGTGCTCTTCGGATACAAGACCGGAAGACCTTCTTGTTACTCCGGTTCTTGATTCGTGCGGAAAAATTTCATATCACGCTTCGCCGCTTGTAACCGCTATGATTAAAGGCGGAATTTGCATTCTTGACGAAGGCAATAGAATGAACGAAAAAAGCTGGGCGTCGTTGGCTCCGCTGCTCGATTATAGACGATACGTTGAAAGCGTAGCGGCCGGCGCGACTATCAAAGCTCATCAGGAATTCAGATGTTGCGTTACAATGAACGACGACGAATCGACTTATCAATTGCCCGATTATATCCTGTCCCGCTTGAATCCCGAGCTTGAACTCGAGTTCCCGAATAAAAACGACGAAATCAAAATCTTAAAATATCATCTGCCTTTTGCGGAAGACGAATTGATTGAAACTACGGTTGATTTCCTGCAGGAAGCCCATTCGCTAAAACTTGATTATTCCACAAGGGACGGAATAAATATTGCCCGGTATTTTATGAAAAGAATGACGCAGAACAAAAACAATCCGGTTTTTCAAAACTCGGCTTGGACTGAATCCATTATGAAAATTCTCGGCAAGGAAGCGGTTGATTTGAAAAAACTCGCCGATAAAAAAATGAAAGAAAAAAATAATTATTACGCTCCGATAGGTCTTGAAGATATTTTTTTTGACGATAATTTCTCAAGCCCTAAATAATGAAAATGAAATTCCAAATCTCTGATTTTTTAAAAATCTCGCCTAAAACGGATTGTCTTCCAGTTATTTTCGGAGACGGCATTTTTTCTGAAATTACTAATTCGGTTCTGCTTGATACTAAATACGACGCGGTCGCTTTGCCGCTTCCCGCATCGTTAAAATCCGCTTACTCGGAAGCGGTTAAACTGCTTCCTGAAATCTACTGCGCGGGTTATTGCGAAAGTTCCGGCGACAGATTCGGTTATGCGGTTTCAAGTCCGTGCAATGCCGCGGCTATGGCGGTAAAAATTTGCATTGAAGAAAAAATCCCGTTTTTTTTTATTGATTACGACGCCGAACCGTTTGTTGAAAATGACATTGATTTTCCCGACTCTTACGCGCTTCGCGGATGCGATTTGAATAAATTTTACGCGGTAACTTCCTTGAAATCCCTTGATTTGAAAAAATATCCCCATCTCCAAAACAGAGCTGATTATATGGCTCATCAGATTCATATTCTCGAATTGGATTTTAAAAAAATATTATTTATTCCTTCTATACATTACTGGATTTACGTTAAGGATTCTTATTTGAATTTACATAAGCCGCCTGTTTTTTCCGACCAATTAAACGATTTCAGTTTTTCTGACGCAGGCTCTTTATTCGCCATAGATAAGAATTCTTTAAGTTTTGTTCTCGGAGAACTTCCCTACGCAGAATATGTATTTGAAAAAAACAGAAGCGCTTTATTGGACGGCAGGTTCAGATTCCCTGATTTTATTAAAGAACTTCTCATTGAAACAAGAAATAAATATAATTCTAAATTCAATCTCGTTTCCTCCAAAACAACTTTGAAATCCTATAATATCCTTCTCAAATACATTAGAAACTTAACGCTTATCAGAAACAGACTTACTCCTGATTTATATACGATAATAACAGCCGCAAAACAGACAATCAACGATAATTTTGCTATAGAACTCGCTGAAACGGCGAAATTATACGGATATGCGGATGAACGGCAAGAATCGGACAATATTTATAACGAAACGCAATCGCTCAAGTTTAATATAGGTTGCGTTATGTTTGAAACCGGAGAAAAACTGAAATCTTTCAACAGATTGGACGGCAGAAAATTTTTCTGGCAAAACGTTAAACTCAAAAAAAAACCTCTTTCCAGAGAAAAACAAAAAAAATATAAAATGTTATGGAATCCAAACACGGTTTGCTCATGGCCGCCCGAAGACGTAAAAATTGAAAATTTTAATAATTACGTCAGAAACTACGCCAAATCTGTTTTAAACGACAATCATTTCAAATCGGAAAAATTTTCAACTTCTTTTAAAGACGGTCTTGATATGCGGGAAACCCTGAAAAACTGGCATAAAAATGAAATTTACGTTAAAGAAATTCCTAATGTCAGGGGAAGCGTCGACACAGTTTTGATTTTTTTTGAATATCCGCTCGACCACGAAAAATATAATTGGAAATGCACTTTATGGGCGGAACACGACAAAGAATCAACTCTCTCTGTTATAGCCACGGATTATAAAGACTGCATAATTGGTCCTGGAATCGGCAGAATGCAATACGGGGCTATCGCGATGTGGTATCCGCCGAGATTCTTTAAAGATATCTGGGGCGATCCGCTGTTTCATAAATATTCTGCCGCCGAACATAGAATCGCGGCGGGCGCGCTTCACTATTCAAATGAAAAATACTGCGTTATTATTTCTCCCGAAAAACCCGACCTCGTTCTGCGGCAATTAGCCAAACAATTCAAACGCAAATGGATTTATATTCCGCTTTCTAAATTTTCCGGCAAAACAATAGAAAAACTCCGCGAAGCTCACATATTAAACGGTCATAAAGTCAGAACTTACGCCGCAAATTATATAATATAAACATTATGCCGTTCAAAAGTCCTTGTTAAAACCGTTAAAACGGTTTGTTTTTTGATTTTTTTATTCCACAGGCGGTTGCCTGCGGTTATGTGAAATTCGACCCTTATCATGGTCGAGGAGACGAAGATTGATTGCGCGGTTTCCATAGGTTGCGCCTATGGTTATGTGAAATTCAACCGCATTCGCGGTTGTCGATTGAACGAAAAAATGTGAAATCAAATAGCGACTCTGAAAGTGTCGAAATTCACATGCCGCAGATGAAATCTATGGAAACAAAATGAAATAACGATGATTCGGGAAACAAACCTGAAAGGTTTGAATTTCACATAGCCGTAGGTTAACTGCGCAAAGCGCAGGAAAACCTACGGAACGAGAATGACATGCAGTTTTCGGGTTGAAGGATTATCCGAATTTAAATTCTCCGTATTTTTAAAAATTATTATGGAGTTTCGGCAAAGTTTTCGGTTATCGCTTTTACGTCTATAAAATTTTCCGGAGTTCTAAAAGACGAAATAAAACTTATCAGAATTAAAAACAAAAAAAACAGCCAGATATTCTTTGATTTAACAGAATTGGATTTTTTAGACAACAAATAAAAAAATAAAAAATATAAAACAAAATAAACCGATTCGACATATTTAAAAAACGAAAACTCCGGAAAATACGAATATAAAAAAATCGCTAAAATCAAAACAAGAATTACCGGTATAATTAATATCGGATTTTTTTTAGCTCGTTTGTTTTCAATATATTTGCGTATTCCGAAAAACATATAAACGCTTAATGAAGGAAAAAATATTAGAACGAATATTTTCAGAACTTCTTTTTGTAAACTAAATATTTCCGGCAGGAAACTATGAAAAAAAACCGAAGAAATCAAAACGGTTCCGGCGCATAAAAACAGCGCCGAATAAAATCCCGAAACATTGACGATATATATTTTTTTAATGTAAAACGCCCCTGAAACCGCGTATATTACACAACCTAAAATTGAAATTACAAGCAATTCGACAGATATTATATTTTCATTTAATAAAATATTTCCGCCGGAAATATCATGACCGCGCAAAGCGAATAATACAGGCGAATTTATTATTGAATAAACCGCCGCATAACAAAACGGCAACAAAATTTTATTTGGCGATTTGTTTGAAAAAATTTTATATTTTTCAGGACTTATAAGTTTTAAAGATAATAACGAAAATAAAATAAACGATACTGAAATAAAAAAATATATTAACCCCAGACTCCGGCTGAAATGCAGACTGAAATTCCAATAAAAATTTAAAGATAAAAAAAACGAAGTCATTATAAAATTGAAAATATTCGGGCTGAACAATAAAAATTTCACAAGATAATAAATAATCCAGCCGGAAAAAATAAAAACTGAAATATAATTAATATTAATTTTCATAAGTTGAAATACTGAAATTGACGCGAAAAAAATCAAGATTAAAATAGAATAGAAATTAAGTTTTCCGATTTTTTTCAATAAAAAATAATATCCTGATAATAAAATCAGAAAATTAATAACAACTGCGGAAAATAAATACGCGTATTTAAAAGACATTCCTAATCTTTTAAAAATAGAATTGAAAAGAATCGTTATCAAACCGTTTGGAACTGATAAAACCGCAAAGCTTGATTTTGAAGAATCATTGAAATACGGGTTTGAAAAAAACTTTTCTAAAGATGATTTTTCAAGAATTTTATAAGATATTCGGTTTTGACGCGATGAAAAAAAAAGCTCGTTTTCAAAAATCAGTTCTGGATAAAAAAAAACAAATATAAATATTACAGGCAAAAATATTTTTAAAAAAAATTTTAACATTTTAGCTATTAGAAACTATTCATAAAATAATATTTCCGAAAGATTATTTTACATACAATTTATCCGAACAAAAAATTATTTGCCCGGAAGCAGAGATTTTGCGGTCAAAGCAAGCTTTTTTTCTTCATCGGATTCAGGAATCAAAACCGCGTTATGCGGAGCCGGTTTTCCGTTTTCATCCAAATTGACGAAAGTAATGAATCCGTCGACCGCGGCTTCGGTTTCATCGTTTATTAGAACCTTGATGTAAGCGGTAATGCTTGTTTTACCCGAATAAACGGCTTTGCTTGAAAACCTTGTTATATCGCCGCGTTGAACCGGTTTTTTGAAAAGCATCCCGTGAATTTTGACGCAAACAATATTTTCGGGTTTCAAATAATGCGCCGCGGCGATAAAACCGGATTCGACAAACCATTCCGAAGTTCTGCCAGCAAACAAAGTTCCGTGATGATTTAAGTCTTCGGATTTGACAAGACGGTAAGAATTAAATTCTTTCATAAACGCATTTCCAAAAAATTGTTTAAAATTTTCAAACCGCCGTTCTGACTTTTTTCAGGATGGAATTGAACCGCGCTTATATTTTCTTTCGCTATCGAAGAACAATAATTTTTTCCATAATCCGTTAAAGTTAAAATATTTTTTTCCGATTCGGGTATGCAATAATAAGAGTGAACAAAATAAAAATATTCGGAAGTTTTTATTCCTTTCAATAAAGAGCTTTCCTTTTGAATTGATACTGTATTCCAGCCCATTTGCGGAACTGCAAGTTCGGAATCCGCAAACCTCTCAACTTTGCCGCGCAAAATTCCCAGTCCTGAAACTCCCGGGTTCTCCGAGCTTTCCTCAAACAATATCTGCATTCCAACGCAAATTCCAAGAAACGGCTTTCCCGATTTTATAAATTCTTTTATAGACTGAATCAGATTCAAACTTTTCAGGTTATCCATTGCGGAACCAAAAGCGCTTACGCCAGGCAAAACGAGTTTGGAACTTTTTAAAATTTGTTCGGGCGTATTAATGGAATCGACTTCGGCTCCAATAAATTTAAAGGCTTTTATTACGCTGCCGATATTTCCAATATTATAATCTATAATCGAAATTTTATTCATTTTCGCTCAATTTATTTGTTAAGCAGCCGGATTAAATTTTGAGTCGACGCGCTTAAAACTTCTCCGCTTTCAGTCAAATCCTTGCTTTTCAATAAAACCTTGTCGGATATGTCTTTCAACCTGTCGGTAATGGACACTATGCTCGACACAACCGACGACTGTTCTTTAACTGAATCCGAAATATCGATTATTGAATCGTTGGTTTCGGTTATCGACGAACTTATTTGTTTGAACGCATGCGTGGATTTTTCCGTAAGTTCAACTCCTTTCTGAAGAAGGTTAATTCCGTTTTTCATTGAATTCGACGATATTTCGCTTTGAGTTTTAATTGTATCGACAAGCATTGAAATTTCTTTGACCGACTTTTGAGTTTGTTCGGAAAGTTTATTCACTTCGTCTGCGACGACCGCGAATCCGCGTCCCGATTCGCCGGCTCGCGCCGCTTCAATAGCGGCGTTAAGCGCAAGCAGCGACGTTTTTTCGCTTATGCTCGTTATAATATTTACTATATTGCTTATTTTTCTGCTGCTTTCGTTCAACTCCTGAAGTTGAGCCGCAGTTTTTTTCATAGCGTCGTTTATTTCCTCCATACTTTGAAATAATTCGGAAATTACTTTGCAGCCGTCTTCCACTGTTGAATTTACTATTTGAGCGTTTGATTTTCCTTTATCGCAGTTGTTTCCAATATGTTGAATTGAAGAAGAAAATTGAGTTAACGCCGTATTGACGTCGTTAACCAAAAACGATTCTTCGCTGCTCATTTTTCCATATTCGGTGGAAATTACGGAAATAGAATTCGTTACCGTCTGAAGATTTTTTGACGCGTCTTCAACCTGTTTTATAACCTGTTCGAGATTTGCGATTAATTTCCGCAAATTAATGGTCATCGTCGAAAAATTATCGCCCACTTCTCCCGGTAATTTTAAATCCAAAATTGAATTGTTCAAATCGCCTTTAGCAAGCGCCGCCGCCTGTTTGGAAATATTCTGAAGCATAGTGACAACATCCGCAAACGCCGAACCGAGAGTTCCCTTATGTTCGATTGACAGCCGTCTGTCGCTTATATTTCCCGTGGAAATAATTTTCGCCTGTTCAGCTAACGTCCTTAAATTTTTTATCATATCGGAAAACGCTTCGCCAAGCGAACCGCTCGCATCCACTATGAGTTTTTTATTCTCGAGTTCGTCTTTAGCTATGATTTTCGCCTGCTCGGCAAGCGCGCGCAGTTTTGTTACCATTTCGGAAAAAGCTCCGCCCAGCGACCCTGAAATATCTATTCTTAAATTTGAATTATATAAATCGTCGTTTGCAATCAAGCGCGCCTGCAGAGCGAGATTTTTTAATTTTTCTATCATTACGCTGAATGATTCGCCTAAATCGCCTTTAATCTTTTCATTAAGTTTTTCGTCTTCAAGATTATCGTCGGCTATCAATTTCGCCTGAATAAGTATTTTATTCAAACCGTCGAGCATTTTATTAAAAGCCGAAGATATTTTCCCTGTTTCGTCGTTGGATTTAACTTGAACTTTTTCAAGCTGAAGTTTTCCGTCGGCAATGTCGTTTAATAGCATCGTGATTTTATTTAAAGGTTTGGCAAGCAGTCCCCTCATTAAACAATAAATTATCAACGCCATTATTATAATCGCAGTAACCGATAAAATTCCTATTGTTGAAATAGCCGAATTTACTTTTTCTTTCACCATTTGATCAATCTGATTCTGAGAATCTATGAGTTTTTGAGTCTGATTTTCAATCGATTTTTTTATATAATAATCATAAAAACCGATATATATAAATCCTTTTTTCTCGCCGGTTGTCGCGTCCACAAGCAGCTTCTCGAATTTTATTAGAGAATACTTCTCGGTCAATTTCGGAGCGAGTTCTTTCATTGACATGCCTTGCAGAAAAATTTGATTGACAAACTCGTTTTTTTCGTTTAAAAACGACGTCAATGCGTTTCCCGTCATATCCGTTACATAT
>Ga0116156_10004189_pt1 | contig 12298 bp, 9 predicted proteins | sample AD_UKC045_MetaG_FD_89891 | JGI IMG/M metagenome (GOLD analysis project Ga0116156, IMG submission 89891) | Active sludge microbial communities of municipal wastewater-treating anaerobic digesters from USA - AD_UKC045_MetaG | ecosystem: Engineered > Bioreactor > Anaerobic > Digestate | place: USA... | reverse complement strand
GTGCCCCTGCTTTAGAAAGCATATCATATCGTTTTTCCATTTCCAGTACTGCTGCTTTTAATACAATTAAAGCATTGGAAGGAGTTGTAATAATTTCTTCATCCAAATCAGGAGATACCGCTAAATAGTGTTTATTAAGTCTTTGATAAAAAGACAGCTCAATTTTTTTCGGATCAATAATAACAAATTTAATATCTCCCGGGTGTTTGGTATAAATTAAACTCATTATCATCATATTTATACCAACGCTTTTACCGCTTCCGGTTGAACCTGCAACAAGCAAATGAGGTATAGTGGAAAGATCGGCAATATGAATATCACCGTTAATTTCTTTACCAAAAGCCAACGGTAAATTTCCTTTAAACTCTCGCAATTTTTCAAGAACCGACCTTGCACTTACCATAGAAGCAGTTGCATTGGGTATTTCCACACCTATAGCACTTTTACCCGGTATTGGGGCAATAATTCTTATTCCTCTTGCAGCCAATGCTAAGGCAATATCATTTTCCAAACTTACAATTCTGCTAATTTTAACACCGGGAGAAGGAACAATTTCGTACATAGTAACAACCGGACCGGGGTGTACTTTTATATCTTCAATTTTAATATCAAAAAGAGCAAGTTTTTCGGTCAATAATTCGGCATTTCTTTTTAATTCCTCATCGGATATATTTGCTCCGTCATTAGGATAAGTTGTAAATTTTTCTAAAGGAATAGGATCAAAATTAATTTCTTCTTCCCATTGATCAGGTAACTTTGCTTCTTTTTTAATCTCTTTTGCCAAATCAACTAGTGGTAAATCATCAGATAATTTAATGTCTTCATCATTATTTGAAACTAACGAAGTATCTTTTTTTACTGCATCGGTTTCTTTATCTTTTTTCGGTTTTTCTATCGGCTTAACAATAGTATCTATCTTAGTTTCGGGCTTTTTATCATTCTCTTTTCTAACAATTTCAATTCTTGTATCTTCTTCTTCATCTTCGCCTAAAACATCTTTAAGCATGCTTAATTTTGCTTTCGGTTTAGCAGCTTCCTTTAAATCTTTAATTTTTTCCAAATTCTTCTTTTTATCGCCTCTATCCTCGTCCTTATTTTTACCGCTATCTTTTATAACCTCGTCCTTTTCGTCTTCATTATCATCATTCTTTTCAATTAAAACATCGCTCCATAAATATTTAAACCAATTAATAATTTTTGAATAATTAAGGTCAAAAGTTAAAAAAACAGTTAAAAATATTGCAAAAAAGAAAAATATTATTCCACCTAATCCACCTAACAAAAATCCAACCGATTGCCCTAAAAAATCGCCGATTTTTCCACTAAGTTCTTTCGCATCGGTAAAAATCCCAAACTTAAATCTAACTAACCCCATAAAAGATGAGAGCAAAATACCCATTGTAAGCAGAAAATTAGAAAGAGTTATTATTACTTTATTCTTCTGTTTTATTATAATAGAGTATCCGAACAAAAACAATACAACCGGTAAAAAAACCGAAAATACACCTATTGTATTATTTATTAAAAAATTGGAAGTATATGCACCAAAAACACCAAGCCAATTAGAAGTACCTTGCTGTTTTGCCACAAACTCGGCATCGGGAGAAAAGGAATTGGTAAAATCAGCCCACCAATCGTTAATATTCGGACTATCTTTTCTTGCGTAAGAAAGGATACTAAAAAAAAAGAGAACCGATAGTATAAGAAGAAAAAGCCCCACAATCTTTTTCTTTTTGTCGGGGCTTATTATATAATTGGAATCATCAGTATTATTATTTTTCTGCTTGTTTTTAATTGCCATCTTTTATCAATATTTATGTGCGTAAAGTTTCTAAATCCGAATTAGGCAGTAATTTTATTGAACTGGAATCAAAAATAGGAATAACATCCAAACTATTTAGCTTTGAAGCAAACTTTAAATCTTCCATAAAACCGTTTTCTGCAAGAATTTTTCCGTGGTCACATTCTTGCATCATTTTTAATACTTTTTTGGAATATTGTTTGGCAAGTATAAAAGCTGCATTACCACCGTCATTTAATGTTATATCGCTAATAATTTTACTTATTTCGGTAATAAGCATACCGGCACATACGGCATCTTCCAAACTAAACATACCGTTACTTCCTGAACAAACTATCTCAATATCCGAATTTAATGATACTAAATATTTTGCCGATATTTCCAAATTTAAAAAAGAACAGCATATTACTTTTTTGGCAAATTTGGTTTTTACAATTGCTTTACTACCGTTTGTAGTAAAAATAATAATCGATTTATTTTTTACTACATCTTCGGAATACTCTATAGGCGAATTGCCTAAGCTAAAACCTTCAATCTTTTTGGTGTGTCTTTCACCACCCAGCAATGTATGACTTCCCGAAAGTTTCATGGCAAACTCTATACTATTAACAGGTATTACTTCTTTTGCTCCGTTATATAAAGCGTTTGCTATTGTAGTTGTTGCACGTAATACATCAATAACGGCAACATTTAATCCGTTAAAATATAATTCATCACAATTATTATGTGTTAAAAATACGTTTATTTTCATTTGGTTATAAAGGGTAATTTTACAATTTTAGCAGGAATTTCTTTACCTCTAATCAAAAAATTAATTATATTGCCTTCAACTGCATGTTCAATATCTACATAACCCATCGCTATTGCTTTTTCCAATATTGGGCTAACGGTACCGCTTGTTACAAAACCAACAACATTACCGTTTACCGATAATTGGTAATTATGCCTTGGAAATACTTTTTCGTCACTTACCAATGCCACAAGTTTTCTTTTTAATCCATCTTGTTTAACTTTTTTTAGAACGTCAAGAGCAATAAACTCTTCTTTTTTAAGTTTTGTTATCCAACCCAAACCTGCTTCTAAGGGATTGGTTGTGTTATCAATATCGTTTCCGTATAAACAGAAGCCCATTTCAAGTCTTAACGAGTCCCTTGCACCTAAGCCAACAGGTTCAATTCCAAATTCTTTACCGGCTTCAAAAACTGAATCCCACACTTTTTGTGCAGTTGCTTCATCCCCCTTAAAGTATAATTCATATCCTAACTCGCCAGTATATCCCGTTCGAGAAACAATCATCTCAACACCTGCAATTTTGGCAAAAAAGAAATGATAATATTCCAAATCAATCGGTTTATCACAAATTTTTGACAAAGTCTTTTTGCTAAAAGGACCTTGAATAGCTAATAACGAGTATTCGTCACTTTGGTCATCAATTTCTACACCAAAAATATTATTTTCTTTCATCCAATTAAAGTCTTTATCTTTGTTGGACGCATTAACAACCAAGAGAAATTCTTTATCGCTAATTTTATACACTAATAAATCATCAACAATACCGCCATCGGCATAACACATGGCACTATATTGAACGCGTCCGTCAGTTAATATCGAAGCATCGTTTACAGTAATGTGTTGAACAAAATTTAATGCTTTATCTCCCCTAATAAAAATTTCACCCATATGAGAAACATCAAAAACGCCTACTTTGCTACGAACGGTTTTATGTTCGTTAATAATAGAATGATACTGAACAGGCATTTCAAAACCGGCAAAATCAACAAGTTTTGCCCCTAATTTTCTGTGGATTTCTGTAAAATTAGTTTTTTTCATCTAAATTCTCTCACTCAACTGTTAGTCAAAAAAAATTAAAATAACCCTTTAAAGTTGTAAAAATTTAATATAAAACTCAAATAAAATCTTCTGTTATATCTTTGCCGTTTTCATCCAATAAAAAATGAAACCGCTGAACATCTACTTTAATATCAACAATTAACTTGATAACAATAAAATTTTTTAACATTAATTTACGTAATGGACTTATCAAACCTTCCGTAAGTTTTTCGGCAAGTAGAGGATTAACTCGCAAATAAATTTTATGTTTACTACTTTTATCTTTAAACTTTTTGACCCATTCTTCAATTTCGTGAATTAAGTGAGACCTTCTGGTTAAAAGTCCCGTACCGTGGCAGTAAGGGCACTCTTCATTAAAAGATTGAATAATATTTTCCCTAATTCTCTGTCTGGTTATCTGCATTAAACCAAAATCAGTCATAGGCAACATAGCAACTTTGGCTCTATCTTTTTTAAATTCTTTTTTTAATTCATCATAAATCTTTTTTCGATTTTTATCATCTTCCAAATCAATAAAATCTACAACTATTAATCCTCCTATATCCCGTAATCTAAGCTGTCTTACAATCTCTCTGGCAGCCTCCAAATCGGTTTTAAGTGAATTAAGTTCTTGTTCTTTTTTTGCAGCATACCTTCCGCTATTAACATCAATAACAAACATAGCCTCGGTATGGTCAATAACAATATGTCCCCCACTTGGCAAAGGTACTTTACGCCCCATTAAAGCTTTAATCTGTTCTTCAACTTTAAACTCTTCAAAAATAGGTCTATTACCTTTATGAAACTCTACTTTATTAACCAACTCGGGTTGAATTAATTTCAAGTAACTTCTAATTTCTCTATACAGTTTTTTAGTATCTATTAAAACCTTATTAACATCGGGTGTAAATAAATCTCGTATTACACTGTTAGTTGTATCTAAATCTTTGTAAAGCAGTGTCGGAGGGTCTTCTTGTTTGGCACTCTCTTCAATCTCTCTCCAAGTTTCAACCAAATATTTTAAGTCACTTTCCAAAACATCTTCAGATTGGTCAAAAGCAGCCGTTCTTATAATTAAACCACAGTTTTTTGGAATAATACTTCGGGCAAGTTTTCTTAAACGTCTCCGCTCCTTAAAATCGACAATTTTTTTTGAAATACCTATTTTATTATCATAAGGTAAAAGAACACAAAAACGCCCCGGTACCGAGACACTTGAAGTAACTCTTACTCCTTTATCCTTAACAGGTTCTTTAATAATTTGTACTAATATTTCTTCCCCTTTTTTTAATTTGGGAGAATAATCGCTCTTTTGTTCTTTTTTATCTTTGTTGTCATCTTCTTTTAAATCATCTTCATCATCGTCATCATCATCGGTATTTTCCTCCAATACGCCCTGTAGCATCTCTAATCTTTCTCCGATATCGGAAAAATGCAAAAATGCATCATGTTTTAACCCTATATCAACAAAAGCAGCCCTAATACCCGGCAAAACTCTTGCAACTCTTCCCAAGTAGATATCGCCTACCATCCTCTCTTTTTCGGCATTATCCACAAAAAAATCAACCAGATTACCGTCTTCCGTTATTGCCACACGCGTGGATGAAGCCGATGAGTTGATTATTATTAATTTTTCCATTTTTCACTCAAATTAAAAAAGGTATTAGCTTCCGATTAATAAATCATCGTTTAACCAAAATATAATCCTTTCCTTAAACTTTTTATCTATTATACTTAAATCTTCGTTATCGTATATATTATTTTTAATATTTAAAATATGTAAATCGAGATATTCTAATATACTATGAATATCGTTAAAAGAAAATACTTTATTTAATAAAACAGAAATTCCGTTAAAAAATCGTAAATACCATACTATATTTTTTTTGATTTTTGGTAACGAAGTAATTTCATTATATTCTCTTATCAATAAATTTATATGCAATTTTAACGTTTCGTAAACTTTATCTATGCTTGGGTAATCCGGAATAACTCCGGTTTCCATATACTGTTTTGTACGTTCAATTAAAAACGGATTACCTATAATACCCCTTGCCAACATAACTCCCGCACAACCTGTATATTCTAAAAAACTTTTAATATCTTCCGGAGTAAATAAATTACCGTTCCCTATTACCGGAATTTTTACGCTCTCAACAACTTTTTTTATTGCAGACCAGTCCGATTCGGTATTATATTTATCATCCCTCGTTCTTCCATGAACTGTAATTAACGATGCACCTGCGTTTTCGGCAATTTTTACATTTTCAAAAATATTTATTTTGCTTTTGCTTCTTCCTAAACGCAATTTTACCGATACCGGTATCCCTTCGCTTTTTTTTACCATAGATTTAATAATTTTTTCCAATAAAATAGGATTATCTAATAAAGAAGCCCCTAATTTTTGATTTATTACTTTTTGTGCGGGACAGCCGCAATTTAAATCTATTAAATCAGGTTTTAACCTAACTATTTGCGAAACGAAATCTTCAATTATTAAAGGGTCATTGCCTAATATTTGCACGCCAATCGGTTTTTCATCTCTTGCAAAAACCAAATACCTTAATGAATCGAATTGGTTTGATACTGCACCTTTAGCACTAACCATTTGAGTAAATGTTAAATCTGCCCCAAAATTTTTATTAATTTTTCTAAAGGGGGCATCGCTAACGTCTGCTAAGGGAGCAATAATTATTTTATTACTAAAATTTTGTGCAAATAAACTCAAATATATATATCCTTTAAATAAAAAAAAGAGAAAATCTCATAATAATCTGTATTTTTATAGTTTATAAACTGCATTTAGTAATTTACCAAATGTAACAAAAAATTCTTGTTACTTGGGGTTGTTTCAACAACCCCTAATAACAGTTTATTAAAACAATAACTTTACGAGAAAATTTCTCTTAAAAAATTAATTTTCGGTGTTAAAATCGGCTTTAAATTCTATACCGTCAACAACACTTTCATCGGTACTGTTTGTTTTATCTTTCGCATCTTCCAATACGGCTTTACGCGATAAACTAAGTTTACCGTTTTCCATTTTTAATAACTTAACAGTAATCAATTCGCCTTCTTTTAATACATCGGATACTTTATTAACACGCTTTGTATCTATTTGTGATACGTGTAACAAACCTTGTGTACCCGGCAATATTTCAACAAATGCACCAAAATCTGTAATTTTAACAACTTTGCAGTTTTCGTAAACTTCACCTATTTCAGGTTCGGCAGTCAATCGTTTGATGAAATTTTTTGCATTATCGGCTGCTTCACGGCTTGGTGCTGCAATATTAACAGTTCCGCTGTCATCAATAAATATTTCAACGCTAAATTCTTTCTGAATACCTTGTATTACTTTTCCGCCCGGTCCAATAACAGCACCAATTTTATCGGTTCTTATTTTCATGGAAATTAATGATGGGGCATATTGCGATACTAAAGCACGAGGTTCTGCAATAGCTTCTTTCATTAAACCAAGAATATGCAATCTGCCTTCTTTTGCTTGAGCTAAAGCTTTTTCCATAATTTCAAAAGAAATACCCTGAATTTTAATATCCATTTGAATACCGGTTACACCATTTTCGCTTCCGGCAACTTTAAAATCCATATCACCTAAGTGATCTTCGTTACCCAATATATCTGTTAATATTGCATAGTTTTCGTCTTCTTTAATAAGACCCATTGCAATACCGGCTATATGGGTTTTTACGGGAACTCCGCCATCCATTAAAGCTAAACAACCGGCACAAACCGTTGCCATAGACGAAGAACCGTTAGATTCCAAAATATCGGAATTGATACGTACAGTGTAAGGGAATTTTGATTCATCCGGTACTATATATTTTAACGAGCGTTCAGCCAAATTTCCGTGACCAACTTCACGTCTTCCTGTACCGCTGTATCTTCCGGTTTCACCAACCGAAAACGGAGGGAAATTATAATGTAACAAGAAACGTTTTTTATATTCGGCTTGTAATCCGTCTATTACTTGTTCATCATTTTTAGAGCCCAATGTTAATGTAGTTAAACTTTGAGTTTCACCTCTTGTAAATAAAGCCGAACCATGTGTTCGTGGCAACAAACCGGTTTCTATACTAATAGGTCTTACCTGTTTGGTATTACGACCGTCAAGTCTTAATCCTTCTTCTAAAATACGTTTTCTCATCAAATCTTTTTCCATATCGTGCAATAAAGTTTTGATAACGCCTTCTTGTTCGGGATATTTTTCTGACAAAGCCAAACATACTTCTTCGGTTAATTGTTTATTTTTTTCTGCTCTTGCTTCTTTACTTAAAACTGAAGAAACGATAGCTTTAAATTTTTCATATGCTAATTCATTAACATCGGCAACTAAATTTGCATCAAATTCTTCTTTTGCAACAACCATTTTAACTTTTCCGCATTCACTTGCAAGTTCGTTAATGGCAGTTACAATTTTTTTAATTTCTTCATGAGCAAATTTTAATGCATCCAAAATATCATTTTCAGAAACTTCGGTTGCTTCACCTTCAACCATCATAATGGAAGTACTTGTTCCTGCAATAACCAATTCTAAATCACTTTTACCAAGTTCTTCAAAAGTTGGGTTAATAATAAATTTACCGTCAACTCTTCCAACTCTTACTTCTCCAACGGGTTCTAAAAATGGAATATCCGAAATTGCCAATGCCGCCGAGGCACCAACTGCTCCTAATACATCTGCATCGTTTTCGCCGTCAAACGAATAAACAAAGGCAATTACTTGAGTTTCATTCTTAAATTCCGAAGGGAATAGAGGTCGAATAGGTCTATCGATTAATCGAGAAGATAATACTTCTTTATCACTCGGTTTTCCTTCACGTTTCAAAAATCCGCCGGGTATTTTACCCGCTGCAAATGCTTTTTCTCTGTATTCAACCGACAACGGAAAAAAGTCAACGCCTTGCATTGGTTCGCTAGAGGCAACAGCAGCAACAAGCACCATAGTATCGCCGTATCGTACCATAACAGAACCGTTTGCTTGTTTAGCCAACTTACCTGTTTCAATTGTTAACTTTTTACCGCCTATTTCAACTTCTTTAGTATATACCATTAAGTTTGCCTCTTACTTTCTAATGTTAAGTTCTTTTATTATTGCTCTGTATCTTTCAATATCGCGTGCAATTAAATAATCTAATAATCTGCGTCTTTTACCAACTAACATCATTAAACCTCTTCTTCCGGCATGGTCTTTTTTATGTGAACTGAAATGCTCGGTTAATTGGTTAATGCGTGTTGTTAATAATGCAATTTGTACTTCAGCTTTTCCGCTGTCTTTGTCGTTTTTGCCGTATTTTGCTACAATTGCGGCTTTTTCTTCTTTTGTAATAGACATAGTATTACTCCTTTTTATTTTACAATGTAATTCCAGTTTTCACCGAAATCAATTAATTAGATGTTTCGATACTTAAATAATTTCTTATAGTTGCTCTATCTAAATAAAGTTGTTCTATCAAATCTTCTTTTCTACTAAATTTTACTTCATCTCTAATAAAATCATATACAGTTACAAGCACTGTTTCACCATAAATTTCTTTATTAAAATCAAATAAATTTATTTCAACGGTTTTGGTTGGCAAATTATCAAATGTTGGTCTATTTCCAACATTCATCATTCCAAAATATTCGCGTCCGTTAATAATACAAGTAACCGCATAAACTCCGTTAAAGGGAATTATTTTTTCTTCGGCAATTTTTAAATTAATTGTTGGAAAACCTAATTCTCGTCCTCTTTTACTCCCTTCTACCACAATCCCTTCCAACTTAAAATGCCTACCTAAATAAGTATTGGCAATATTAAGTTCTCCTTTATTAATTAAATTTCTTATCAAAGAACTACTTATAGCCTCGTTGTTAATTACCATAGGAGGTACGGCAATAACATTAAAGTTATACTCTTTTGCCAATTCCAAAAGTTTATTTTCATCCCCTTCCCTGTTTTTACCAAATCTATGATCATGACCTATTAAAAAATATTTTACGTTTAGCTTTTCTACAATATATTTTTTAATAAAATCTTCATAACTTATCTTTGAAAATTCTTCAGTAAACTTAATTATTAAAACACTTTCAATACCGTATAATTTAAATATTTCGAGTTTTTCATCTAAAGTTGTTATTAATTTTACATCATCTTTATTACCAAGTACCATTCTAGGATGAGGCTCGAAAGTTACAATAAAATGCATTAAATTAGTTTTATAAGAAACTTGCAATAAAATTTCAATTAACGATTTATGTCCTTCGTGAATTCCGTCAAAAGTACCGACTGTAACCACCGAACCGCGGGAGCAATCAATCTCAGAATTTTCAGTATATACATTCATATTCATAATTTTCAATAAATTAATTATTTTTTACAAAATTGTAAAACTCATCAAGCGTAAATGCATCATCAACTTTATATTCACCAATAGCCGTTCTTCGTAATTCCAACAAATACCCGCCGCAACCTAATTTCTCGCCAAAATCCGAAGCCAATACTCTAATATACGTACCTTTGGAACAGTTAACTTCAAAATGAATAAAGGGTAAATTGATATTTAAATCAAATTTATAAATTTCAATTTCCCGTTCTTTCCTTTCAATATCAACTCCTTTTCTAGCATATTTATAAAGAGCTTTACCGTTAAACTTTACGGCGCTATACATTGGCGGAAACTGTTTAATTTTGCCTAAAAACAATTTTCTCACTTCTTCAATTTTGGATAACTCTAAGTTAGAACAATCTGCACAAAAAACAGGCTCGGTTTCGGAATCAAACGATTTTGTAACATAACCCAACTTAAAAGTACCTGTATATGTTTTAGTTAAGTTTTGAAACGAACTAATTTCTTTAGTTTTTTTACCGGTACAAATTATTAATAAACCGGATGCCTCCGGATCTAAAGTACCTGCATGTCCAACTTTTTTAACTTTAACAGCTTTTCTAACCTTATAAACAGCGTCAAAAGACGTTTTACCTTTTATTTTATCAATTAAAACTACCGAACCGTTTTCAAAATCAACATCGTTACGGTTGCTCAGTTTGTTTATCATCATTTTCGTGTACTTTTTTCAGCAAGTTTTCAATTTTTTCAACATAATCAATAGTATCGTCAACAAAAAACGATAACTCGGGTATAGCTCTTATATTTTTAATTTTTGCAGCCAATTCGGTTCTAATCATTCCTTTTATAGAATTAACTTTCTCCAAAACTTTTGTCCGGTTTTCTCTTTCATAAACAGAAATATATACTTTGGCATATTTTAAATCCGGACTCATTTTAACTTCGGTAATGGTTACCAACCCCATTACCGGGTCTTTAAGTTTATATAAAAAAATTAAACTTATTTCTTCCTTTATTAGGGCTGCTAACCTATCGGTTCTGTGTTTCATACTTGTTCAAGTTTCTTTTTAGTTTCAATTATTTTATACGATTCTATAATATCGCCTACACGCAAATCGTTATAACTAGCAATATTTAAACCGCATTCATATCCGGCATCAACTTCTTTAACGTCATCCTTCAAACGTTTTAATGACGAAATATCGCCGGTAAATACTTGAATTCCATCTCTAATTACTCGTACTTTATTGGTTCTGTGTAGTTTTCCGTTCTGAACGTAACAACCTGCAATTATTCCTAACTTTGGTAATTTAAATAACTGTCTAACTTCTACGGTTGCGGTTTGTTCTTCCGAAATTACCGGAGCTAATAAACCTTCCAATGCACTTCTAACTTCATTTATTGCATCATAAATAACGTTATATAAACGGATATCTATTTTTTCGGTTTCTGCTAACTTACGTGCATTACTATTTGGTCTTACATGGAAACCTATTATAATAGCCCTAGAAGCGGCAGCTAATAAAACGTCCCCTTCGGTAATTGCACCAACTCCTTTATGAATAACCCTAACAACAACTTCTTTATTTGTTAACTTCATAAACGCATCGGATAATGCTTCAACCGAACCGTCAACATCGCCTTTAACAATTATTGGCAATTCTTTTACACCGCCAATACTAATTTGAGAAGCGATTTCATCCAAAGTAATTAAATGAACTTGTTTTTGGTCTTGTTCGCGTTTTATTTGTTGGCGTTTTAATGCTACTGTTCTTGCTGCTTTTTCGCTTTCAACAACCACAAACGTATCACCTGCCTGAGGTGGTCCTTCGTAACCTAAAACCAATACCGGTGTAGCAGGTCCCGCTTCTTCAACTTTTTCGTTCCTTTCGTCAAACATTGCACGAACTCTTCCGTATTGAATGCCGGCAACAAACGGATCTCCTACTTTCAAAGTCCCTTTTTGAACTAAAATTGTAGCAGTAATACCTCTCCCTTTATCTATTTGCGTTTCAATAATAGCACCGTAAGCCATTCTATCAGGATTGGCGGTTAATTCCATCATTTCTGCTTCAATCAATATCTTTTCTAATAATTGATCGACATTTATTCCTGCTTTTGCCGATAGTTCCACACATTGATATCGTCCGCCCCAATCTTCTACCAATATATTTCTATCAGCAAGTTGCTGGCGAATTTTTTCGGGGTTTGAATTTGGTTTGTCTATTTTATTTATGGCAACAATAATAGGAACATTTGCAGCCATAGCGTGGTTAATTGCTTCAATTGTTTGTGGCATAACCGCATCATCGGCAGC
>Ga0116156_10004186_pt1 | contig 12302 bp, 15 predicted proteins | sample AD_UKC045_MetaG_FD_89891 | JGI IMG/M metagenome (GOLD analysis project Ga0116156, IMG submission 89891) | Active sludge microbial communities of municipal wastewater-treating anaerobic digesters from USA - AD_UKC045_MetaG | ecosystem: Engineered > Bioreactor > Anaerobic > Digestate | place: USA... | reverse complement strand
GCTTTTAGATCTGTTGCCGGTGCCTGTTCGGTTAGCGTTTGAAGAAATGCCTTCTGAAGGAATAATCCCTTCGCCTTGGAGCATTCTATAAGCCGCGTAAGCGGATATAGTTGGGTGCTTAGCCATTAAAGATTTAATGGCTTCTGCATACTCTTTGGCGTTTGGAGTTTCCTTGTTGCTTTCTAACGCTTGGATTTCCTCAGCTATGGATTTTTCGGCGGTCGCTTGCTTTTCAGAAACTTCGGATCTCTCCTTGAGTAAGTTTTCGATATACTCTTTAGCTTCTTTTTTAGTAAGCGGCTTATCGTCCGCGCTGTCGTCGCTATTTGCGCCTTCAGCCCTTTCGCTTGGATTTCCAGCAACTAGCTTCTCGACGAGATTGGTCAATTCAGAAACCTGTTTAGACAGAATTTGATTTTCAGTTTGTGCCTCAGCGGCAGCAGACTTTGCTTCATTTCTGTCGGCAAGTAACTGTTTGAAACGATCTGCCGGAGCAGCTGCTTCACCAGCTTTATCGGATCCAGTCTTTGAATGTTCATCTCCTTGCGGAGTTTCTTTAACTGGATCAGCAATATTCTTTTCGGGCGTTTGGCCGTCGGCAGGTTTGCTTTCTGCCGTAGGAGTAGCGGCGCTAAATTCCGCTGCCAGAGTATTTTCTAACTCGGCTTCATTGCCTGGTTGGGAAAGACCCTCGAGGCGAGTTTCAACGTTTAATGTTTCACTCATATTTTTGAAAGTTATGTGCTGCTTTCACAGCTTATTAAATTTTTATAGGTCATCTGTCGCCTCGGACTGCTTTTCTGGCACTTCTTCGTAAGGATCATCTGCTTCTGGACTTGGCATTATTCCTGTCCCGGAAAGCTGAGCGGACATAGTATCTGGTAATTCAATCAGATCAAGATATGAATTTTTCTTTAAAATAGCTAAATCCCTCTTGCTAAACTCTAGTTCTCTATCGCCGCCAATTTGATTGACGACTATATCGGCCTCCTTAACCCTTTCTTGTAAATAGGAAACCACTCTGAGCCAGGCAGGGTGTTCTTTGAGTTGGCTCCAGATAGCCATTTCCTCTTGATTAGCTTGTGATGTTTTTATTCCTTCCATATCTGTTTTAATTATAGCATAATTTTGTTTAATCAGCAAGAGCTTTTGCGCGATAAGCGTAGCCTATTGGGGAAAAGTAATGCTTGCATTGAATTCCGGTGTCAAGAAATACTTTATATCCCAGTTCTTTAGCCTTATCATAGAAAGGATAGTCGTCATCGTTCTGCTCCCAGGAGATAAAACTGATCTTCTCTAGCACATCGCGCCTAATTAAAACACAGTCCATTCCCATTCCGTCCACCTCTAGGAGCTCATTTTCGGCCAGGAAGGCCTCTGATTGTTCTTTTTGAGATAAACTATGGATCCAGGCTACTGCGCTGTCTGGCGAGCCGTTTTCAGCGTTATACCGTCCCCAATAAACACCACCCACGATTGCCTTGTCGTGAGCAAGCAGCTTTTCTAGCACACCTCTGGGGGGTATCGTGTCGCAGCCAAGAAAATATAAATAATCAAATCCTTTATCAAGAGCTAATCTGCGGAAGAATTCGCGCTGAAGTTTAACGGCATTCTTGCTGCCATATTCAAGCGGATCAGCCCGGAGAATAATTTCTTTATTCAAATAAGTTAGACCATTTAAGGCTTTGAATGTTTGCTCTAGACAATAGTTTTTTGTCGAGTGATATGGTATTGCTACCAAAATTTTTGGCTTGTTCATACTTTTTTGATTTAACTTTTAGTTTGTGTTCTAATTTTTTTCTTTGACGCGATTTCATATTACTTATAGCAATGATAAATTAAGCGATAACTGCCGTCCTCGACGACGCTTGCGCCTAAACATTTAAAACTTTTAAAATATTTAAATATCCATTCTTCAAGTAATTCTTTTGTTGGAAAATAAAGTCCGCGTGATCCCAGGTGCAGATCCTTTCCTTCTGCGTTATGCAGCGGAGTTTCTAAAACAAAAAGTTCATTCGATAATCTTGCTGCTTCCCGGATAAACTTTTCTTTGTCGTGAATATAGTGCAAAACAGAAGTGCAAATAACTATGTCTGCCGGATTGTGCCAATCTTCTAAATTATTTATATCAAACAAGTGCGCATTCTCATTGGCTAAATATATTTTATTAACATCAAGACCAGTATATTTTATAGCTCCTTCTTCAATTAAATATTTTTCAAAGGCACAAGAGCTGCAACCAAGATCAAGGATTGTTTTGTCTTTCGGGTTTATTTTAAGTTGCTTAAATTTAACATCGGTGAAGCCGTCGTGCTGATAATTAAAACTTCTTATATCCTCATCGGTTATCTCATTATTGTCAGATAAAACAAAGAAGCGGCCGAGCCTTTCTTTTAGTCCGCCATAATATTCGAAATAACTAACGGGAGTTTTGCTAACATCATAATTTCTATTAGCTACTTGCTTTAAATACTGATCATATTCCGGCTCTACAATAAGATAAATTATTTTATAGTCAGATAAAATTCTCTGGACGATTTCCATATCACGCTTAAAAGTAAAAGGGATTATACCTTCAATAATAATATTTTCTTCCAGGTTCTGAAGAATATTTCGATAGCCTTCTTCTTTTGTCATATCGTCAATATTCGTTCGATCATCTATTAAATCAAGATGATAAACAGGAAGATTTAATCTCTCTCCCATTTTAATAGCGTGAAAACTTTTCCCGGAACAAGGTGCGCCGGTTATCCAAAAAACTAATTTCATAAGCTTAATAATTTATCTACAACATTTTTAATATCGTGCTCTTTTTCAAAGTCTTCCCAAACAGGGAAGAAATAACTAAAATCTTCTGGCCTTTCTGGGTTATGGATAGTTGAAACAATTCCCATTGCTCGCGCTTCCAGGTTAACGCGGCCAAGTAAAATTCCAGCAACGAGATCAGCGTCTTTGATTTTTTCTTCAATGTTAAAAACAGCCGGGTTAACACTAACAAATTCATTCTTATAAAAATCCATTCCGTAATCGGTGCCATATAAAAATACCCGGAATTTATCGCTGGCCTTCTTGGTGTAATATTCAATAAAGTTTTTTCTTAATAAATCTAGCGTGCAAGGTATAACGACTTTAATATAATCCTCGTCATTAGCCTTTTTTTTCTTTTTGCTAAATCGATTGAAATCAATCCCGTTATAAATAATTGAAATGTTATCTTCCGGGATATTGTGTTCTGAAATCAGATGATCTTTAATTGATTTTCTAATAGCAACATAGTGATCAATCTTCTTGCTGATGATTGGGCTTTCGCAATCGTATTCACTATGGACAATATTTATAATCTTATCCGCTTCTATTTCTTCAACCAAGCTGGCGTTATCTGGCTGGGAGATAAGCGCTAAATCAAAGCGGCCACTTGGCACACTATAACAAGTCATTATTTTTCTTTTAACTAATTCGCTTTGCAATTCATTGTCTTCAAACATTGAATAGACGGCAACGGAATGTCCGCGCCGATGAAGCTCTAAAGCTAAAGTAAAATTATACATTGGACTGCCGGAGATCGATGTCATCGTCTGGCAAGCTACTAAAATTCTCATAATAACTATTATAAATTTCTCTTAAAGTTGCTTGGCTCCAAAGAGAATAGATAAGTTTTTCATTTTCTTCGCAGTATTTAAAACGGTCAACTGATTGGCTTTCTTTATGCTTAACCTCTAGATCAAGCATTTTCATTTTTGCTCCGATAGCTAACATTTTTAAACCGAAGTCCACATCTTCGTTTCCAGTTCTGAAGCGCTCATCGAAGCCGCCAGAAGATTGCCAAACTTTTTTCTTAATTCCAAACAAAAAGCCGGAAGGGAAAATCGTTTTCTCTTTCTCGAGGCATATGCTATGGAAGATATTTCCGTCGCTGGACTTAAACAGCCCTATACCCCAATATTTAAGCGGATTTTCTATTCCGGCTAATTGTGTCGAGCCGACAAAATCATAATCATCTAGAGCATTGACGATTTTGATAAGCTGCTCGTTGGATATTTCAATGTCATCGTTTAGAAAAATTATCTTATCAGTTTCAGCAACGCGAGATCCCTTATTGCAATTCTTGCCGAAAGATTGACCAGAACAAACGATGATATTAAATAATGAAACATCAATCATCTCTAGCAAATTTTTCAAATCAGAATGGTTGGTGTGGTGAGGGATAATAAGATCAGCCAACTTTTCTGTTACTGTGTAATATTCTTTGCTAGAGCGATCACCGCCAAAGACTTGTTTTTCTTGCTGAACGATTGAGAAGTGTCTGCACTTAATGGCTTCTATGCCACAATATTCGCAGATCCCTTCAATTATTCTTGGTTTCTTCTCCATATTTTGGACGCTTAATGAATTTTAATGGGACTTTAAGATCTTGAAGCTTAGCTTTTCCCGGGAATTCTTTCTCATCATCATAGCCAACATAAATTAAGCGCCTGCCTTCCTTCTGAGCTTCTTGAAAAAGGAATTCAAACAAAGCGTCCGGCTTTTCTGAAAAACTTTTTATAACCTTCTTGCAGAGATATGAAGCGTTGCGATAACGATGATCTAATATCTGGACTGGAAAATATCCGTTGTTAACAAAACAAGCATAATCGTCCGGCATAACAACAGCGACATCTGTGCCAGGTAAAACAGATTTTCTCATTTCCTTTATAAGATGAAAATGCTCCTCTTTTAAGCAATCAAATACCCCGTATGTTATAGCGGATTTAGACATATTTATTTACTAAAAATTAAACTGAAAAAACTTTTATTCTCTTTGCAGAAACCTCTGAAATAGCGAAGTCTTTCAACCAAGCGAGCGTGATATAAAACCTTCCAATTCTTTGTTTTCGCTTCTTCCTTCTTGATATCGATTACATTTAGAATTTGGATTGGCTTGATCAGCTCCTTGTCTATTTTATTTTTAGTAAAATAATCTGGGTCATATTTAGCGCCGTCAGCGTGCTTAACAGCGGCTTCTTGAATAGCGCGAGGATATTGCAAGAAGTCGTGCATATTCTCTTTAGCCAGTTTATTTTCTTCTTCTGTCTGGATAAGATTTTCCAGATATTTAAGCTGGTGAGCAGAAATCATCTGGTCAATTGCTTCAAGCGAAACAACTGATGAATTAAAGCTCTCTATTGGCTGTTCTTTTAGAAACTCGGCCAACTTTTCTTCGAATTTTTTTTCTTCCATATTTTTAAAAATTATTGAGCAGTCGGCGGCATAATACCAGCTGATCTACCCGTGTTATTATTACTATCTAAAGTTGCGTTAGCTCCGGCATTTGCTCCAGCAGCTGCGGAAGAAGCGGCATTCATTGCTCCGCCGCCAGCTAAAGCAGCTTGCTGTGTCATCTGATCTCTTTCTCTTTGGCCGCTTTCGATATAAGCAGTATAGTGAGCTTTAATGTGAGCCATTGTAGCGTCAGTCTTTTCAGCCTGAGAGTGTATTACGATATGGGACAGATGATCTTCTTCAAGCTTTATTTCCGGCTCATTGCTGTTCTTGCTTAGCAATTCATTTTCAACTTTTGCCCAAGCTTCGTCTGGACTATCTGGAACCATAATTTCAATCATCTCTGGAGCTAAGCCATTTAAGCGAAGCATATGTCTTTTCGAAAAATTGCGAGAAGAAGCCGGTAAGCTAGGATCGGAAAAGAATAACGGAGCAATAGAAGCAAAAGCAATTCTATCTCTGTTTCTTTTATTTTCGATATCAAGCTTAGAAGCAATAACAATGTCTGGGTCTTCGTTGGTGATAAAAGATTTTCTGGTTATCTGAGAATACTGAGCGCCAAGAGCTGATTGAATTCTAATAATTTTCTTTTCTGAAGCCGGGAAGTTCTGGCGATAAAGTCTATACCATAATTTCCAGAAGCGTCTTTCTCCCCAGCCGTTAATCTTAGAGCCCAGTAAATAACGCAAGTTAGCATTGGCTTGGACAATTTCCTGTTCGCCGAGTGTTCTTTGCTGTTCGCTCATAACGCCTTGAGAATTCTTTGAAGCGCCAGTTGCAATTTCAATATCAGCGTCAAGAGCTGCTTCGGTGTTTAAGCTTTCTCCAAGACGAGAGTTGGCCTTATTAAGCGGCATAACGATATTGTTTCCAACATCACCGCGGACAGCAATAAACTTATTGAAAGCAAAGTCCAGATCTCTGCGGTTTAAAATCTTATCGCGATTGTATAAATACATCGGATAAATATTTGCCTTCTCAGCTGCTATTCTTAAATTCTTAAAGATTGATTTAGCGCGCTGCTTATCTTCAATTAGATCCGGGATAGAAACGCCGAATGGATCTTCGGTTTGAGGCATATAATAATTCAAAGTAATCGGGAATGGAACGCGAGCTGGATTTTTCTTTTCTTTAGGTGTTACCGGTTCTATTTCTTCACAACGGAAAATAGCAGTTACGCCGTCATCAACGGTTACTAGATATTTTCTAACAATTCCGTCATCACCTTTTAACATTGTAAAGATATCGACCATATCATAGGCTGCGTTGTCGCTATCTCCCATTTGGTGATCAGTATTTGAAAGTCCTTGCGCTTCTTGATAAGCAATTCTATTTTGTTCTAGTTCAGAAGCTTCTTTGTTTGCAGTTTTCTTTGGAAGTAAATCCAGATTAAAGAAGCCGCATTCTTCAGTCATTTCGCCGCGGGTATATTCAAGCTCGAAGCCGTGCCAGCGATAATTCTTAGCGTCCATTCCGCCTTTAGGATCTGGAAGCCAAGCAAGAGCTGATAAATGCTTAGCAATAGGAGTTTTAGTTTGCTCATTCCATTCAGATATTTGACGAATACCAACGCCAAAAAATAAACGATCCCATTGTGTCTGATAGTTTATAATATCCATTTCCATTTCGTCGTAATCAAATTTGGCAATATGCTCAGCATTCGCTGCTTGAGTAGTGTCGCCAACTTCACGACCCTGGAAACTAACTTGCATTTCATCGGAGTAATAAATAGCAAGCATTGTTGTCATCACATTGAAGATCGAAGTGTCGCCGATCTTGTCAGTTTGTTTGCGCTGATTATTGTAAAGCTTAAAGCGCTGTCTGAATGTTTCTCTTTTATCTTTTACATATTCACGCGAAACAGAAATCTCCTGCTTAATCTGTTGCAGCGCTTTATCGTAATCGATATTTATTTCTGCCGGCATTTTTTCTTCACCGACAACGGTTGTTTGTGTGCTCATATTTTTAAAATTTCTGCAAAGATTGAGCCGGCAAATAGCTTAACATTGCAATTTATAATAATTTAGTATGGATCATCTTCTACATTGCTAACAAAAGAGCTGGGATAACTATCTGGCTCGAATGGATCATCTTGCGGATTGTGGTGCGGTTGCTTTTTATTCTCTCCGGCCAAAGGGACGACAATGATATCTGCTCCGTAAGCTTCAGCGTCTGATAAATCATCGTGCTTAGCTGAAGGAAAATCATAAAGTTCTTCAAGTAAAATGTTAGTATCTCCAACTGCACGGAAGATCCCGTCTTCTCCGATATTACCGACAGAAATTATCTTTCCGGTTTCATAATAGCCCTGCAAAGCGCCAAGAATTCTTCCTTCTTTGTTTCGTCCGCCTGGTTTAAGTTCTTCTATAACTGGATAACTCGAGCGACGACGCTTTTCTTCTTCAAAGAGTGGCACGACTTGATCTTCAAATCCTTTCTTTTCAATGCCAATTTTTATTAAGCCATAAGGAACCCATTTCTCCCAGATTTCAAAGATAAGTTGAATAGCTCCTAAAATATTTCTTCTTTCCCGGCGACATTCTACACGATAGCGAACGCCGTTTGGATCAACGAAGACAACGATAGCTCCAATCCAGTCAGAAGTTGCGGTTGTTGTGTCTGAAGTATCAATCATCGCATAGCCATTAAGCGTTGTTTTACGGCGTAGCTTTTCAAATTCAGCCATTGTGATTGTCTGAGCGGGAACGCGATATTGTCCGGTGCCGTCTGGTTTATCAATCATCTTCCAAAGCCATTCAAATTTAAACTTCCTGTCTTCTTCAGAGATAGGATCATTTAAATATTCTTGTGAGTAAGCACTTGTTGATTGTCCGCTTGACATCATATCTTTTCTTTTAGCAGCTAATATTTCTTTAGACCAGCGAGCTGGCCATAAAAAGCTATCAGCTGGAGCAGTTTCTGGATCGTTTCCAGAGTGAGCTCTATAAATTGTTCCGTTGTGAGCAGCAATGTTGTTGTTTAGTAAGCTGTCCTGGTGAAGAATAGTCCCAAACATTTTGATTGAACCGTCGATATCAACTGCTGGTTGAACGCCTTTGTTAAAGTTATTCTCATATTTTCGGCGCTGTTCGGGATTGTTGATATGCTCATCTTCTTCGATATCGTCGCAAATAATTCTTGTCGGACGCCAGGCACGAGTTTTAAGTCCACGAACGCCGGAGTTAAAACCTTTACCACGAAGACGAACGCCATTGATCATCACATCTCCTTTAGCTTCTGGATTTTTAGCTGCTTGGAATTCAACTGCTTTATCCCAGTTTTTATTTACCAACTGGCCATAAGCTCTTAGAATTCTTTCGTTGTCTATGAATTCATCGTGAATGCCCTTGATAACTTCAGCCGCTTCATTAAAAGTTTTTTCAATGATAACAATGAAACGATCAAGGCCATTAACGATAGAGAAGTCGCAGCAAGTCTGGAGAACGGTTGTCTTAGAAAAACCACGAGGAGCAGCTGTATATTCATTCTTAGAAGAAAAGAATTTTCTGATTAAGTCCCGGTGAAATTCTGGAGAGTTGTCCCGAAAATAGTGAGGCAAAAAGAAATGTCCCCAAAGTAAAACTTTGTCGATCATTTCTTCTTCTGTTTCCCAGCTGTGAAAGAACGGTTTAAGAATGTCCCAGCGATCAGCTTTTAAAATAGCAAATAGCTTTTTCTCTACACCCGGAGTTTTAAATGGAGCTTCCCTCATATCTAGTTATATTATAGCAAAAAAAGCGCGATTACGCCACGCTTCCTTCGATCGCTGGTTTATCTTTGTTCTCCGAACCATAAAATTTTTGTTCCAAATTCTGAATAATAATATTTATTTCTTGCGGTGGTATTGGTTCTGGTGCTTCAAACGGATCTTGTCGCTTCTGGTCTTTAGCAAAGTCAGCAACAAATTCTAAAAATAATCTGGCTGCTATCATATTGCCGGCAATGCTTTCGTGTTTAACGGCTAATAAAACATCGGCGAGATCATCAAAATAATATTGCTTTATCATTGCCATTCTAACCTTGTTAAATTTCTCATCACGAAGCAAGCGATAATACATCGAGTCATCAATCCCTAGCTTAGCGCATATCTCTTGCCTGCTTGGTCGCAAAGCCTTTGGAAGTGAAGCATAATAAATCAATTCTTTGTGATATGGTTTATTAAATCCGTCGCGCTCAAGTTTTTTTTCTATTCTACCCAATACTGCTAGCGTGTTTTGGTATGGTGTTAGAGCCATAGTTATAATTTATATTTACTAATTCATCATTTTTTAATTTGTCTTTGATATATATTTCAACGCGTGGCCTGTCTGGATCAACTCTTAACCGGCGTCCGTCATCATCAACATATTTCGAGCTGTCATCTTTTACAAGGCGCTTCTGAACGAAAGCGTCAATAATTCCTTTGCACATTGCTTCATAATTATCGCTGTCCCTTGTTCGCTCAGTTTCAAAATATAATTTAAAAAAGAAAGCAACGCGCCCTTTAAATTTAGCTGGCAAAATATTTTCTGATATTGCTTCCTCAATAAAAGAGTGAGCTATCTTTTGCCATTTGTGCTTTAAAACAACAATGTCGCCTTCTTTTTTCCCGTATGTAATAACTTTATTTATGCTATCGGGTGAAGTTGGAATTATTAACTTGTAACTTTCTATTTGCATTTTAAAAAGGTTTATTAAAGATTTCTCGAGCCGCGTCTGGATCAGCTGGAAGTTCGTCAACCTTTACCGGCGCAACTTTAGGCGGGTGTTTAGCAATCTCCATTCCAACTTTAACAGCTTCTAAGATTTCGTCTGGCATTTGTCTTGGCTCAACTTTCTTTGCTTCTTCTGGAGAAATTATCTTTTCAACAGTAGCTGCTTCAGAAGTTGGTTTTGCTTCTGGCTGCTTTATTGGTTCTTCATCTTTTTTTTTAACTGGTTCTTCCGGCTTAACAATTTCCTTGATCGGAACGCCGTCAACTTTTTCTAATTCTCCCAAGACTTCCGGTTTTTCTTCCTTGTAAAACTCAACAAAGAATTGATGAAGCGCTGCAAGTTGCCCTTCAACAGCTTTAACCTTCTCGAAGTCAGCATATTTCCAGGAAGTGTTCTGGATTGCTGTCGAGCAAACTGCGAAGAATAAATCATTTAGGCGCGGCATTTTTTCCAACATAGATTTTATTTTAGTTTATAAATATTTTAATTCCCCTGCTTAAAAAGCGAGGGGTGGCCAATATTTGCTTTAAAGTTATGCCGCAACTTCTAAGCAAGGGAATGAAAATATTTTGTAATATTCCCATTATAGCATAATTTAAAGCTATTGGCAATCCGTAATTTTCTTATCTAATTTTAGATAATTTACAAACCTTAGCCAATTATATATCATCTGCGTCAATCCAATACTTGCACTCATCGCAAGCTAATATTCGCTTAGGAAGCTTATCTCCTTTGTTATTTTCTTTTAGGTTCTTTAACTCCTGTTTAGTTAATGGTTCAAGTGTTCCTGTTCTTCCAAACATTTTGCAGTCTGGGCATTGAATGATTTTTGTTTCTTTTTTCATATGATTTTAATTATTTAGCTGATAACTTTTCCACAAGCTCTTTTCTTCCTTTCTTTAATATTTTATTTCTTTCTTTTGTAAGCACCGTATTAGCACCAGTCAATGACACCGTATTAGCACTAGCATTGACACCGCATAAGCACCAGCTTTTCTTATTTAACCAATACTTATACACAGGCTTCCCGAACTTTGATTTGCCAGCTTCAGCGCGACAGATTAAATCTCTATACAACAAAGACTTGATAGCTCTGCCAATATGTCGGCGATCAATCATTGTTAGTTTAGCAAATTGGCTGAAGCTTATCTTATCTTCCTTTTTATTCCAGCCATATGTTTGGCGAATGATTGCCATTGTTATTTTTATCTCCTCTTTGTTTAGATCGGCTAATAAAATACCCTCAAGAAGCTCATTTGCAATCTTAGTGTAGCCATTTTCTAATTGTGGATTTCCTTGTTTTGGCATATTTATAAGCAAAAATCCTAGGAAAAGCGGCCAACGATGTCTTCGCACACCGCCCGGCTGTTTAGCCGAAGCTTTCCCCAGGGTTTTTGATTATAAACTGCGAAGATTTGTTTAGGCATATGTAAATATTACTTGACGATTAGAACTTTTAGTTTCTTAATTCCGAAATTTTTGGCGGCCGCGATATCTTTGTCCATAAAAAAATCGACGCGATCGGTATAGCGGCGGTTCATTCTGTCTGCAACCGTGCACTCTCCGATAGTGTCGATATATAATTTTGTTCCAAGTGGGACGAAGTTTGCGGCACAGATAAGCTCTCCGGCGGCATAGTGTTCACAGATATTTGTGTTATCAGCGGCAATACAAGGATCTCCCCAGGTTTGTTCCGGGACTGAGTTATAGGCGCTTATTTCCCGGACGGTTCCGTCGGAAACATTGTAAAGCTTAAAATTAGCCTCTAGTGGCTCGATGTTGGCTGGGACGATTAAGTTGTCGATATCAGCGCTTATATTTGAAATTGAGGCATTTGTGGCCTCTAGCGTAGCGATAATAGCTAGGCTTGAGATAATGGTTATGGCTAACAAGATAATGGAGCCGGCAACATTACCGGGTGCGAAGAATGTTTTTGGCATAAATAGTTTTTTAGTTTTTAAATTTTTATGAAAGAGGTTAGCCGTCATCGCCGTAAATAATCTAGGTTTTTTTTTGTCGGATCATAGATCTTTTGTGTTGATTATTTTACGAACGAGATAGCCTTTCCTTTCACAATAGGAATTCTAGCACAATAAAAAAAAGATAGCAAGACCTTGATATGTGGATAACTATTCTCCTTTTATTTTTTATATTTTCAAATATTCCTTTTTAATCAATGTTTATAGGGGGTTGACAAGGAGAACGAAATGAATTATAATAGGGGTGAAGAAATAAAATAATAAATAATCTTATAATATGACCAAGCTAACCATAAAACAGGAATTATATTTATATGGTAAAACCTTTCATTTTACAGGCGAATGGCATAAAGGCGAAGAAGGATACTT
>Ga0116156_10004185_pt1 | contig 12305 bp, 5 predicted proteins | sample AD_UKC045_MetaG_FD_89891 | JGI IMG/M metagenome (GOLD analysis project Ga0116156, IMG submission 89891) | Active sludge microbial communities of municipal wastewater-treating anaerobic digesters from USA - AD_UKC045_MetaG | ecosystem: Engineered > Bioreactor > Anaerobic > Digestate | place: USA... | reverse complement strand
TGTTTGCTCCAGTTATCTGATTTAAAATCGGCTTGCCAACTTTCTTCCCATAAAGGAGCGTAGTATTTATTGAGGCAGTTGAGTTGAAGGGTTCTATTGAAAAGAAAATACTTGTATTTATCCTTAATGCCTAATGGGAGGCTTTTCATCATTGCATCCTTCAAGTTTGAACTGCCCAATGACTTTAAATAAAAATCCAAAGGAATTGAAGATGTGAGTCCACTCAATTCAACTAAATGTTCCGTATTGTTAAAAAGAATAGAGTTAATGCTATTTAAATGAGAAACTTTTTTAGGCAAAATTGAACTTTGCAAAGATCTTTCACTAGCTAAGTTTAACATCCTACTAAAACAAACTTTATAATGGCTAAAAAAATTTAATTCGTTGCTACGAGATTTAAACTTATCTACAAACAAACTTTGCTTATTCACTTTAAACATTGTTCTGGGCAAAAACGTGTCACTTTCGTTTTGCAAATCAACTACATCATACTCTGAATTATTTCGGCAAATAACCTGTGGATTTTTATAAATTGGGTTTGAAACAAAAAAATGTGGACCTGAATAAATTAGTTCATACTCTTCAATGTTGGCGTAATGGCATTTATACTCTATTATTTTGTCTTTTTGAGCCTGAGCTTGGTCAATGCCTATAAAAATAGAATGTTCCGTATCTAATATTCGTTTGTCAAATAAGCTAAATTTTTCCAATACACTGAGTATTTCTGAAGCATGTATTGAAACTAATTTAGTTCCTTTATAATTAGTGGTATTCTCAAATGTCTTGGAAATAATTTTCAGTTCTTTTGATCTAATATTCACTAATCTACTTTTATGAGGATTTATATTCCAATTATACGCTGAGGATGATTTAGATTTTATTTTTATCCCACCAACATCTTCAATGCCAAAATGAATAAATGAGCTATCTATTGTAGAAGGTTGAAATAAGTTATTAATTGAAATGAAATTGGGTTCATCACTAAAGCCTCTATAAATATTAATTCCGTAATTCATTTGATCATGTACCTCAGCAAAAAGAAATAATCCATTCTTAAATTCGAAATGATATAACAACCTTTCATATAAAACCTCTCGCAAATTGCTTCCATTAGGGTCATCATAGATTCCTTCTGGATGCAATAAACCTATTATCCCTTTTTGTGAACTTAATGAAAGTGAATTGACTAATACACATTTGTATAAGTTGTTCCTTTGCCCATCCAGCAGATAATAGTTTTGAAAAGATCCAATAAAATTTTGAAGAGAATCTGAAGATATATATTCATTAATAAGGGATGTCCTAAGTGAGCTATCAGATTGAAAAAGATTGTCCGTTATCACTTTTACTTGAGATGCAGATAAACTTCGTATTACAACTTCTGGTTGAATTTCTGATAGAACGCCAGTCTCATCAGCCATAATTGCAACCCAAGGCGGATTACCCGCTATTAAATCAAAACCACCTCGTTCCCAAAACACATCTAAAAATTCCAGTTGAGGGTGAAAGAAAAAATATTTATTGGCCAATTGGCTTATCATGGCCAATCGTTGGTTGTTGTCAAATAAATCTTTGCGGTTGGCATATTTAACTACAGCTTCTGAAAACAAAGAAGTATTATCACTCCCTATGGATCCGCTGCCGTATGCTTCTACAGGATCCAGAGCCAGGCTTAGTTGTATAGATTCCTCAAATAGTTTTTGTTGTCCTTTTCTGACTATGATGCCTTCCGTGGCAACATTGGTATCAAGTTCCAAAATATTGGCAATATCTTTCCAATATTGCTGGCGGTTGGGTAATTCAACAGCATCTCTCACGTCCCAAAACCAAAGGCTGCACCAATAATCCATTACCATCTTTAATTTAAAGTAAGGCGCATTGTGTCGATTGCGCTGATCTGCCAGTTTTTCTTTTTCATCATAACTCCGAAGGTCAAGGGCGACTTGTTCTGAAATTTTAAGTGCGCCAAATATGTTGTGCCTATTGGCTGTTTGTAAATTAATACTGCGCTGGAAACGGTAAAAATCGACCAGCAATTCATCTATTTTTATACATATTTTTTTGAGATAATCTAGCTCAGTTTTTTTGATAGGCTCACAAAAATCTTTTATCCATTTGGATACCGCTTTACTTTCTGTATCGTATTCAGTTTTCAGCATTTTTATGCCAGCAGAAGGCACCATGTTTTTATCGGGCAATAGAAAATGGTAAATCTCATCTGACTTGCGACCATGTTTTATTTTATCGTATTCATTGTTGGGTTTAAACTCCAATTGCCGAGGGGCGGTATCCCACCATTCTTTTTTGGGTTGTCGACTAAGAGGTTTGCCGCTTTTGTCAACTTCTTCCAACAGATCTTTTTCTTTATACACTTTCAACCAGGCACCAACCACTGCATTACCCACTGCCAGTCGATTGCTGAAGAATGGTGTTTCCATATCCTTGTGTATCACATTCAACCATAGTGATAACTTGCCCAATTCAATAGCCGTTGGGTTTAAATCTACACCATAGGTATTGTTGGTGGCTATAAAAGCTTTTACTTTTTGCAGTTCTTCTTTAAACTTATCGGGTTCTACCTTCCATTCTTTTCTGCCGGCTTGCTGCAATTCTTTTTGTCGAAATGCGATGTAGGCTTCAGCCAATTAGTTGATCATTTCGTTGTGAAAGGCAGCTGCTCCCATTGCCGGTTCAAGGAGTTTCAATTCCAATAATTCAGTGGCTTTCATTTCACCACTATCTAGTTTTTCAAGAATGGGTTTTAAGGTATATTTTACGGTACATCGGGTAAGCACCTCTGGTGTATAGTAGGAAGCAGATTTTTGGCGGTCACGGCCATTTAGCCGATAAACGAAAGTTCCTTTTTTGGTAATCACATCATGCTCGGCACTGTCTTTCAGAATTTCATTTTCTTGAAAATCATCTCTACGCAAACGTGGTACCAAGTAGGTGCCATCACTGGGTTTATCAGCTTTGTGTACTTCTATGTAATCCTGCTCGGCATAAAAACCGCGGTAAGCCAGTAAACTTTCATACACCGAGCCCAATTGGTTGATCCCCAGATTAGCGTATGAAATACGGCCTCTTGTTTTGTTGCGTTGCTGTTTACTCAACGAAAGCCTGCAAATAATATCCTGCCATACTTTGTTGCGAAATTTTACTTTGTGTAAGTGATGTAGTTTTGCGTTATTGAACAAAGGAGAATCTATGTGCCGGACCTTGAAACTTTTGTTTTGTCCGTTTTCTTTTTCCCTATAGCCCGAACTGAGCACTTCAAATAATTTGCTCAGAGATTCGTGAAAGAAATAACCGTTTAAACTGGTTTCTGAATACAAAGGTACTTGCTCCAAATCGCGAAGCATTTCTAACGAATAGCCCTTGTTGTATATGACATCGTTGCTGGGTAAAATATCTAAATCTTCCCGGCTTTCGGCATAAAATATAAACAGTAAGCGATAAATGATGTTGAGACAGTCGTCTTTTATTTCTTGTTCAAATGTATCATCGGTTTCATCAAAAACTTCTTGTAAAACATGCTTTTGAAAGTATAAAGCTTCATTGGCCAGAGCTTCCACGGCATGGATGATGCCTTCTTTTAAATCTTTGGTTACTTCATAGGCGCTTTTGTGGCTGTCTTCATCCAACTGGTCTAGTAAAACCATATTGCTTTCAGGTGTCAGCGACTCTTTGCTTAACAAAAAATACAGCAACGCATAGTAATTGGCATTTCGGTTGGCAGTGGCTTCGGTGAATAGTTCTTCCAAGTCAAAAACCAAATAACTACCACGGAACCATTTTTCCTGTTCAAGCAGATAGACAATATTACCGGCTAATAACAAAATGTATTTAGGCCGCAAGTGTGGTTCAAATAAAAATAGTTCGGAGATGGCTTTATTAATAACTACCGGAGAAATTTTTAAATGCGCTGGAACCTGAAATACTCTGTCCCATTGGGTGCGGTGGTATTTCTGGGGTGGATTGTTTTGAGATTCGTCTTCAACATTATAGCGCTGTTCAAAAAGCCCGTCAGGGTCCAAATCATTTTCTTTAATCAAGGCTTGCATTTCCATGATCATGAGATGAACCTGATCACCACGATGGAGGATATGCCGTACAGGAATGACTTCACTCTCACTAAGATGAAACAGGTTGTTGTACTGAGGATAATTGCCTTCATATCCTAGGGCATTTAAGAGCGCGGTGTGAAATTGATGGCTCTCGTAAATTTTATCTTTTGTACGAAGCTTCCCTTCAAAAAACAATTGCTTAAAACGAAAGAACTTATCCTTTAATGGAGAAACCCTTTTATTAAATTCTTTGATGTCCTCAGCCGCATAGCCTGTTTTACTCAACACTTTTGCAGTAAAGTCTTCGTCAAAGTAATTCGATGAAAAGTATTCGCCTATGTTTTGAATGAATTTGATCATTTTTAGTTTACAGTTTACAGTTTACAGTGGGCGGTTTACAGATTTTATTAGGCCGGATAACATTTTTTTTATTTCTTCCATTTGGGTATTAATCCCTTCATATTGATTCTGATTTAAATATTTCAATTCATAAGAAAGAAGCAGTAAATACTCCACTTCATTTGAAGACCCAAATGCTATTTGAAGGTATCTGACAAAATCGGCCTTGGATGCTTTGCCTGAACCTTCGGCAATATTTGTTGGAATGGAGACTGCAGCTCTTCTTATCTGTGATACTAAACCATATACCTCTTCTTTTGGAAACGACACAGTAATGACATACACTTCTTTAACAAAAATGTGTGCCTTTTTCCAAACCTCTAATTTTTTATAATCTTGCACCTGTTATTCTCTGATTACTGCAAACTGCCCACTGTTAACTATTAAAAAATACTGCCAATACTTTCAAATAAGCATCGCCTTGCAAAGAAGTTATATCCTTATTGTACTGGCTTGTTGAACTAAGTATCGTTTCTATTTCTCGTTTTTTTGAATCTTTCTTTCCTGCGAAAAAGGGAGTGATGGTTTTTTCACTAAAGTCCAATTCGAGTTGTATCATGGCTTCATTTTTCCAATCTGTTAATTTTTGCTGATAAGCATGTAGCTTATTTTCCATTTTAATTTCCAATTGTTTTTGCTCGGTATTCATGTGGCTAGTTACAGAAGCGACTGCATTTATTAAGTTTTGTTGTAAAGCATATAAATCATCATCTGATATACTTTCCGTATGAATCGTTTCGCTCAGTTTAAATTCATTGATAAAATTAAATAGGTGAAATGGCTCCTTGTATATACTGCCATTGGAATTCAATCCAACAACCAAAAAATCAGCCACAACAGGTTGTCCTAAGTTATTGGATACTTGGGCCTGGAAAACATACCAACAGGTATTTGAAGGAAGCCGACTTGTTTTCGCAACCAGCGCTACATCTTTATCTACACTGGCTTCCAACTTTGTCATGTAGTACCTTACAACAGGATGTAATTCATTCAATATTTGAAACTCCGCCCATTCACCTTTCTTTTTTCGAGCTTCTTCAATGGCCTTTTGCACTAAATCTTTATCAAGGGATAATTTGAAAAGTTGATTGACTTTAGGTTTGGATTCAGGTGGAAGGTCAAAAAGAATTTGATTCAAATCTTTTGTATTCAGGATTTCAAGATAACCATCTTGTACCGTTACTTCTTCTGGTTTAATTTGATTGGAGGAAGAAAGTTGTTCAAATAAATCAGAATAGAATTTAGCTTCATTAGGATAAATGGTGAGATTGATTTCGAAAGGATTTTCAGTAATGGTAACCTCGGTAGAATCATCCTGATTTGCAAATAAACTATTGAAATCGAAACCAGTCATTTTTGCGTCTAAATCTTCAAGAAAGGATTCATTCTGATTCATAATTGCTTGCTCCACTAATTGTTCTTCTTTGCTGGTATCGTATAGTTTCATGACAGAACCAGCGTCACCTAGCGTTTTGTACACCACTTCCTCTTTTTGAGTAAGTCGTTCAACAATGTGCAGGTCTGTTTTTAAACCTGCAATATCTGATTCAGCAATGATGTAATGAATGAAAGGCGTTTTCTTTTGCCCATAGCGATCAATGCGACCATTGCGCTGCTCTAGCACAATTAAAGACCAGGGAATATCATAATTGAACATACGGTTGCAATAAAAATGAAGATTAACCCCCTGCGATCCTGCATCAGAACAAAGTAATAACCGGACAGTACTGTCTTGTTTTCCAAAATCTTCAATAATGGTTTGTTGATCTGTATCTGATAGGCCTCCATGAAAGAAGGCAATAGCTTCCTCTGTAATATTAAAATCACTTTGAAGCATTTCTTTGAGATATTCCAGTGTATTTATTCTTTCGGCGAAAATGACGTACCGATCATTTTTCTTGATCCCAGTCCAGCCCAATTCCAGTAAGGTTTCTTTGAGTTTTTTATATTTGGTATCAGAGTGAGTGTTTATAATAGTTTCTAATTTTACTTTCAGATCATTCAACACTTCCAAATTTTCAGAAGCAAATTCATTCTTTGCTTTTGATGAATCCACTTTTTCAATCCGCCGAAGAATGCTTTCAAGGGCTGCTTTTGGAGAAGACATAAATGCTTTGAATATTCCTACGGAAAAAAGAAAATCTTCTTTCGGCTTACCATCATTCAATGCGTTTATTGCATTTATTTTTAGTTCTTGCTGGTACTGAAGAAAATCAGTTTCAGCATAGCTAAGCGTAGTTGAACTACGAAGTATTTTGCGTTCCTGAAAATTTGCTCTTACTGTTTCATCGGTAATATCATTTTTAAAACGTCTTACATAATAAGGCTCCACATGTGATTTATCATATTCACCACTTTTGGGAATGGCAGTAGGCTCAATCATATTGATAAGGTTCGCAAAGTTTTCTTTTCTGCCATTGTGTGGAGTAGCAGATGTAAGTATCAAAGATTCACATTTTGTTGTAATCAATTGAGCTAAATCTCCACGTTGGCTTTTATCATTAGCAACTGTATGGCACTCATCAATCACTATTGCATCCCATCTTGATTTTTCAATGTAATGCCTGAACTTGGCATTGTTCTTTAAAGTATCAATGGAAATGATTGTTTTATCGTAGTATTCAAAAGGATTTTTATTTGAAGGAAGCTGAGATTTAATTCTGGCAATTCCTTCAGAATCAAGCCTTACCAAAGGAATTGCAAATCGATGCCAAAGTTCTTGCTGAAATTGTGCAAGAATAGATTTTGGAGCCAGCACCATAATGCGTTTCCCTTTCCCTCTCTTTATCAGTTCGGAAAGAAAGATTCCGACTTCAATTGTCTTACCTAAACCAACACCATCAGCAATCAATAACCTGGGTCGTGGCAGCTGTAATGCTTTAAGTGTTGGTGTCAATTGATATTCGGCGGGATTGATAGCTGCTTTATTTGCTATGGTTATCTTCTCAGAAAATACGGCTGCATTTCTGATTTGAGTTTCAAGAAATAGTTTCGTTTTTCGATACCCACTGTCATTATCGGCTATTAATCTAGTTTGATTGGGATCAATTGGTTTAATATCAGAATCAATTTTTGAGTCAAACGAAAAGCGTTTTCCTTTCACTAATTCACTAATTCCTTCTGCTTCAATTAACCAAGTACCGTCATAATTTGCATTAGAGTTTGTGATGATAAAATCTTCACCCCGCGTAGATATGCGCTGTCCTATAGTTAGATTCATTTATTTCTGAATTCTTTTGTGATGTACTCTATGTGAAATATTTGTTTAACTTTCTTTTTTAAAAGGTTCCAGCTAATTGTTGGTTATCCATAAGGCCAGCAACCCATTTTGTTCCACTTCTAAAATTTGTTTTTATTTTCTTGGCCTGTCAAATATAAGTAAAGAAGGTAATAGCGTAGAAAAATAGAAAGTTTTTAAATGTGCTTAATTTCATTGTAAAATATAACTATGCCTTAGACAGGATAAAAGAGAGCTCCTATCAACCTGAATGACAGGTTCGAACTAACTGAGCCTAAACTTAATAGTAGGTATATTTTGACAGGTTGCACCAAAAATTGACAATTCATTAAGAGGGATCTCAATAGAAGCTTGTATCAAAATAATGTAAAGCAATACATTGACAATACTACCTAAAAAGTAAAGTAATGACTTGACAAATCCACTTGCTTTTCCCCTTTACTTCCCAATACAAAACCTAGTAAATATACTATCCAACAAATCCTCATTCGATATCTCCCCAGTAATTTCACCCAAGTGATACAAAGCCCTTTTGATGTCCATGGCAATGAAATCAGCGGTGACGCCACTCATCAATCCATCCACAACGGCGTCCAGACTTTCGCGGGCTTGACTCAAGGCCTCGTAATGCCTCGTGTTGGAAACGATGGTTTGGTCGAGCATTTCGGGATCGGCTACTACCATGTCGTAAAGTTTGGATTTGATGTATTCGATGTTCATCTGATTGAGAGCCGAACAGGTGATGATGTTTTGTGCATCGACCAATCCTTCTTTGTAATAAGAGGCGGGTTTGATATATGGATTGAGGTCAATTTTATTGGCAACGCAAAGCAGATTGATGCCATCTGTCCTGGTCTGTGTTACGGTATAGTCCAATTCTTGCCAAAGTTGTTCTGGATCAGTGATCGTGACGTCAAAAACGTAAACGACGATGGTGGATTTTTGGATTTTTTCAAAAGTTTTTTCTACTCCAATGCTTTCGATTTGATCATGGGCTTCCCGAATACCCGCCGTGTCAATGAGCCTAAATTCTATGCCATTGATGTTGAGGGTTTCTTCGATGGTATCCCTAGTTGTTCCTGCGATTTCTGAGACAATGGCGCGATCCTCGTTGAGCAAGGCATTGAGTAGGGTAGATTTTCCAGCATTTGGTCTGCCCGCTATCACGGTCGTCACTCCATTTTTAATGACATTTCCAAGATGAAAAGAATCCCTCAACTTGTTGATAACTTTATTTATTTGCTCTACTAATTCCTTGAGTTTTTCTCGGTCAGCAAAGGCAACGTCTTCTTCGCTGAAATCGAGTTCTAGTTCGATCATGGCCGCAAAGTCGATCAATTCCTGGCGTAAGCTGCTGATCTCATTGGAGAAACCCTTGCGCATTTGCTTCATAGCCAAGTGGTGGCGTTCTTCAGATTTTGAGGCGATCAAGTCGGCAACTGCCTCTGCTTGGGACAGGTCCATTTTGCCATTAAGAAAAGCCCGCATGGTGAATTCACCGCGATTGGCCATCCTTGCACCACCTTGTAAACATAAACTCAAAACCTTCTGTAATATATAAGGTGATCCATGACAAGAAATCTCAATGATGTCTTCGCCAGTATAAGATCGTGGACCTTTGAAAACTCCTACCACTACTTCATCAATGACCTGTTCGTTTGCACCAGCAACAATTTTCCCGAAGTGGAGGGTATTGGCTTCTGCTTCCAGCAAGTTCCTACCTCGAAATAAATCGTTGGTAATGCCAATGGCATCTTTGCCAGAAAGTCTGATCACCCCGATGGCTCCTTCGCCGGGTGGGGTGGAGAGGGCAACAATGGTGTCGTCCAGGATGATGTTCATACGCGTGCAAGTTATCTTGAAATGAAAGGTGGCAAAGTTAAGGCAAAATATAGGGATTGGGTTTATTAAAGTTTTGAATTGCTAATTGGGCAGTGTTATTAAAAAGCAGTGGCGTTTATATGAGTCGTTCCTATGGAACTCTGGTACTATTTTTATTTGTGGCCATGGATTGAAATCCATGGTTACTATATTGGTCGAACCGCTGGTTCTTTTTTCATTTTTGATAGAATATGGGCCTGATTTTTTGGTATTGATAAAGAAAGCGGTGGAGTTTATATGGGTCGTTCCTATGGAACTCTGGCCGTATTTTTATTTGTGGCCATGGATTGAAATCCCTGGTTACTATATTGGTCGAACCGCTGGTTCTTTTATTTCTTTTGGAGGTAAAGAGGCAGAAATTAATTCAAAAAAAGAGGCATAGCCTCGACCCATTTAGTAACTCAGGATTTAAATCCTGGGTAGATAAACCCGCATAGTTTTAGAGTTCCATAGGAACGGCCCATTTTTTACACGAAGAGCTGACCACAAACAACATGTGTCGTTCCGATGGAACTCTTCTACAGGTTTTGTTTTTAGCCCATGGATTGAAATCCCTGGTTACTATATTGGTCGAACCGCTGGTTCTTTTTTCATTTTTGTTAGAATATGGGCCTGATTTTTTGGAATTGATAAAGAAAGCGATGGCGTTTATATGGGTCGTTCCTATGGAACTCTAGCGGTATTTTATTTTGTGGGCATGGATTGAAATCCAGGGTTACGATATTGGTCGAACCGCTGGTTCTTTTTTTAAACCTTACAGGAAAAGAAAAACATAAACTTGTTGCGAACTGAAGTTCGCAGTCCACTGGGAGTTGTTTTGCTTTTACCTTACCAATTTCATAAACGAATTCATCAACCAAGATGATTCCGACGCGGTGATGTTTTGTAAAACTTGATCGGCACGATGTGAAAACATAGAAATTTCTGACATCATGGAAGCAAATTCCTTGGACTCTTTGCTATCCGTCTCCAGATTTTTGAAACGATCTGCCAATTCAATCAAGGGCGTCAACTCTCTTTCTTTTCGCTGCTGTATGATGCGTACCAAAACCTTCCAAATATCTTTTTCAGCAATAAAATAGTCTTTACGGCAAGTATCTAGATCAACTTTATAGACCAAATTCCAATCTTGCAATGCTCTGATATTGATGTGGGTATTACCTCTCGAGATGTCTAATTCTCGCATGATGTCATCTGTACATTTGGGTGTGGATGATATCAGCAAGAGCCCATGGATTTGCCCCATCGTTTTGCAAACGCCCCAATTGGTTGACAATTCACCCCAAGAAGTTAAAAACTCCTTTCTGGCAATTGCCAAGGTTTCATGATCGGAAACAACTGTTTGTACATTATCCATAACCTCCTTTAAACTAAAAACCTAAAACTAAATTCAATTTTTTGACCAAAATTTTAATCTGATTTACGCTAAGAAACTGCGTTAATCTATTTTCATACGGTATTTAAATGCAATAATACTCTTTTTGTTCACAATTAAAATATCAACACCTATTTTATGACAAATCTTACGAAACAAATAAACACAGCTTTCTTATCCACTTTACATCCTGAAAGATAACAAAAAAGGAGCCCAGATTTAACTGAGACTCCTCTTTATTTGTTTCCTAAAACATAAGTCATGTTTTAAGAAGATAGAACGGGGGAATATTATTCTTGCTTTATCAGTTTTCCAGTATGTATCTGATCATCAACGTTTATCTGATAAATGTAAACGCCTGATTGAAGATCAGAAAAGTCCATAGAGACCGTTTGCTCTCCTTGGTTGAGGTTGATCGGCATTGTTCTGGCTAATTTACCCAACTGATCAAATAATCTTAGAGTCGTATTTTGATTGTTGGCAACTGTTACCTGAAGGAAAAGTTGGCCAGCAAATGGGTTAGGATACATGCTCAATTGTTGTATGCCAATGTTTGTTTTCTGTGCGCCAAAATTTGGCTGCTTGATGTTGAATCCTGGGATGTCGCCTGCAGTATTACTTACATCTCCCAAGTTTATCAAAACAAGTTCTACATTTGAAATACTCTTAGTAACGGATTCAAAAACGAAAGATTTTCCAATAGCAGATCGACCTTCTGCATTCAAAACAAATCTTGAGCTACCTATACCTTCAGGATTTTTACCAGCAAAATAATCCAACATCAATTGCAAATCCTGTCCGTCAATCACTCCGCTACCATCTATGTCTGCAGCCAGTTTTACCAACTCATTTTTTGGCAACACATTGCCAAAAGCAAAATCTGCTATCAACTTTAAGTCATAAGTATTGATGGTGCCATTTATTTGAGGTGTATTGACCTCCAAAATATAATCTTGGCCACCCAACATACACTTGTCAAAACTAAATTTCCCATTGGACAAAGACTTCTTTTTGAGGATGGAAGCAGTATTGACTGTTGTATCTGTCACCGTTTGGTAGGTAGTATCAGGCTCAAAGAAGTAAACCATCGCACCAGAAGCATTCACAAAACTATCCTTTACCATTGTGATCACAGGAATTGTTTTTGTCGATTCAACATATAGCGAATCCTTATTGTATAAACTCAGTTCAATATTTTCTAGTGAGCTGCCATTGACATCTTTTGCCTTTCCAAAGAAAGAATATTTAGTTGTACTATTTACTTCACCTGTACCTGGTTCGGTTGTTTTTCTGACGCAATTTTCAATTTTTGCCCCATTGTTCTGAACATCCACCCTTACCTGAC
>Ga0116156_10004178_pt1 | contig 12316 bp, 9 predicted proteins | sample AD_UKC045_MetaG_FD_89891 | JGI IMG/M metagenome (GOLD analysis project Ga0116156, IMG submission 89891) | Active sludge microbial communities of municipal wastewater-treating anaerobic digesters from USA - AD_UKC045_MetaG | ecosystem: Engineered > Bioreactor > Anaerobic > Digestate | place: USA... | reverse complement strand
TCTTCTCTCTGAATATTCTCGATAAGCGCCAAAATCAGGGCTTCGTCATTCGTAACGTTCTTTATAACAACGGGGACGTCCTTCAGATTCAATGCACGAGCTGCCCGCAACCGCCTCTCTCCTGCAATAACCTCATATCCTCCCCCGTCAACGGGCCTGACTAGCAATGGTTGCAACAAGCCTTTTTCTTTAATGGAGGACTTTAATTCCTCCATTGTTGTTGTATCATAATTTGTTCTTGGCTGCTGGCTATTGTCCCGGATGACATCCACATTTAAAAAAGCTATTTCTTCTTTACGTTTCTCCTCATTCCCAGAATATATTTTCTCAGGAATTAGCGCCGACAATCCTTTTCCAAGAACTTTTTTTTCCATAATCAAAACTCCTTAAAAATCGGGAAGCTTTTAGAAATCCCGATTATCTTCTAAATAGCTCGACCCTTCTTCCACTTCTTGCTTAATACTTGCCTCCCCTGTCATCCATGTCCCCGAGTCGCCTTCTTCTAAATGTAGATCTTCTGTCGTGCTGTCGACTTCGCTAACCGTTGGCCAGGCATCTGCTACTCCATCGCTATTAAAATCGTTTTTATCAACGATTTTTTTATCTTCATCGGAAACAACATCCAAGCCTTTCTCGCGGTCCTCTGCGAATGTTCCAATTTCCTGCTTAATTATCGCATGCGTGTTTTCTCTGGGGTCAGCTCCAACCAAATCTGCGTATTTTTCAGGACCAATTAATTCTATCGATAATTCTTTGTACTTTTCCGCCCCTATACAATGCGGATCATACAACATAATCGGCTTCCCAAAGCTCGGAGCCTCACTCAACTTAACATTCCTTGGGATAACAGAAGAATAAACTTTATTAGAAAAATAACCATTAATCTCATCAATAACCTCATGGGTTAAATTCGTTCTAAAATCCGCCATCGTTAAAACAACACCCTCCACTTCGAGCTTTGGATTTAAATTGTCACGAATCAAATTAATCGTATTTAATAATTGTGAAACTCCCTCTAAAGCATAAAATTCACATTGAATGGGAATAAGCACCGAATTACAGGCAACCAAGGCATTCAGGGTTAACAACCCTAACGACGGAGGTGAATCCACAAAAATATAATCATATTCTTTTTCTACTTTTTCTAAAGCTTTTCTCAACCGTGTTTCTCTGGACAAAATACCCACGAGCTCAATTTCTGCGCCAGTAAGATTAATATTGCACGGCATTAAATCTAAACATGGAAAAACATCCTTCACAATGGACTGTTCCGGGTTCGCTTTTCCCAACAAGACTTCATAGACAGTATTTTCTAAAGCAATTTTGTTAACGCCTACCCCACTTGTCGAGTTTCCTTGAGGATCCATATCAACCAACAAAACTTTTATACCATAAGAAGCCAAAGCATATGCGAGATTCACGCTAGTCGTTGTTTTTCCGGTACCACCCTTTTGATTACAGACAGATATTATTTTAGCCATTTTTAATTCTCGCTGTTTTCACGTGAAAATTCTATAATATTTTATACCTGAAGCTCCTCTATTTTAAAGACACCTTTATTTTGGCCGGCTTAGCACCTTCCATTCCAAACAACCCTTTTTGTTCTTCGCAAACAATTTTAATATTAACTTCCTCTCGGCTTACATTTAAAATGTCTAAAGCCTTTTTAATGGCATCCTCTACGGTGGCCCCTTCCACATCAATGCTTTTTGAAAAATTATTCATATTTTTAAGTAATTCTCGAAATTTTCCATTGAGTAAAGCTAGACAAAAAATAAAATGTAGTAAAATACAAAGCCAGTCCGCTGGCAACATTATAAAACACAAAACCTATCATCAAAGGAAAGAAAAACATCATAATTTTCTGACTAGATTCTTGAGCCGGATCAGAAACGACCATGTTTTTAATAGAAAATTTCTGTTGTACAATCATAATAATTATCATTAAAATTGGTAAAATATTAAAATATTCCCCAACAAAAGGTAATGCCGTCGGAAAAGCGAAAAGATGGTCGGGCTGAGACAAATCTTTTATCCAAAGGAATTTGGCATTTTTAAACGCAACGGATCTCCATAATACCTGATAAACACCTATAAAAAAAGGCATTTGTAGCAACAACGGCAAACATCCACCAAAAGGATTAACCTGATGCTTTTTATATAATTCCATTGTTTCCTTTTGGAGTTTTTGTGGGTTATTTTTATGCTGTTCCTTTATTTTTAAAATTTCGGGTTGCAATGCCTGAATCTTTTTCATAGATTTCATGCCGCTTATAGATAATGGATACATCATAAGATAAATAAAAATTGCGGTTAAAATTATGCAAACGCCCCAAGTCGGGATTATTTTATAAAGAAAATGTAAGAATTTATATACTATTTTAGAAATCTCATTCAAAATTCCAAAATTTGAAAATCTTACAATCTTTTTAAAATCATAAGGATAGGAAGATAAAAGCGTTAGATCTTGTGGTCCAAAAAACAAAACAGAATCAAAAGTTGAAAAATCGCTGCTATCAGAAATATTTTCGCCCTTAATTATAAACTCTAATTTATTATTTTGAAATTTTGTATAATATCCTTTATTTTTATATAATGGTTTATATATAGCGCAAAAATATCGGTCCCGAAAACCAATCCAGGCCACCTCTTCCGTAAAATCAACCTCGTCTTTATTAGATAATTTATACGCATTGGCCTTTCGCGCCACCGATTGCGTTGAGGCCACAGAATATTCTAATAAAGCTTTATCCTGTGCTTTAATCACATTTTTGTCCAAACTGCCAACGTCCAAACTGAATCCTTTAATATTAATATTACTATTATTTTTAATATTAATACTATTTTCTATTAAATAATCATTATTAGATAGTAAATATTTTTTTATAATTTGACGTCCTTCTTTTTCCAGAGAATATTTGACAAAAGAATCTGTTTTTTCCAAAACCCGATAACAGCTATTACTATAAAAATCTTCCTGATTAATATCTGTTATTGGCAAAGAAACATTGTACTCTTTAAGCTCAATGTGTTTAATCCGGGCCCCCATGTTGGAAAAAATAACCGTCAATTTGTTATTATCTAAAATAACTAATTCTTCACACTGCTGGCTCTCGGCAGAAGGGACATCCGGAGCCGAAGACAAGGAACTCGATAAATTATCTTGAGTTTCTTTAGATTTTAAAGAAAGGTCTTGTCTTTTATTTTGGGAGGGGGTAGAAGAAGGATTAACTAGGGCCCAAAAAAATAATACAAAAAAGGATAAACTTATAGCAAGTAATAGTCTTTTTTCCATAAAATTACCTTACAGGATCGTAGCCGCCTTTAGAAAAAGGTGTACAACGCATTATACGCCATACAGACAGAACCATTCCTCGGAAAAATCCATGACGGCGAATGGCTTCAAGGGCATAATTTGAACATGAAGGATAATAACGGCAAGTACTTGGGAAAAAAATACGGCTTACCTTTTGATAAGATTTTATCAATACCGATAACAATCTAATCATTAGAAAATGCCCTACCGAAAAATTACTTGGAGAGACGAATTCTGCCTTTTGCGCGACGTCGACGGAGAACATCTTGGCCGTCGGCAGTTGACATCCTTTTTCGAAAGCCGTGAGTTCTTTTTCCTTTTAATATTGTAGGGGTTGTGAGTCCTTTTTTCATAATTGGACAATTATAACATAGGGTTAAGCTTAGTCAAGTTTTTTCATTTTTATTTAGAATAAAAAAGCCGTATTTTAATAGTGTTATAATTTTTTTCTTTGCTTTCTCGAGGAGAAAAGAATATAATTAAAATTTGATTTTAATAAAGCTGTAAGTTTTTCTCTTGTATTCACCTTCTGCTGAATTAAAAGTTGCATTCACATTTTTGTTTGCTATAATATATAAACTTTATGTTTCTTTTTATTCGAAAAATCAACTCCAAATAAGTTTTCGAAGATATCTTCATTCATATTTCAAAGGGCTTCTTTTTAAAAATCCACAGTTGTGGAAAACCTGTTAATTATTTTTGTTTTTCCAGTTAACTTATTCAAAATTAATCATTTACAAAACGTTTAGCTTGTGTAAAAACATTCTTTTTCGCAACTAAAAACACCCATCCTCGGCCATGAACCTATTGCTCCTGTGGGAAAAAATTCAGCCCCAAATTCGCGAACAGTTAGGGGCAACAACTTACGACACGTGGTTTTCTTCCATTCAAATACAATCTCCCAATTCAGACAATCTTATTATTAACACTCCTGATGAATTTTTCCAAAACTGGTTTATAGAACACTACCTTCCAATTATTAAACACCATCTTGGTTCTCTCATAAACCATCAAATTCATTACGAAGTCGCCATAAACCCATTAGAGGTTCCAAACAAGCCGGCAACACAACAAATCATCCACAACGAAAACCTCGCTCCTAAAAAAGAAGACCAGCTACCCATTCATCTCAACCCACGATTTTCTTTTGATAATTTCGTTGTCGGGCCATCGAACAGGTTTGCTTATTCGGCCTGCATGGCTGTCGCAGAATCCCCGGCGAAGGCGTATAACCCTCTATTTATATATGGTCATGTTGGGCTTGGGAAAACCCACCTCATGCAGGCGATCACACATCAAATTCAAAAAAACTCTCCAAACAGCACCTGTTGTTATCTTTCTTCTGAACGATTCACAAATGAATTAATCGACGCTATCCGGCATCGATCTACCGCTAATTTCAGAAAAAAATACCGGCATATCGATGTTTTACTTATAGATGATATCCACTTCCTGGCAGGCAAAGAGTCCACGCAGGAAGAATTCTTCCATACATTTAACACGCTTCATAATAATCACAAACAAATCATCATATCTTCTGATCGTCCTCCAAAAGAAATATCCAATTTAGAAGAACGCTTAAGTTCCCGTTTTGCTTGGGGCTTAATCACTGATATTCAACCGCCGGATTTTGAAACGCGGGTCGCAATATTAAGAAAAAAAGTTGAAAAAGAGCCCGTTAGGGTTCCTGAAGAAGTAATTACATTTATCGCTGAACAAATTAAAACTAATATTCGAGAGCTAGAGGGTGCGCTCATCAGAGTTTTAGCTTATTCTTTGCTAGAAGAACATCCCATCACTTTGGATATGACAAAAATTGTCCTCCGAGATATGGTTAAAGAAACGGTTAAAATTATCAGCATCGAAATGATTCAAAAAACCGTTGCTGAGTTTTTTAATATCTCTTGTTCTGATTTAAAAGCCAAAAAAAGAACTCAAAATATTTTAAAACCAAGACAAGTTGCAATGTATTTATCAAGACGTTTAACGAATCTTTCGCTACCGGAGATAGGAAATTCTTTCGGTGGGAAAGATCACACAACGGTATTGCATTCATTAAGAAAAATAGAGGAGAATTTAAAGGAAGATTTTCAATTAAAAAATGAAATAGAAAAATTACTAACAACATTAAAACAATAATCCTCCAAATACACACGGCTTTTCAACAAAAATTATTTATTTAACTTGTTATATTTCAACGTGTTTTAACCTTATTCAATTTTTCACAAGCTCTACTATTATGACTACGGTCTATTATAAATAATTAATCGAATTAGTAGCAAAAGTGGGGATTTTATGAAAATCAAAATTAGTAAAGAAAAATTATTAGAAAGCATCCAAATCGTACAAAATATCGTTTCATCCAAAACAACACTTCCTATCCTTTCTAATATATTATTAGAAACAAAAGGAAAAGAATTAAAAGTAAACACAACCGATTTGGATATTGGTATTTCCTGTGGAATACCTGTAGATATTATTGAAGAAGGGTCAATAACAATTCCAGCAAAAAGATTTAGCGATATTGTCAAAGAATTACCCTCTGGGGATATTTCTATTCATGTGAAAAAAAATAATCAGGTTGACATTGATGGAGAAAAATGCCGTTTTAAATTATTGGGGTTGCCTCGGGAAGAATTTCCAAAATTTCCGGAATTTAAAGACAGGGAAGTGATTAAAATAGAGCAGGCTGTTTTAAAGGAAATGATCCGCTTGACATCTTTCGCTGTTTCTCATGAAGAAACCCGATATATTTTAAATGGTATTTTAATAGAAATTAATGATAGTAACATAAAAATGGTTGCCACGGATGGAAAAAGGTTGGCAAAGGCTGACGATAAAATTTTAACACCAACTAAAAAAGAAATTTCGGTCATTGTTCCTATAAAAGCAATACAAGAAATCTTTCGGAATTTACATGATGAAGGGGAAGTTTCCTTTGTTGTTGGAAATAATCAAGTTTTGTTTGATATTGACGGAATTTTAATAGCAACCCGGATTATAGAAGGGGATTTCCCAAATTATAATCAAGTTATTCCAAGCCCAATGACAACAAAAATAAAAATTCATACACAACAATTTTTAAGCGCTATTCGTCGGGCTAATTTGCTTTCTACTCCGGATTTTCAGGCGATTAAGTTCGAAGTTTTTTCTGACAAGATCGTTGTTTCTAAAATTACTCCCGATGTCGGGGAATCCCGGGAAGAGGTCCCTATTCAGTATAGCGGAAAAGAGTTGGTAGTCGGGTTTAATCCGCAGTTTTTTATAGATGTTTTAAAAAATATTAACAGTAATAATATTGATTTAGAATTGTTGGGTCCGGATAAAGCCGCGGTGATTCGGCAGGAAAACTATTTGTATTTGGCTTTACCTATGCGCATATGAAAAATTGACAGCATGGAAGAAATAAAAAATATTATTCATAATGTTATAGATCATTTATCAGGACAGCCATTAAATAAAGATCAAGAGCTTTTTGTGTTGTGGGAAACCTTGTTAGAGGATACTGAAAAAAAACACGTGCAGCTTTCTGGTTTGAAATCCGGGACGCTTTATGTTAATGTGGATTCTTCCGCATGGCTTTACCAAATGAAACTTAAAAAGACACGCATTCTGGAAAGAATTCAAACGGAATTTTCGGATATTCAAAAGATGTATATAAAGATAGGACCAATGACATGAATGAAAACAAAACCTTTTTAGAAAATAGCGATGATCAAAATAAAGAAAAAGCAGCATCCCAGCCTAAGGGCACGTATGATGCCACGAATATACAGGTTTTGGAAGGGACCGCCGCTGTTCGTATGCGTCCCGCAATGTATATTGGCGATACATTTAGCCGGGGGCTCCATCATTTGGTTTATGAAGTGGTTGATAATTCTATTGACGAGGCCCTTGGGGGATACTGTGATACCATAGAAGTTATTATTAACGAGAATGAGATCATCACTGTTATTGATAATGGTCGCGGGATTCCGGTTGATATGCATGCGACGGAAAAGAAACCGGCCGTCGAAGTGGTTATGACGACCCTCCACGCTGGGGGTAAATTTGATAAAAGGACTTATAAGGTTTCCGGCGGGCTGCACGGTGTAGGCGTGAGCTGTGTTAATGCTCTTTCGGATTGGCTTGAAGTTGAAATTAAGCGGGACGGCAACATTTACCACCAGCGGTACGAAAGAGGAAAAACCGCGTCTAAATTAACGACCATCGGCAAGACAAAAAGTTCAGGGACAAAAGTTACGTTTAAACCAGACCGGACGATTTTTAAAGAAACTTTTGTTTATTCTTATGATATCCTCGCTAAACGCTTAAGAGAACTCGCTTTTCTTAATAAAGGACTGACGGTTAAGCTTCTGGATAAGAGGGGGGAAAAGGAAAAAGAATCGACCTTTCATTTTAAAGGGGGAATTGTTTCTTTTGTGGAGCATCTTAACAAGAGCAAGGAAGTCTTGCATAACAAAATTATTTATTTTACGCGGGAAAAAGACGACACGGAGACGGAAGTCGCTTTGCAATATAATGATAGTTATACGGAAAATGTTTTTACTTTTGCCAATAATATTAATACAACAGAAGGCGGAACGCATCTGAGCGGTTTTCGGTCTGCCTTAACCAGGGCGATTAATACCTATGCCAAAAGTAAAAAGTTTTTGAAAGATGATATTTCTATTGTTGGAGACGACACGCGGGAAGGGTTAACGGCTGTTATCAGCATAAAAATTCCGCAACCGCAGTTTGAGGGGCAGACAAAGACGAAGCTCGGGAATTCTGAATTAGAAGGAATTGTGGCATCTTCCACGTTTGAGGCACTTAGCACATTTTTTGAAGAAAATCCGACGGTCGCTAATAAAATAGTGAATAAGATTATTGTCGCTTCCCGGGCGAGGGAAGCGGCGCGCAAGGCGAGAGAGCTGACGCGTCGTAAAGGAGCCCTTGACAGCGGGGGGTTGCCGGGTAAGCTTGCGGATTGCTCGCAACGGGACCCCAGTTTGTGTGAGTTGTATCTTGTCGAGGGGGATTCCGCCGGCGGTTCGGCAAAACAGGGCCGGGACCGGACGTTTCAGGCGATATTGCCGCTTAAAGGCAAGATTTTAAACGTGGAAAAGTCCCGCATGGATAAAATTTTAGGGAACGAAGAAATTCGGACCATTATTACGGCTTTGGGAACAGGCGTTGGCAACGATTTTAATGTCGAGAAATTGCGCTATCATAAAATTATTATCATGTGCGACGCTGACGTGGACGGTTCACATATTAGGACATTGTTGTTAACGTTGTTATATAGGCAAATGTGCCCATTGATTGAAGGGGGATTTGTGTATATTGCTCAACCGCCTCTTTATAAAGTTAAAAGGGGAAAGAGGGAAGAATACATTGAAACCGAGGAGGAGATGAACGAACTTATGCTGGATCTCGGCATTGAGGGATTAAAGCTGAGCTCTTTGAAAGGGAAACAGGGGTATAGTGCCGCGCAGTTTAAAGATATTTTGGGGTCTTTAACGGACATTGAAAAGCTTGTGGAAATTATGAAAAAGCGCGGCATTGAATTCGAAGTTTTTATATCAACCTATGATTCTAAAAGGAAGCTTTTTCCGAAATATAAAGTAAAATCGAAAGACAAAGCAGCTTTTGTATATGACGATAAAGAGCTCGCCGAGATAACGGCGGGGGATGAAGAAGCTCAGTATATAGAAATCTTTGAGGCGGAAGACTTGCAGGAAATTCAACAGAAGTTGGAAAATTTTGGAATCCGTTTGGATAATTTTATGAAAGAGACGCTCCGGGGAGAACCTGTTCAGAACAAGTCTGCCGACGGGGTTCATATAAAACCGCTTTTTATGATAGAAGACGACAAAGACAAGCACGAATTCTATTGTTTAAAAGACGTTCTGGATTTCGTAAAAGCCCATGCTTATAAAGGGATGCACATTCAACGCTATAAAGGGTTGGGCGAGATGAACCCTCAGCAGCTTTGGGATACAACGATGGATCCGGCCAAAAGGACGATTTTAAAAATCACCCTTGAAGACGCCGTTGAGGTTGAAGAAACGTTTTCTATGTTGATGGGAGACGATGTCGGTCCTCGCCGGGAGTTTATCGAAAGCAACGCGCATGATGTCAAAAACTTGGATGTGTAGGCAATGTTTTTGTGCCAGAGCGAGAACAGAGACACAAGAGCCCTATAAAAGAAAGGTGTTTATTTAGATGGACAGCGCACCCATAAAAGAAAAAATAATTCCTGTTTATATAGAAGAAGAAATGAAAAGCTCGTATCTTTCTTACTCCATGAGCGTTATTGTGGGGCGAGCTTTGCCCGATGTTCGCGACGGCCTTAAGCCGGTGCACCGGCGGATCCTTTATGCCATGAAAAGCCTGGGCTTGGATTCCGGCAAGCCTTTTAAAAAGAGCGCAACCATTGTCGGGGAGGTTTTAGGTAAATATCATCCTCATGGAGATGCGGCGGTTTATGAGACGATGGTTCGCATGGTGCAAGATTTTTCTCTGCGTTACCCGTTGATAAACGGACAAGGGAATTATGGATCTATCGACGGGGACAGTGCGGCAGCTTATCGATACACGGAAGCGCGTTTGGCGTCCATCTCCGAAGAGATGTTGAAAGACATTGATAAAAACACGGTGGATTTTTCTCCGAATTTTGATGGGAGCACGAAAGAGCCGGAGGTTCTGCCTTCAGGTATTCCCAACTTACTTGTGAATGGCTCTAGCGGGATTGCCGTTGGGATGGCGACGAACATGGCTCCGCACAATTTAAGCGAAGTCATAGACGGGCTGATTTTTTTTATTGACAATCCAGAAGCTAAAGTTAAAGAGCTTCTGAAATATATTAAAGGCCCGGATTTCCCGACGGGGGGCATTATTTGCGGCAAGGAGGGCATCCGGGACGCTTATGAAACCGGCAGGGGGAAGCTTTTGGTGCGGGCGAAAGCCGCGGTGGAACGGCAGAAGGGAAGCAAAGACACCATTATTATAACGGAATTGCCCTATCAGGTTAACAAGGCCAATCTTGTTAAAGCCATCGCGGATCACATTTCGAATAAAAGTGTCGACGGCATTGTCGACATCAGAGACGAATCAGACAAGGACGGGATTCGGGTTGTTATCGAGCTGCGTCGAGATGTTCAGCCACAGCTGATTTTGAATTATTTATATAAGCACACACAGCTGGAAACGACATTTGGGATCATCAACCTGGCCCTGGTGAACAATAGCCCCAAGGTCTTGTCTTTGAGGCAACTTCTGAGCCAGTATATTAATCATCGCAGGATTGTTGTGCGCCGAAGAACACAGTTTGATCTTGAAAAGGCCTTGAAGAGGGCCCATATTTTAGAAGGGTTGCGCATAGCGGTTAAATTTATTGACGAAATCATCCAGCTCATCCGCTCGTCTAAAAGTACACCGGAAGCCAAGATAAAGCTCATGAAGCGGTTTAGCCTTTCCGAGATTCAGGCGCAAGCCATTTTGGAAATGCAATTGCAGCGATTAACGGCTTTGGAACGCAATAAAATAGAAGAAGAGTATAAAGAGTTGTTGAAAGATATTGAGCGGTATCGCGCTATTTTGGCTTCGGAAAAGAAGATGGATGAAATTATTAAAAACGAGCTGATAGAAGTAAAGAAGATTTATGGGGACGAGAGAAGAACAGAAATCGCCGCCAAAGCCGAAGAAATCGAGCTGGAAGACCTGATTGCGGAAGAAGACATGGCGATCACGATTAGCAACACAGGATATATTAAACGTTTGGGGGTGGGCGCTTATCGTAAGCAGAAAAGAGGGGGAAAGGGCGTCAGCGCCATGGCGACCAAAGAAGAAGATTTTGTGAAGCAGATTTTTGTTGCTTCGTCGAAAGATTATTTGCTGATATTTTCTAACAAAGGAATCGTTCGTTGGCTTAAAGTTTATGAAATCCCGATTGCTTCGCGCAGCGCGAAAGGGAAGGCGATCGTGAACCTTCTTTCATTTGAAAAAGAGGAGTATATCAGCTCTATTGTCGCCGTCAAAGAGTTTCCAGAGGACCGGTATGTTGTTATGGGAACGGCGCAGGGAAACGTTAAGAAAACAACGTTATCGGCTTTTGGGAACCCGCGTAAGGGAGGTATTGTCGGAATTAATTTAGACCAAGACGATTATCTGATTGGGACCGCCATTAGCGGGGGGAAACACGAAATTTTGCTGGCTACGAAACAAGGGAAGGCCCTTCGTTTTTCGGAAAAGCAGATTCGAGACATGGGCCGCGCGGCACGCGGAGTGAGGGGGATTAATTTATCAAAAGGAGATATCGTTGTTTCTATGCAGGTTTTTCCTTCCGAGATTGACAGGACGGAAAGCACGTTGTTAACGGTCACGGCCCTTGGCTTTGCCAAGAGGTCTTCTTTTGGGGAATACCGCATCCAATCCCGAGGAGGCAAGGGGATTATTAATGTAAAAGTAACCCCGAAAAACGGAACAGTTGTGAGCGTTTTAGGGGTCATGCCCGATGATGAGGTCATGGCTGTCACGAAGGTCGGAATGATGGTTCGCTGTCCAGTGGTTGATATCCGAGAGTCTTCGCGGAGCACGCAAGGCGTTAAGCTTATTTCTTTGCAACAAGGAGACGTTGTTATGTCTGTTGCCAATGTTGTTGCCAAAGAGGAAGAATAATTCCCACGGTTCCGTGGAAACACAGAAACCCTGCGGGGCGTATTTTTTCTTGACCATAAAAGAATCTAGAATATAATAATAAAACTGTATTTTAATTTTTATCTATCGACCCCATCGTCTAGCCTGGTTAGGACACAAGCTTTTCAAGCTTGCAGCGCGGGTTCAAATCCCGCTGGGGTCGCTTATATTCTTGGGGCCGCGAATGGGCCCCAGTTCGTTTTAAAGGGTTTCCAAACTTTTGCCCCCCACATCCTCTCCTCCTCCTCCGGCCCTTTCTTTTAAAAGCACAAAGGCAGAAAACACAAAAAAAGATGTTCAATCGGTTAAACATCTTATATA
>Ga0116156_10004170_pt1 | contig 12335 bp, 10 predicted proteins | sample AD_UKC045_MetaG_FD_89891 | JGI IMG/M metagenome (GOLD analysis project Ga0116156, IMG submission 89891) | Active sludge microbial communities of municipal wastewater-treating anaerobic digesters from USA - AD_UKC045_MetaG | ecosystem: Engineered > Bioreactor > Anaerobic > Digestate | place: USA... | reverse complement strand
TGTCATTTGCTTTGATCGCGAGCTTATTCACGATTTCTGAAAACTCAGTCAACTCCAGGTAGGGTGACATTTCGTTCGCGATAAATAAAATTCTTTTCTTTGCTGACATGTGCGTCCTTTTTTTGTACCCGGCTAAGGCGGGAAAAACACCCGCTTTCCTCCCGGTACAATCGCCTAAAGGCGTGCAAAGGTAACAAATTTCGGCCGAATTATATTTTTTAAAGCCTATTAACCGTCAAAGACTATCATCGCATGATTTTATTTAAAAAAGCAATTGACCTGCGTAAACATCTTGATGTTCAACGAAAATCAGGCAAAAAAATAGGATTTGTTCCCACCATGGGGGCTTTGCATGAAGGGCATTTATCCCTGATCCAAGCCTCAAAATCGGCAACCACCCTGACCGTTTGCAGCATATTTGTAAACCCCACCCAGTTCAACGATCCTGCTGACTTTGAAAAGTATCCCCTGTCAACTGATAAAGACATTGCCCTCCTTTTATCCGCCGGATGTGACCTTCTGTTTTTGCCAGATGTGGACGAAATGTACCCGGATGGACTAACCTCCAATCAAAAATTTGACCTTGGCGAGATGGAGACCCTGCTGGAAGGGAAATTCAGACCCGGTCATTTTCAGGGGGTCTGCCAGGTCGTAAACCAACTGCTTTTACAGGTTGAACCGGATGCACTTTTTATGGGTCAGAAAGATTACCAGCAATGCATGGTGATTAACCGGCTGTTACAACAAACAGGCAACTGCGAAAAAATTCAACTCCATATCTGCCCCACCCTTCGTGAGCCTGATGGACTGGCAATGAGCAGCCGGAACAGGAGACTAAACGAAGCTGACCGGGTAATATCTGTAACGATCTACCGGACATTATCCTTCCTGAAAGAAAACCTGAAAGCAGGTAAGCTGGATGTGATTCAAAAATCCGCTTTTGACCAGCTTCAGGCAGCCGGATTCAGGACTGACTATATCGTGATCGCCGATGCCACTACCCTTCAGCCGGTTACTTATTGGGACGGGAAGCAACAACTGGTGGCACTGGTGGCTGCCTTTTTGGGTGAAGTCCGACTGATTGATAACCTGCCCTTGAATTAACACGGACTTCCTCCACATAGTTTTGTTTTTCGCTTTCATCGGTTTACTTTCGGGCAGCGATGAAGAAAAATATCCGGACCATATTGCAGTATCTTCTTTTTCTCGGCCTGGGTATTTTCTTTGCCTGGCTTTCCCTGAAAAACCTGGACCAGGAAAAAACCGAACAGATCAAAATGGCCTTCCGGAATGCGCGTCACTGGCTGGCTATTCCGGTTTTTCTGATTTTGATCGGCAGCCATTGGGTACGGGCCATCCGTTGGCGTCTGTTAATAGAGCCACTGGGTTATACACCGTCAAGGGCCAATTCTTTTTTCGCTGTTATGATCGGTTACCTGGTAAATATGGGGGTACCCAGGCTGGGTGAAATCGTAAAATGTACCGTGCTGGCCCGGTATGAAAAAATTCCTGCGGATAAACTGATTGGAACGATTATCCTGGAACGGATGATTGATGCACTGACCCTGCTGCTGGTATTTGGTACTACCCTCCTGCTTCAACCGCAGCTATATTCCCAAATAATTGAAGCTTTTTTCAGTTCCAATGAGGTACAAACAGAAAAGAAAGTGTCTACCCTGCTGGTTACCCTGATCATTGTGGCCGCCATAGCCCTTCTGATTGGTCTCTGGATGCTGATCCGGAAAAAAACGATCCATGACTTACTGGTCCTTTTCCGGAAAGTATACCTGAGTGTGATGCAGGGAATCAGTACGATCCGTCATCTAAAGAAAAGAGGACTGTTCTTAGTATATACCTTCCTGATCTGGGGATTTTATCTGGCCGGAGGGTACATTGGTTTTATGGCTTTTCAGGAAACGGAACTTTATGGGGTAAAAGAGGCTTTTACCATCTTGTCTGCCGGCAGTATCGGGATGATCGCGTCACCCGGCGGAATCGGCGCTTATGCCTACCTGATTGAGAAAACCATGCAGTTGTATGGATTGAATTATACCATTGCCCTGGCCTTTGGCTGGATCTTGTGGCTGGCACAAACCACCGTCATTTTACTGGGCGGCATTCTCAGTTTCGGCGCCCTGCCCTACTTTAATAAAAAAGCAAAACCATGAATCGGGCCGATTTAATTCCACATAAAATTATCAGTCGCGAACTCGCTGTTCAGCAGGTCACCCAATGGAAAACCATGGGAAGAAAAGTGGCTTTCACCAATGGCGTTTTCGATATCCTGCACCCCGGACATATTTTTTCGCTTTCGGAAGCGGCTAAAGAAGGCGATTACCTGGTAGTCGGACTAAATGCAGATGCATCCGTAAAACGTTTGAAGGGAGAGAGCCGTCCGGTAAATAACCAGGATGCCCGGGCTATTCTCCTGGCTGCGTTGCTGATGGTGGATGCCGTGGTCATTTTTGAAGAAGACACCCCGCTTGAACTCATTACGGCCATCCTGCCGGATGTGATCATTAAAGGAGGGGACTATACCCCGGATCAGGTGGCCGGGGGAAAGGAAGTGATAGCGGCCGGTGGTAAAGTAGTGATCAACCCGATACTTGAGGGATATTCTACAACGGCCCTTATTGAAAAAATGAAAGGGGAATGATCCCTTTTTTTCTTAAAACTTAACATACAAATGAATCCGGCTTTGGTAATTTTATAGTCAATTAAAAGTTTATCAAAACCCTTTATGCCGGAAAATCCCAAGCACAAAACCATTGCCCGAGATATCAGCTGGTTGTCCTTTAATGCCCGTGTATTACAGGAAGCTGCGGACAACAGTGTTCCGCTCCGTGACCGGATTCGTTTCCTCGGCATTTTTTCCAATAACCTAGATGAGTTTTTCCGGGTCAGGGTCGCCACCCTGAAACGAATGATTCAGTTTGGTACCAAGGCCCGGATGCACCTGGAGAATAATCCGCAACAGATCATTGACGAGATCCAGATGACCGTACTGAACCAGCAGGGAGAATTCAACCGGATCTGGGAAGAATGCCTGGTTGAACTGAATAAACAAAAGATTTTCCTGCGAAATGAAAAGGAACTGAACCCGGAACAGCAGGAAATTGTCCGTACTTATTATGAGGAGGAAGTCAGTGCCGACCTGATCCCCCTGATGATTGAGAATATCCCGGTGTTCCCTATGTTGCGGGACAAATCCATATTCCTGGCTGTAGTGATGTGGAAAAAAGAAAGTGCTTTTCATAAAAAATATGCCCTCATCGAGATCCCCAGCCGGATCCACGGCCGGTTTAAAATTCTGCCTTCCGGCAATGAGGAAAAGCATATCATTTTACTGGAGGATGTGATCCGGTTTAACCTGCCGGATATATTTTCCTATTTCGGATATGATCATTACCAATCCCATATTTTTAAAGTAACCCGGGATGCGGAGATTGATATCGATGATGACCTGTCGACCAATATTATCCAGAAGATTGAAAAGGGGGTCAAGAACCGGCGGAAAGGAAAACCGGTGCGGTTTGTATACGACCGCGAAATGGATCCGGGATTGCTGGAGTACCTGGTACGACGACTTAATCTGTCCAAAAAGGATAACCTGATACCAGGCGGAAGGATCCATAATTTCCGGCATTTTATGGATTTCCCGGATGAGGTTTTTAAAGAAAAAAGAAAGCGGAACAAACCTTTTGATCATCCACTGATGACCGAACGCCGGGTATCGGACCTGATCCAGGAAAAGGATATCCTCCTTCACTTTCCTTATCATTCTTTTACACCGTTGATAGATCTGCTCCGGGAAGCGGCTTTTGATCCGGAAGTCACGACCATAAAAATCACCTGTTACCGGCTGGCCTCCCAGTCCAAGATTATCAATGCCCTGATCAATGCCGTCCGGAATGGCAAGGAAGTGATCGTCATGATTGAATTAAGAGCCCGTTTTGAAGAAGAAGCCAATATAGAATGGAAGAACCGCCTGGAAGAAGAAGGTGCCAGGGTGCTGGTGGAGATCCCGCATATGAAAGTGCATTCCAAACTCTGCCTGATCCGTAAACGGACGAAAAATAATACCATTTTGCAGTACGGCTTTGTAAGTACCGGCAACCTGAATGAAAAGACAGCCCGTATTTACGCGGATCATTGCCTGCTGACCTCCAATCCAAAGATCATGGGGGATGTAAACCGGATCTTTCATTTCCTCGAACAACCTAAGACCGGCCTTCACTTTTTAAAAGACTGCCGTTATGTGTTGCCCAGTCCGCATTTTGTAAAAAAGGAAATGATCCGGCTTATAGAGGAAGAAATCAAACAGGCCCGCAAAAAGAAACCCGCTTCTATTATTCTTAAAATGAATTCGCTTTCAGACGAAATACTGATTGCCAAACTGGAAGAAGCGGCAAAAGCGGGTGTGGAAATCCGGCTGATCGTGCGGGGCATTTTTGGTTTGTATTCGGAGAATAAAAAATACCAGTCCCCAATCCGGGCTATCAGTATCGTGGATGAATACCTCGAACATGCCCGGGTGTGGGTATTTCACAACAAGGGCAAACAGAAAGTTTACCTATCTTCGGCCGACTGGATGTTAAGAAACCTGGAACATCGTGTGGAAGCCACCTGTCCGGTCTGGCATCCCGAACTGAAAAAGGAACTAATTGACATCCTGAATATCCAGCTGGAAGATAATGTGAAGGCAAGAAGACTGGACAATGAACTCAGCAATGACTATGTGAGAACCGAAAAAAAGAAAATACGGTCGCAGGTGGAAACGTACAAATTCCTGCACAAAAAAACACTGACCCAAATTGAAACTGGCAGCCATTGATATCGGGAGCAACGCAGCAAGACTATTGATCATGGAAGTGGCAAATGGTCCACAGGGAACCACTGAATTTATAAAAACAATGCTGGTGCGGGTTCCACTCCGGCTCGGATTTGATGTCTTCGATAAAGGGGAAATTTCTGCAGGCAAAGCCGAGAAAATCATTAAAACCATCAAATCATACCGTCTGCTCCTGGATGTATATGAAGTAAAACACCTCAAAGCCTGCGCTACTTGCCATGCGGGATGCCACAAACGGACCGGATATCATCAAACAGGTGAAGGCAGAAACCGGCCTTGATATCGAAATTATCAGCGGTGACCAGGAAGCTTCCCTGATCTACGAAAATCATGTGGCTGAAAATATGGCCAACGATGAGTCCTATCTCTATATTGATGTAGGAGGAGGCAGTACCGAACTGACTTTTTTCAGTGATGGCAAATTGATTTTCAAGAAATCTTTTAATATCGGCACCATCCGGATGCTTAAAAACCAGGTGACCGAATCCAGCTGGGATGAACTGAAGGACTATATCCGTAGTAAAACAAAAGGCTATCATCATGTCACCGCGATCGGGTCCGGAGGTAATATCAATAAAGTTTTTTCCCTGTCAAAAAGGAAAGACGGAAAGCCCCTTCACCTGGACCTGCTTCGTGATTACTATAAAGAATTCAGCAATCTCACCCTTTTCCAGCGGATCAGCCTGCATAAGCTTCGGGAAGACCGGGCCGATGTGATTGTACCGGCATTACTGATTTATATTAATATTATGCGCTGGGCCGACGCAGAAGAGATATATGTTCCGAAAATCGGTCTTGCCGACGGACTCATCCAAAATCTTTACGAGGAAATCAGGCTCCGTGAACTGGAAGTATAACCTTTTTACCATTTAATTTTCAGTTATGTCATCTGTGAAAAAAGAAGTAAAGCGTGTCACCACTCACACGTTGCAGAAGATGAAAGCAGCTGGGGAAAAAATTTCCATGCTGACCGCCTACGATTATTCATTTGCCCGGATAATTGACGGGGCCGGAATTGATGTGCTGTTGGTTGGTGATTCAGCATCCAATGTAATGGCCGGACATGAAACCACCTTACCGGTCACATTGGATCAGATGATTTATCATGCCTCTTCCGTGATCCGGGGTATTGAACGTTGTTTTGTGGTGGTTGATCTGCCCTTTGGGTCCTACCAGTCGAATACGGAAATCGCTTTAGCTTCGGCAATCCGGATAATGAAAGAGACCGGTGCGCACGCGGTAAAACTGGAAGGGGGCGAAGAAGTAATTGATTCAGTAAAGAAAATAGTCTCGGCCGGCATTCCGGTGATGGGTCATCTCGGACTGATGCCACAATCCATCTATAAATTCGGCACCTATGAAGTACGGGCAAAGGAAGAAAATGAGGCCGGCAAACTAAGGGAGGATGCCCGGCTGTTGGAACAAGCGGGTTGTTTTGCCCTGGTATTAGAAAAAATACCGGCAGAACTGGCTACTTCCGTTTCTTCAAGCCTCAGCATTCCGACTATTGGAATCGGTGCCGGTAATGGTTGTGACGGGCAGGTACTCGTGATGCATGATATGCTGGGCATAAATACGGAGTTCAAACCCCGCTTCTTACGTCAGTACCTGAACCTGGCCGAACAGGCAACCGGTGCGGTACAGCAATATATCCTTGATGTAAAATCCGGTAATTTTCCCAACGAACAGGAACAATACTGACCGATTGTAAAGCTTCTGTCATTCGTTCAATTTTAAACGGGTAAATAACCGGTAATCCTAATTTTGCGCAAAACCAACACATGAAAAGTATGCGACCCGGTGCGTTATGCCTGTTCCTGTTTATTTCATTTTCTCTCCACGCACAGGATTCCTCCCTCCTGCTCAGTAATGTGATTATAACCGCCACACAGACGGCCCAGCAGCAAAAAGAGAGCGGCCGGAATATTATTGCCATAAACGGGGCTGCTTTTAATACATTACCGGTACAATCAGTGGATGAATTGCTCCGGTATTTGCCAGGGATCGAGGTACAGCAACGCGGTCCACAGGGGGCACAGGCAGACATAACCATCAGGGGTGGTACTTTCCAGCAGGTATTAGTAATTATAGATGGGGTGAAACTAAATGATCCGCTGACCGGACATTTTAACCTCTATATCCCCTTACACCCTGCCGAGATTGAGCGGGTGGAAATATTAAAAGGGGCAGCCGCTGCCGTCTGGGGCTCCGAAGCCGTTGGGGGGGTGGTAAATATTATCAGTAAATCATTTTCGGGAAAAAAATACAACAATGAATACCGGGGACGGATTGTGGCCGGCGAATACGGACTACTGAACACGGCTGTATATGGACGATGGACAGCTCACAAAAACAGTTTCAGCGGCGGATTATTCAGCAATAACACGAATGGACAACCCCTTCGTGGAACCAAAGGATATTTCAATCTGCATACCGCCAATCTTTCCTTTTCACGGCAACTGACCAATAACTGGCGGGTCAGTTTACGTACCGCTGCCGATTTCCGGAAATTCAATGCACAGAATTTCTATACCAGTTTTGCCAGTGATACCGCCAATGAAATAGTAAACAGTGCCTGGATCCAGGCGGCGTTACAAAAAAAGTACAAGAAGGGACAATTACAAATTGATGCGGTGTATAAAAAACTGCGCGATCAGTACTGGTTCCGTCCTACGGCGGTACCCAACGATAACCGGGCCGGGTTCTATGCCAGCCAGGCTTATTTTTCCGGAATCATTAATGAAAAAAACGGGTTTACGGCAGGAGTGCAACATTCCCTGAAATTTATTAAGTCCAATGACCGCGGCGAACATTCTTTATGGCATGGCGCGTTGTATGGAATTCTCCGTCACCACCCGGGCAGGAATTTATATATCAATGAAAGTCTCCGCCTCGATTGGGATGAGAGTTATGGGTGGGTGCTGGTTCCCCAGTTAAATATGGCCTGGAGCCTGTCGAAGCTCACATTACGTGCCGCCGCGGGTAAATCTTTCCGCGATGCGGATTTCACAGAGCGCTACAATAATTATAACAAGTCCCTGGTGAGCAGTGGACGAATTGGCAATCCGGCTCTGAAAGCGGAACGGGCATGGAATATGGAATTTGGGGCGGATTATAATTTTTCTTCCCGGTTCAGGATCAGTTCCGGTTTTTTTTACCGGGATCACGAGGACCTGATTGACTGGGCCAATACGGCTTATGCGGATATGCCCCGGAAAGATAATCTGGTACCCGGAGGAAGTTATGCGCTGGCGAAAAATGTGGAATTTATCAGGACCAGTGGCCTTGAACTGGATATCATGTACAATGAGAAGACCGGGCCAAACAGCCAGTTACTTGCTATGGCTGGTTTTACCTGGCTGAAATCCGTCAATGATGACCCCGTTCCTTCCCTGTATATTTCCTCCCATGCCCGGATACTGTTGAATTATTCCATCGCCTGGACCGTTAAACGATTCAGTTTTTCTATTGCCGGGTTATATAAAGAAAGAGCCGAACAGTTTTCTGCGCCTTTAAACAGCAAACTCACCCCCTCCTATTTTCTGATGAATGTAAAAGCAGGCTGGCAGTTTATTCCAGTGAAGGGCCGGCTTTTTTTGCAGGCGGATAATCTCTTTAATACCGCTTATATTGATTTACTCGGCGCACAAATGCCCGGCCGATGGTTATCAGGCGGAATTGAGATAGCTTTGTGACCTTTAAATATTACATATGGAATTTCTGAAGACTTTACAGATCGGTACCACCAACCCTGGTGTAAGTACCGGCACCCGGTGGATCACTTCCGCTGGTGAAACGATTGACTCTTACTCTCCTGTTGATGGTAAAATAATCGCCTCGGTAACGGCGGCAGATAAAGCGGGCTATGAGACGGTGATGCAAAAAGCAGAAGAAGCGTTTAAAACCTGGCGATTAGTGCCTGCCCCCCGTCGGGGTGAGATTGTACGGCAGATCGGTGATGCCCTGCGTGAAAATAAAGAACCCCTTGGTAAACTGGTCTCCTATGAAATGGGAAAAAGCCTGCAGGAAGGATATGGGGAAGTGCAGGAGATGATTGATATCTGTGATTTTGCGGTTGGACTTTCCCGGCAGCTGCACGGACTGACCATGCACAGTGAACGGCCCGCACACCGGATGTATGAACAATATCATCCGCTGGGTATTGTGGGTATCATTTCCGCATTCAATTTCCCGGTTGCGGTATGGAGCTGGAATACGATGCTGGCCTGGGTTTGCGGGGATGTATGTGTATGGAAACCCTCTGAAAAAGTTCCGCTTTGCGCGGTTGCCTGTCAGAATATAATAGCGGATGTCTTCCGGAGAAATAATATTCCGGAAGGGGTTTCCGGACTGGTAATTGGTGGTCGGGAAATCGGAGAATGGATGTCTGCCGATACCCGCGTACCCCTTGTTTCCGCAACGGGTTCTACCCGGATGGGTAAAGCGGTGGGCACCACGGTTGCGGCCAGGCTGGGCCGTTCCTTACTGGAACTCGGTGGCAACAACGCTATTATTATTTCCAAAGAAGCAGATCTGAATATTGCCATCCTGGGTGCTTTATTCGGTGCGGTGGGAACTGCCGGGCAACGCTGTACCACTACCCGCCGGCTGATTATTCATGAGGACGTGTATGAATCCGTAAAAAATAAACTGGTAGCCGCTTATCAGCAATTGAAGATCGGTGATCCGTTGGATCAGCATAATCATGTCGGACCATTAATTGATAAGGATGCTGTACGGATGTACCTGGCATCCATTGATGCCTGCAAAAAAGAAGGAGGACGGTTTATTGTAGAAGGTGCCGTGCTGGAAGGACCCGGCTACGAAAGCGGTTGTTATGTAAAACCCTGTATTGCCGAAGCAGAACCGGGTTATCAGATCGTGCAGCATGAAACCTTTGCCCCGATCCTGTACTTATTAAAGTACAAAACAATGGAGGAAGCCATAGCCATACAGAACGAAGTGCCCCAGGGACTCTCCTCCTCCATTATGACTCTGAATATGCGGGAAGCCGAACAATTTCTATCTCATGCCGGCAGTGATTGTGGTATTGCCAATGTCAATATTGGCACCAGTGGGGCTGAAATCGGCGGAGCATTCGGTGGTGAAAAAGAAACAGGTGGTGGCCGGGAAAGCGGCAGTGATGCCTGGAAAGCTTATATGCGGCGCCAGACGAATACGATAAATTACAGCCAATCACTGCCCCTGGCACAGGGAATCAGGTTTGACCTCTGATAAGATCTCCACAGCTGTTGAAAACATTGAAAACCGGCATATTATGATATACCGGTTTTTTTGTTGACTTTTGCAAACAAACCCATTAATGCGACAATCAACGCCTATGAGAAAGATTTATGCTTTCCTCTTCATCCTGCTTGGTTGCGGGCTGATTTCGGCCGCCCAGGTAAGAGTGGCAATCGTTGCCGGAGGACACCAGTCCACGGTTATCGAGGAAAATGAACTTCCCAACTGGAATGATATTAAAAATAACTATACCGGCCGGATCGGTTTTCATACCGGTTTTATTGCTGATATAGCGTTCTCCCCCAAATCCAAACTCTTTTTCCAGCCCGGGGTTATTTATTATAATAAAGGACGTAAGTATGCCCAGTCCTTTGACCCGCCGGTTGGGACTATTGTACGTCAGCAAAGCACCCAGTATATCAATTATATTGATCTTCCCCTGAACCTGGTGCTGAAATTTGGTCAGCGAACCAAATTCGTAATCGGTGGCGGCCCATATGGTTCCTTCTTCTATACCGGTAAGGAAACCTCCCAGACTGAACTGAATACCGGTGTGGTTGACTCGGAAGAAAACAGTGATTTGTCGGTAGGAAACCAGCCAGGGCAATACCGTACGTATAATTTTGGCGTGAATGGTTTAGTGGGCGTGGAGTTTAAAGGTTTTTTTATCACAGCCAATTACAGCCGCGGATTGAATGATTTCTATGAGTCTACTTCCTATATTGGTAGTTTTCGTCATCAGACTATTGGAGGAACGATTGGCGTTTTCCTGGGAAAACCGGAGAAAATTGAAAAGAAAGTGCTGGACAAAGACAAAGACGGAATTGAAGATGTAAAAGATGGTTGTCCGGATGAACCCGGTACTGCTGCCACCAATGGTTGCCCGGATAAAGACGCAGATGGGATTGCCGATAAAACAGACAAATGCCCGGATATGGCCGGTCTCATTAAATATAATGGTTGCCCCGTGCCTGATACCGATAAGGACGGAATTAATGATGAGAATGATAAATGTCCGAACGAATTTGGCGTGATCCGTTATGCAGGTTGCCCGATACCCGATAAAGACGGGGACGGAGTAAATGATGAAGAAGATAAATGTCCGGAAGTAAAAGGAACCCGTCAGTATAATGGTTGCCTCCCGGAAGAAGTGAAAAAGGAGATTATTGAGAAAGTAAATTATGCCGCCAAACGGCTCCAGTTCAAACAGGCAGACGCCGTCCTTCTCCCCAACTCCCTGAAAGTGCTGGATGAGGTTGCTAAAATCCTTCAGGATAACCCCGATATTAAGTTATCCATCGAAGGACATACCGCCAATAACGGGTATTTTGATGCCAATATGCGCCTTTCTCAGCAGCGGGCAGACAATGTAAAAGCCTACCTGGAGAAGAAAGGAATCAGTTCTGAAAGGCTGAAAGCTAAAGGTTTCGGACCTACACAGCCGGTCAGCAAGGGTAAATCCCCGGCTGAGGTTGCGCTGAACCGGAGGGTGGAACTGAAACTGAGTTACTGATCCCCAACGTGAATAAAATGCTAAAGCCCCGGTTTTCCGGGGCTTTATTTGTGAAAATTGTATGAATGGTAATCATTATTTTTACGCCTATACCAAATTTGTAAAATAAAATCTGATCAATGTTATTAGTAGTAAAACGTACCTGCCTGCTCCTATCCGGTTTATTCTTCGCCCTGTTGCTCCAGGCGCAGAACAGTGAAGTGCCTAAAGGCTGGCATATGATGGACAAAAAAGCCAGTGGTTATTATGGAATCAGTTCTGAAAAAGCCTACCAGTTTGTCAAATCAAAAAAATTAAAAAGCAATACGGTGATTGTGGCCGTTATTGATTCCGGTATCGATACCCTGCACGAAGACCTTAAATCAGTTTTGTGGACCAACCCCAAAGAAATCCCGGGGAACGGAATTGACGATGATAAAAACGGTTATGTAGACGATGTACATGGTTGGAATTTCCTGGGAGGCCGGGATGGACAAAATGTTGACAAGGACTCCTATGAAGCAGCCCGTGTTTATCACCGGTATAAATCAAAGTTCGCGGATAAAAATATAAAACCTGAGGAGTTGTCTGCAGAAGAAGCGATTGAATTTGCTGATTGGAAACGTGCAGAAAAAGAAGTGGTTGGCGAAAACAAACAGAATGGTCTTGAACTGCTGATGATGCGCAGGGCGTACAATAACTGCCTGAAAGCCGATACTGTTTTGCGCAAGGCCCTGGGTAAAGATG
>Ga0116156_10004168_pt1 | contig 12336 bp, 16 predicted proteins | sample AD_UKC045_MetaG_FD_89891 | JGI IMG/M metagenome (GOLD analysis project Ga0116156, IMG submission 89891) | Active sludge microbial communities of municipal wastewater-treating anaerobic digesters from USA - AD_UKC045_MetaG | ecosystem: Engineered > Bioreactor > Anaerobic > Digestate | place: USA... | reverse complement strand
GATTTTTGTGGTGTCTTTCAGCGCTTTATAAACAGCTTCTTTCGCTGCGAAACGCACCGCGTAATGTTGAATAGGATTTTTGTTGGCTTTGGCATAAGCGATTTCTTCATCGAGAAAAATATGTTTTAAAAAGTTGTCGCCCCAGCGATCAATCGCTTGTTTGATGCGTTTAAGTTCAACAATGTCTATGCCTGTTCCGATAATCATAATGGTCACTTTTTTATAAGGGCGAGCATTTCTTTAACGGCTTGGTGTAAGCCGACAAAGACAGCGCGGGAAATAATTGAATGCCCGATATTCAATTCATTTATGCCGGGAATTCGCGCAATAGGCATAGTATCGTGATATTTAAGCCCATGGCCAGCATTGACGATAAGCCCCAACGTAAGAGCATATTGTGTCATAGCAGTAATTTTTTTTAATTCTTTTGTTTTTTCTTGTTTTGTCTTGGCATTCGCGTAGACACCTGTATGAATTTCAATGGCTTCGGCGCCGGTTTCTTTAGCTCTCTTGATTTGTTTTTTATCAGCCGCGATAAATAAGCTGACCAGAATATTTTTATCTTGAAGGCGTTTAACCGTTTTCTTAACGCGATGAAAATTTTTTAGGATATCAAGCCCTCCCTCGGTTGTTAATTCTTGCCGTTTTTCCGGAACAAGGGTTGCTTGATGAGGTTTTACTTGGCAAGCAATTTTGACAATCTTATCCGCAATTGACATTTCTAAATTAAAACGCGTTTTGATTTTTTTCTTTAATTGAAAAATGTCTTTATCGTGGATATGCCGACGGTCTTCACGCAAATGAGCGACAATGCTATCCGCTCCAGCGTTAACGCATAAACAAGCGGCTTGAATCGGGTCCGGCTCAAATTCTTTTCGAGCTTGCCGTAAAGTCGCGATATGATCAATATTCACTCCAAGTTTTACCATTTTTTTTATTCTTGAGAAAATAATTGGTTTTACGGGTTGGATCTTCCTGAAGATAAAACAATTATTTAAAAAGTTCTATATTGACGTAGATCCAAGTGACAACCGCTAAAAACAATGCTGTTAATTTTAATACAAGATTGTGTTTAAACCATTCTTTCATAATCATTTTTTCTTTTTATTGTCTGATTCAACAGACAGAATATCTTTTAAAATTTTTACTAAACGTTCGTGATTCACAATCGGAATAAATCTCCCATCTGAAGCCACCGAGATTTCTCCCGTTTCTTCCGAGATAATAATAACAATAGTGTCCGTTTGTTCGGTAATGCCTAAGGCCGCGCGATGGCGCGTGCCAATAATTTTGCTGAAATTGGGATTGTCCGAAAGAGGAAATAAACAAGACGCCGCGATGATTTCATCATTGCGTAAAATAATACCTCCGTCATGTAAAGGGCTTTGCGGCGTAAAAATACTTTGAATCAGCTCAGCGGAAATTTTCGCGTTTAAGGCAATCCCACTTTCAATATAAGGTTTTAATTTTGTTTCACGTTCAATAGCAATCAGCCCACCGATCTTTTTCTTAGACAATTTAAAGGCCGCCGAAGCTAATTCCTCGATGACTTCCAGGAGCGTTGACTCTTCGATGCCGAATGAAAAAAGATGGCGTTGTCCTAAATGCGCTAATCCTTGACGGAGTTCTTGTTGAAAAATAATCATAACGGCAATGACCGAAATAGCAAAAAAACGTGTTAAGAGCCAGTTAATCGTTGTAAATCCTAATATTTCAGAAATGAGAAAAGCCAGCAATAAATAAGCCAATCCACGAAAAACTTGGAAAGCCCGAGTTCCTTCAAAAAAAACAAGGATTTGGTAATAAGTAAACCATAAAACTGTGATTTCAAGGATTGTTTTAAGAATGTCCCAAAGAAGTATCATAAGATAGATAAATTTTTGCCTTCATTGATAATAGCATCTGTTAATATGGCCGCTTCTTTTATTTGTTTAACGTCGTGAACGCGTATTATGTGCGCGCCTTTTAATATAGAAGCGCAGATAGACGCGGTTGTTCCCATAAGCCGTTGGGAGACCTCTTTATTAAGAATTTTTCCAATAAAGGATTTCCGTGAGGGGCCTATAAGAATCGGCCGACGTAAAACATGGAAAAGATCTAATCGATTTAGAATTTCAAGATTGTGAAAAACTGTTTTTCCAAATCCGATTCCCGGATCAATAATTATTTTATCCTCTTTTATGCCGATTTCCAAGCACTTTTCAATCGATTTCCTTAAAGAAACAATGATTTCTTTGACGCAATTATGATAAGAAATATTTTTTTGCATGGTTTGCGGTGTCCCTTTGATATGCATTAAGACAATCGCCGCTTGGTAGCCACGGACCATTTTTAAAAAATCTTTTTTGGGATGAGTGCCCATAATTGTATTCACAATACTGGCGCCGGCATCCAGGGCTTGTTGTGCGACTTCTGTTTTGTAGGTATCAATAGAAATCGGGATTTTTATTTTCTTGGCTAATATTCTAATAATTGGAATAACGCGATGGGTTTCTTCTATCAGGGATATTTTTTTAGCTCCTGGCCGCGTTGATTCTCCTCCAACATCTAAAATATCCGCGCCGTTTTTTATTAATTGATACGCTTTTTTTAAAGCGGTTTGTTGAAAGTTTTTGTTATTAGTTTTTAAGCAACCATCTCCGCTAAAAGAATCCGGCGTAAGATTTAAAATTCCCATGATTTGCGTCGTTTTTCCAAGCGTAAGAGCATGGTTTCCGGTTTTGATGAGATAGCATGGGCGCGGATGATGAGTAGACATAGTATTTATGCCGATGCGGTTTTGTTATTTTCGTTAATGATGGACTCGGGCTGTTTTTCTGCAAGGCCTAAAATAATTTTGGCCTCATCGATATCAATAACTTCTTTTTCCATTAAATGTGCCGCAATTTTTTCTAATTTGTCCTGATTTTCCTTTAAGAGATTTTTTGCTCTATTGTAGGCCTCATCAACGAGATTTTTGACTTCCTCATCAATCTTTTTTGCCGTGGCATCGCTAAAATCTTTTTGTTCCAACATATCACGGCCTAAGAACTTTAATTGATTGCTGTTGCCGTAGGTGATGGGACCTAAATCTTTGCTCATGCCGAATACGCAAACCATATGACGCGCGATATTGGTGACTTTTTCAAGATCATTGGAAACCCCGGTTGATGTATCTCCGACGTGAAGTTCTTCAGAAGCCATTCCGCCTAAAAGTACCGTCATTTGGCCTTTGAGTTCTTTTTTGTTCATATAATGCTTATCTTCTGTCGGAGGCGTAAGAGTATAACCGCCGGCCATTCCGCGGGGAATAATAGAAACTTTGGTAAAGGTGTCCACTTCATCGAGTAATAAAGATAAAAGCGCATGACCTGCCTCGTGATACGCGGTCATTTCTTTTTCTTTTTTAGAAATAACGCGGCTCTTTTTTTCTGGTCCCATGGTAACACGCTCAATAGCTTTATAAAAATCTTCTTGTTCAATCGCATCTTTATTCATGCGGGCGGCCAATAAAGCGGCTTCATTACAAACATTGGCTAAGTCCGCGCCGGAAAAATAAACCGTTTGTTGCGCGAGTTTTTTAAAATCAACATTTGCCGCTAATTTAAGATTTTTTGTATGCACGGTTAGAATTCCTTCGCGTCCTAAGATATCTGGAAGGCCAACAACCACTTGACGATCAAATCGTCCTGGGCGTAAAAGCGCGGGGTCGAGAGTGTCTGGACGGTTCGTAGCCGCAATAAGAATAAGTCCTGTTTGCGTGGTAAAGCCGTCCATTTCAACAAGAAGCGCGTTTAATGTTTGTTCGCGTTCATCATTGCCTCCGCCGATTCCTGTAAAACGTAAGCGGCCTACCGCATCAATTTCATCGATAAAAATAATAGCGCCTTTGCCCGAAACTTTGGATGCGCGGCGTCCTTTTTCAAAAAGATCGCGTACGCGAGACGCGCCAACGCCGACGAACATTTCCACAAAATCCGAACCACTTAAAGAAAAAAATGGGACATCGGCTTCGCCAGCAACTGCTTTAGCTAACAATGTTTTTCCTGTTCCTGGTGGACCGATTAAAAGCACGCCTTTAGGAATTTTTCCGCCTAATCGTTCGAATTTTTTGGGATCTTTTAAAAATTCAATAACTTCCTGGAGCTCTTCTTTGGCTTCATCGACGCCTGCAACATCTTTAAAGGTAATTTTATTATCTTTACTTTGTGTTTGGGTGCGGGCTTTGCCAAAAGACCAAATTTTATTTCCCATTTGGGCGCCACGGTTCGAAACAAACCAAATGAATCCTAAGATAAGCATGATAGGCATGAAGGAAAAAAACATCTGGCTCCAAAACGTTTGAGCCGGCACAACCGAGAAATTAGCCACATTTTTTCGGATATCTTCAAGAATTTTTTCATCTTTGGTCGGAATGTTTAATGTGAATTCAGTATTGTCTTTAAATTTTCCTTTTAAAATATGTTCGGTGCTTTCCGTTAGCTCTAATAATTTTATTTCTTGGGTTTCTTGATTATTTAAAAGGATCGAATAAAACTCGCTATAGGTAAGTTTTTTAGGCGGATTTATCGGCGTTAATGTGTCGTTACGGTTAATAAAAATAAGAAGAAGAAACCCCAGAATAATCCATAAAAAATTATTATTATTTTTATTTTTGGATTTATTTTTTTGAGGATTATTTTTATCAGGCGTTTTTTGTTCTTGATCGGCGGATGGTTCAGAGGGTTCTAAGAACATATCATCTTCCATACATATCTCCTAATAATAAGAATAATATTAATTTATTTTACAAAGCGAATAGATTATAGCGGAAGTTTTAATTAATTCAACCCAAAGTTTTATTCTTGAAGAAGTTTTTTATAAGAATAAATTTTAGGGAAAAGAAAAATAAAGATTTTAAAAAATTACGCCCAAAGACTAAAGCGGAACATGGCCCAAATCGCTTTTATGCCATCGACCCAGTTAATCTTTTTTCCTTCTGCGTAAGTATGGCCGGAATAACTAATCCCAACTTCAAAAATACGGCAACGTTTTTTGGCGATTTTGATTGTGACTTCGGGTTCAAATCGGAAATCATCGCTTTCAATCGTGATAGATTTTAGAATGTCAGAACGAAACGCTTTGTAACATGTTTCCATATCCGTGAGATTGATGTTGGTCAGCATATTGCTTAAGAGTGTTAGAAATTTATTGCCTACTGAATGCCAAAAAAATAATACGCGTTTTGCCTGTGTTCCGACAAAGCGCGAGCCATAAACACAATCAGCACGTCCTTGAACAATAGGTTCTAATAAATAAGGATAATCTGCCGGATCATATTCGAGATCCGCGTCTTGAATCAGACAAATGTCGCCGGAGATATGACGAAGCGCTGTACGGATAGCCGCCCCTTTCCCTTGATTTTGTTCGTGGCTCAGGACTTTGATTTGAGGATATTTCTTTTCTAATTGCCTCATAACGGTTAAGGTTTGATCTTTGGAACAATCGTCAATCATTAAAATTTCAATACTGTCAATGCCATTTATTTTTTGCGAGAGACATTTTTCGGTAATCTTTGTGATTGTTTGTTCTTCATTATAAGCGGGCATGATAATACTTAGTTTAATAGCGGCCTCCCTTTTTTATTTTTTCGTAATATGACAAAATCATAATATATTTATATCTAAATCCTTTATACATTTTTAATAGGAAAAAATCAATTCCGTTTTCTTTTTATATCCTTTGAGCCCTTGCGGCAGATGGACGATAGCATTTAATGGGCGATGATAATAAAGATCAAGAATTTCTTTAAGATGTTTTAAATCTAAAGAATAGCCGTCTTTTTTAAGCGTACTAAGAGATTCTCTGATGACCATTCGCAAAATCGCGTCAGGCATCTTTTGAAGCTTTTTTAAATTTAAGCGAATTTCTTTTTTTGAAGAAGAAATTTTGGCGACTTTTTGAAAACAGGTTTTAGCGCAAGATTGAAGATAATCATAATCAATAGATGCTGTTTCTGCTAACCCTATAAGAAGCTCTTTAATGTTAGGACTATAAGTTTTTTTTAAAAGAGGTAATAATTTTAGACGGATTTTATTGCGGAAAAAGTCTGTTTTTTTATTAGTGGGATCTGTGCGAAAAATAAGATTATTGTTTTTAAGGAAGTGTTCAATATCTTGACGGCTGGTATTTAGCAAAGGACGGATAAATGTGAATCCATAAAGTTCTTTTTTGGGTAAAATCCCTTGCAGTCCTTGCAATCCGGTTCCGCGTAAAATACGCATCAGGACTGTTTCCGCCATGTCATCTTTATGATGCGCTAAAGCGATTTTCTGTGCCCCTACTTTTTTTGCGATCGTCATTAAGAATTTTTGCCGCTGTTGGCGTGCATTGTCTTCGATTGACCCCCGAATGGCTTTTTTTCTTTGCCATGTTTTCATATAAAAGGGAAGATGAAGTTTTTGAGCGAGTTTTTTGACGAATAAAGCGTCTTGATAGGAATTTTTGCGTAACGCGTGATTAAAATGTGCGATATAAAGCGAAAGGCCTAAAGAATATTTAAGTGCGTATAAAATATATAAAAGTGCGACTGAATCTGCTCCGCCTGAAACTCCGATAAGGATGATATCTTTGGGGCGGATAAGATCATGACTTTTAGAATAATGAGCGACTTGTTCAATGAGAGTCATAACGAGAAAATAAAAAGTTATTCGCCATGAAGGCCGCGTAAGGATTTTCGGGCTTCTTTGTAAGCCTGTCGGAGTTCTTCGGCGTATTTATTATTCGATGGACTTAGACTCAAAAAGGCAAATCCTTCTCGAAGAATTTCCGCGTTTACCAAAAGGCCGGAGTCCGTTAAAAAGACGTACGCTAACTTCCTCCCCTCGTCGTCTCTTAATTCAGCGTCGAATTCAAGGCGGACAGTTTTTTTATCTAATAGTTTCTGGGCATAATAAAAAGCGCGCTCTTCGATAGGTGTTTCGGGGGATGGCTTTTTTTCAATAATAAAGCCATTTTGGTCCCTTTCCACTGCTTTTCTTTTAGGAGGCGCAGGCGCTTTTAACCCAATAAGTTTTATGCGTTCATTTCCCCCATCCACAATAATGCGAATCATATCCGCGCTTAAAACTTCATCCACAACAACGTTTTCATATTTTTTATTGTCTAAACTTAATAAGAAATCAATCTTCGTTTGCCCCCAAGAAGAAGCGGTAAAAATAAAAAATAGGCATAAGATTTTTAAAACAGTTTTCATAGTGTTCTTTCTATGGTTGAGGTGTTGTCTTTTGTTGCGTGATTATCATTTGGAGTTGAGCAAACATTTCTTTATAAAAAGCCATAACGGGTTGATAGCTATAAACGCCTAAATCTTTTGTAAAATCATTAAAAGGCATAGCTCCCCAAAAAACATGTTTAATGAAATGATATAAAGTGGATATGATAAGCGGTAAAATAATGAAGATAATAATGCTGCTCCAGAGGATGTCGGTTATGTTTTGTCTAAGCGTTCTGGCTTCTTTTCTTTTCTTGACGCTTACGGTTGAGGCTTGCCCTAATCCGCGGCTGGCGATAAGAAAAAAAGGCAAACAAATTCCTACAAATAATAAAACAGCTCCAAAGATGAGTAGATTTTTGGGGCTTAGCATAAGTATTTTTCTCCTGTTCGTTGGTTAAGGGGTTTAATCGAAATCATATTTTAATGGGATACGCGTAAGAAAACAAGCTTAAAAACAAAGAACATTTTTAATTTTTTTTAGCCGCGTTGCGGATTGCGGCATCAAATCTTTTTGCAAAAAGGATTAATTTGTCATTGGGATGGAGGCCGATATTCTCCTTTTCTTCGAGTGATTTTTCAGACCGCCGCGGTTTGAGGAACTTCGAATGACCTATTTTTTGTGTTTTTTTATTCCAGACAATTATTTTTGGTTTTTTGGACATGGAAAGATAAATAAGTGGTAGCGAGGGACGGACTCGAACCGTCGACACTGCGGGTATGAGCCGCATGCTCTAACCAGCTGAGCTACCTCGCCACAAGAAACGAAATTATAACATAGTTTTTTTTAATTTCTACAGAATTTTCTTTGAAACTGTTTTTTTGATCTCGCCGTCAGGGCTATTTTTCTTTTTGTTATAAACGTCAATGAAATATTCAATAGAGCGGTTATAGGCCTTTTCTTCCTCTGTTGGAAAATAACAAGCGGGAAGCGCGCCTTTTTGTCTATGATAATGCAGACATTCACAACATAATCCGTGACGGGGACATCCAGGATACGAGCAGTTACATAAGTCCAAATTTTTTGTTTTATTAGGACAATTCATAGAAGGATAGGTCCTTTCTTGGCGATGATCGATGACATTTAATTCTTTAGGATTAGGTAAATAAAATAATATAAAGAAGAATGATAATTAAAATTCCAGACAACAGATAGAAATCATTGAAATAAAAGAAATCTTTAATACGATCCGCCGGGGTATAAGGGTGCGGAATATTTTCTTTGACAATATCGCCGGTATTACGAATCGCTAAAACTTCGCTTTTCTTTAAGCGAAGGAATTTGTTGGCGATACGATACGCCTGCAGTTTTCTTTCTTCAATGAGGTCCATCACTTTTTTTTCGGTCACGCCTAAGATTTGCGCTGTCTCACGGACAGAAATAAATTGAGATGTCGACATAAGGATTTTTAATTCGCTTGTGAGGATGCCCAATGATCAATTTGAGCACGTTCAAATTTCCATGTGTTATTTTCTTTTTTGCCAGGAATTTCTCCTGAATTCGCCATTTTTTCTATTTCATGGATATCAATCTCGAGATATTTCGAGACTTCGTCAATATCTAAAAGGTTATTTTCTTCAGGCATTTGGCAGTTTCCTTGAAATAAAGCGCCTTCAACGATATTAAGCTTCGGAGAAGAAATGTTGCCTCGTAAAACCGCTGTGGGCATGAGGACAAGCATTTTTTTAGCGACAATATCCCCTTTGACTTTTCCTGCCACGATAATGCTGTCTCCATTGATATTAGCTTCGACAGAAGCCGTGTTTCCGATAGTTAATGTCCCTCGAGTTTCTAATGTTCCATTAAATTCGCCATTGATTTTTAAATTGACAGGGTCGGTAAAGACCATGGACCCCTGCATTTTAGCGTTAATCTCAATAATTTTTTCATTTTCACGTTCTTGTTGTTTTACATTGGGTTTTGGTCGTAGCGCCATAGGATTTCCTCCTTAAAATTTTTTATTCTGCAAACCCTTTTTTTTTGTTTTGATGCAGATGTTTATCAACAGTTCGCATCCCTACCAGGACAATAAATACGATTAATGTTGTCATAATGGCCGCGAAATAATGACCGCATCCGACGGAAATACCAACGCATGAAACAATCCAAACTGTTGCCGCGGTTGTGAGGCCAATGACGGATTCGCCAGATCGAATAATGGTTCCTGCGCATAAAAAACCAATGCCTGTAATAATTCCTGCGATCATGCGCGTGGGATCGATTCTTGTAACGTTATTGTATATATCAAAAAGGTATAGGGAAGTCAACACAATCAAACAGGATCCTACGCCTACTAAAATATGTGTTCGTAGCCCTGCGCCTTTGGATCGGATTTCGCGTTCGGTGCCGATCACCGCGCTTAAAAAAACAGTTAAGAGTATTTTAATGAGTTCTTGGTCGTGCATGAGGTCTCCTTCCTATCGGTTTGATATGATAGCCAAATCCAGCGATCATAGCGGCGTTATCGACGCATAAGGATAAAGGCGGGGTAAAAAGAGCGATATGTTGTTGCGTGCATTTTTTCAGTAATGCCGCTCGTAAGTGTGAATTTGCGGCGACGCCTCCACCGATTAAGAGTGTTTTGACTTTTAATTTCTGGCAGGCCGATAAAGCTTTATCAACAAGGGTTGTTACAACGCTTTTTTGAAAGGCGAAAGCTATTTCTTCAACAGGCGTTTGAGGATTATTTTGACGATAATAAAGAACAGCTGTTTTGATGCCGCTAAAACTGAAGTCAAAAGGATTTTTTAATTCTGCGCCTTTAAAGGTAATGAGCGTATCTGTTTTTTTATTTTCTTGAGCAAGTTTATCAATGATGGGCCCTCCCGGATAGCCAAGTTTTAAAATACGCGCGACTTTGTCAAAGGCCTCTCCGGCGGCATCGTCGCGTGTTTGGCCTAATAATTTGAAATTTTTTAAAGAGGTTATATGATACAAACTCGTATGTCCGCCTGAAACAATCAGCCCGATCGCGGGAAGTTGAGGTTTTTTTTCTGAAAGAAAATTCGCGTAAAGGTGCGCCTTGATGTGGTCAACCTCAATCAACGGTTTTTGAAGAGCCAAACTGAGCGCTTTGGCGAAAGATGTCCCAACGAGAAGAGATCCCATTAGCCCGGGCGATGAGGTCACGGCTATCGCGTTAATAGCTGAAAGTTCTAATCTCGCCTCTGACAGAGATTCTTTAACGATTGTGTTAATGATTTGTAAATGATGTCGCGAGGCAATTTCAGGAATGACGCCTCCATAGCGAGCATGTTTTTTTAAGCTCGAGACAACGACGTTGGATAATATCGTTGTGCCGTTTTTGACTACGGATGCCGCGGTTTCATCGCAAGAGGTTTCAATCCCTAAAATATTCATAACAATTCTTCGCTGGCATTATGGTTGTGTTGGGGTGCTTATGTTTTTATTTTTTTCAAATGTTTTATAGACGCGTAGTCCCTTTAAGACATTAATAGCCGCGCGCACCTGATTATCGTTTAAAAGGATTTGATGGATTTCTTCTGGTGTTTTCTTGAAACGGATTTCTTCTTCAGATTTTTCTTGTTTGGTTTGCGTTTGGTTTTTTTCTTGTTTTTCGATATTTTCAAAGACATCTTCCACTTTTTGTTTGGTGTCATCTTCTTTTTCGAGTTTCCCTAAATCGATAAAAGGAACAACAACGTCCGGCACAATACCTTTTTCATGAATTGATTCGCCTGAAGGAGTAAAATATTTGCTGGTTGTTAATCGCAGGCCAGATCCGTCGGGTAAAGGGATCACGGATTGTACAGACCCTTTCCCAAAAGATTTTTCTCCGACGAGAATCGCGCGCTTATTATCTTTAAGAGCGCCCGCTAAGATTTCGCTTCCTGAAGCGCTTCCTTCATTGATCAGAACAACCACAGGCCAATCGATAAGATGACTTTTATTGTTAGAAAGAGTAATGCTGTTTTGAGATGCGCGTCGTCCTTTTGTGGAAACGATGACTTCTCCTGCGGGTAAAAATTCTTCGGTAATTTTGATAGCTACTGTAAGAAGGCCGCCGGGATTATTGCGCAAATCGAGGATAAGACTATCAGCGCCTTTTTCCGTTAATTCATTAAGGGCTTTACGGAAAGAGGCCGCGCTATCTTCTCGGAATTCTGTTAAACGAATATAGCCGATATTATCTTCAAGGATCTGTGTGTTTTTTACATCTTGGATATGGATGACCTCACGCGTGATCTTATATTCTTTGAGTTCAAAAGGTTTTTCTCGAAGGATTGTGATCGTGACAGGTGTTCCAGGTTTGCCGCGTAATTTTTTGACCGCTTCGCTTAAGGTGATGTCTTTGGTCATATCTTTTTCTATTTTGACAATCCTGTCCCCTGCTTTTAATCCTTCGCGCCACGCTGGCGTATCTTCAATAGGGCTGATAATGGTTAAGAGTCCGTCTTTGATGGATATTTCAATTCCGAGTCCGCCGAATTTTCCTTCGGTTTCAGTTTTAAGTTCGGTGTATTCTTCTGGATCTAAGAATTGGCTGTGAGGATCAAGTGAGGCCAGCATACCTTTTAAAGAACCATAGATAAGTTCTTGAGGCGAAAGCTCATCAACATAATCTGATTGAATCGTTGTTAAACTATAGCTGAAGAGTTCAATTTGTGAATAAAGATCATCTTTTGACTTTCGATCATTTTTAAGAGTTGTCGTTGTTGTGTTTTTAATCTGTTTTTCGCTGTTGGTCTGTCCAATCGTGAAAGTTGCGACAGAAATGAACGCGATCAGAGCGACGAAAATGATAAAAAGTTTTTTAACCATGAAAGATCCTCCTTTGTAAGATATCGCCAATTTTTTTAGGATTGGCTTTTCCATTCATTTTTTTCATTGCTTGTCCAATAAGAAATCCTAAGGCCTTTTGTTCTCCGTTTTTGATTTGTTCAATGACTTTTTGATTTTCACGGATCAGGTCATCAGCTATTTTTTCAAGAGTCACATCATCGGATATTTGCGCGAGCCCTTGTTCTTCGATGATTTGTTCTGTTTGTTTTCCGGTTTCAAAGATTATCTTTAAAACATCTTTAGCCGCTAAATTGCTGATAATTCCAGCATCGGTTTTTTGTATAAGCATAATAAGATTGTC
>Ga0116156_10004164_pt1 | contig 12343 bp, 7 predicted proteins | sample AD_UKC045_MetaG_FD_89891 | JGI IMG/M metagenome (GOLD analysis project Ga0116156, IMG submission 89891) | Active sludge microbial communities of municipal wastewater-treating anaerobic digesters from USA - AD_UKC045_MetaG | ecosystem: Engineered > Bioreactor > Anaerobic > Digestate | place: USA... | reverse complement strand
TTCACTGACCACTGACCACTGACCACTGACCACTGACCACTGACCACTGACAACTGACAACTGACAACTGCCCCCCATGACTCCAGACGAATTCCGCCGCTGTGGCTACGAAGTGATTGATTGGATCGCCCGCTACCAGGAGACGGTGGAGCGGTATCCTGTGTTGGCGCAGGTCGAGCCGGGCCAGATTCGCGCGCAGCTGCCGCCGCAGCCGCCGGAGGAGCCGGAGCCGTTCGGCGCGTTGCTGGCCGACTTCGAGCGGGTGATTCTGCCGGGCATCACGCACTGGCAGTCACCGAATTTCTTTGCCTTTTTCCCGGCCAACCTGTCCGGGCCGTCGATTCTGGCCGACTTGCTCTCGTCGGGGCTGGGCATCCAGGGCATGCTGTGGATGACCAGTCCGGCGTGTACCGAGTTGGAAACGCACGTCTTGGACTGGGTGGCCGACATGCTGGCGCTGCCCGCGCGGTTCAAATCCAATAGCGCGGGTGGCGGGGTGATTCAGGACAGCGCATCTAGTGCCTCGCTGTGCGCGCTGCTGGCCGCGCGGGAACGGGCGACGGGCTACGAAACCCGCCGCCGCGGCGTCGCCCAGCGGTTGGTCGCCTACGCCTCGGAACATGCTCATTCGTCGATCGAAAAAGCGATGAACATCGCCGGGCTGGGGACGGACCAGCTGCGGAAGATCCCCAGCGACGAGCGGTTCCGGATGCGGACGGACGCTCTGTTGACGGCGATCGAAGCCGACTTGGCGGCCGGGCTGACGCCCTGCTTCGTCAGCAGCACCGTGGGCACCACCTCGGTGGGCAGCGTCGATCCGCTGGGCGAGATCGGCGAGATCTGCCGCCGTTTCGGCTTGTGGATGCACGTCGATGCGGCCATGGCCGGCACCGCCGCGCTCTGTCCGGAGTTCCGCTTCATCCACGAGGGCCTGGAGGCGGCGGACAGCTACTGTTTCAATCCGCACAAGTGGATGTTCGTCAACTTCGATTGCGACTGTTTCTACGTCGCGGATCGCAAGTCGCTGATCCAGACGCTGTCGATTCTGCCCGAGTACTTGCGGAACAAGGCCACCGAGGAAGGCAGTGTGATCGACTATCGCGACTGGCAGGTCTCGCTGGGCCGCCGGTTCCGCGCCCTGAAGCTGTGGTTCGTCATCCGCAGCTTCGGCGTTCGCGGGCTGCAGCAGCGGGTTCGCCAGCACGTCGCCATCGCCCAGCAGTTCGCATCCTGGGTCGCCGCCGACACGGATTTCGAACTGGCCGCCCCGGCGCTGCTGAATCTGATCTGCTTCCGCCATCGCGGCGGCGACGCGGTCAACCAGCAGATCATGGACCGCTTGAACCAGTCCGGCCGGCTGTACCTGACGCACACCCGTTTGCACGACAAGCTGACGCTGCGGATGTCCATCGCCCAGAGCAACACGCAGCTGCGCCACGTCGAACAAGCTTGGCAAGGGATCCGCGAAGCGGCGTCCCAGGCGGGGTGAAGAACGGAGGAATTGAGTTAAGAACCGCTAACAGACCCGAAATCGGAGACCTTCGGTCGGCGGTTTCGGCGGGGTCAGAGACCCGCGCCGAACGGTTTTGTTAGCGGTTCTAAGTACGTTTGCCCTACCAGCACGCCGCGCAGGCGAGTGCCCAGCGTGTCCTTGCTTGCGCTGCGTGCTGTTAACCGCGTCAGGAGCCTCGCAAGTGATTCTATCCGCTGGACTGACCCCTGCCTGGCAACAGATTCTGGTTTTCGATTCGTTCCGTTACGGCGAAGTGAATCGAGCGGCGGAAGTGATCTGGTGCGCTTCCGGCAAAGTGTTCAATGCGGGCATGGCGGCGCATCGTCTGGGCGGCCCGACGTTGACGTTGGCTCCGGTCGGTGGACCGGCTGTGCCGCAGATCGAAGCCGAATTCGACGCCTTGGGTGTGCCCTACCGCTGGGTCAGAACCGGCGCTGCCACGCGGATCTGCACGACCCTCGTGGACCGAGCGACCGGCAGCATCACAGAACTGGTCGAAAATGGCCGCCCGCTGACGCCGCAGGAACTCGATGCGTTCCGCCAAGCCTACGGCGAAGAGGCCGCACGCGCCGAGGCCGCCGTGCTGATCGGCTCGTTGCCGCAGGGCACGCCGGACAGCTACTATCGCGAACTGGTCGAACGCACTCCCTGCCCCGCGGTGCTCGATTTCCGCGGCGAGGGGCTGCTTTCGGTCTTGGAATTGAAGCCCTACGTCGTCAAACCCAACCGCGAGGAGTTGGCCAGGACGTTTGGCCGGCCGCTGGACGACGACAACGACCTGCTGGCGGCGATGCGCACGTTGAACGACCGCGGCGCGCAATGGGTTGTCATCACCCAAGGCGCTGCCGCCGTTTGGGTCAGCTCGTCCGACGCCGTCTATCGCTTCTACCCGCCGGCCATCGCGGCTCCCGTCAATCCCATCGCCTCCGGCGACGCGATGGCAGGAACCATCGCCTGGGCCACGGGGGGCGGCCGTCCCCTGCCGGAAGCGGTCCGCCTGGGCATCGCTGCCGCAGGCCAAAACGCCCGTCAAATCCTGCCTTCCCGGCTGACCCCGCACACGCTGGAAGCGGAGTCGGCGGCGGTGCGCGTGGAGCGGGTTGGCTGAGAACCGCCCCCAGGACGCGAAGGCTTGCGACCGGTGGTTTCCCGCGCTCCGAAGTTGCTGTACACTACTGCGAAAGCGATCTTCGAGGCAACCCCGGCTTGCCCCCCCCTTGGCAGCCCGTGGCGGTGTCGCGATTTTGCCGCTTTCTTTCCGTGCTGATGAATGTCAAGCTCCCCAGGAGACGCAACCGGCCGTGTTCAATCTGCTGCCGAAAGATACCGCGTTCTTTGACTTGTTCGAGGCGCTCGCTGAGCATGTTCTGAGCGGCGCCAAGTGCCTGACCGAACTGGCGGCCCAGTTTCCTGCGATCAAGGGAATCATCCAGCGGATCCGGGACGCGGAGCACGCGGCCGACGACTTGGCCCACCAGGCGCTGGACCGTCTGGACCGGACCTTCATCACGCCCTTCGACCGGGAGGACATCCACGAACTGGTCGGCGGCCTGGACGACATCATCGACGAAATCGACGCGCTGGCCAAGCGGTTTCCCATGTATCACGCCAACCATATGGAGCCCCTGTTTCTGAAGCAGACGCACGTCCTGATCGCGGCCGCCACCGCAGTCCGCGACGCGGTGCATCGCCTGCGCAAGTCGCACCGGCTGGCGGACCTGAGCGCGCAACTGATCGAGGTTCACCGGCTCGAAAACGAGGGCGACGACAACCACCAGGCCGCCGTCTCGCACCTGTTCGAGGGCAGCGTGGAACCGTTGGAAGTCATCAAGTGGATGGACCTGTTCGGGCGCGTCGAGAAGGCCATCGACAAGTGTGAAGACGTGAGCAACACGCTGGAGCGGATCTCGCTGAAAAACGGGTAGGCAGCCGTCCCCGCAAGCCCGGCGCTTTGCCCCAAGCGGGCTTCTGGCCGCCACCCAGGACTCGACAACCCCTGCAGACAACGAACCGGCTTCTTATGGACCTCCTCGCTGACGCCCCGTGGACGCTGATCGCCGCCGACGCCGGTTCCGTGCCGTTGAGCATGGGCACGGGGATGCTGGTCGTCGTCCTGGTGACGATCTTCGTGGCGCTCGTTTTCGACTTCCTGAACGGCTTTCACGACGCAGCGAACTCGATCGCGACCGTGGTCTCGACCCGCGTCCTGTCGCCGCGGCTGGCGGTGGCCTGGGCCGCGTTCTTCAACTTTGCCGCGGCCTTCCTGTTCGGTACCCACGTGGCTAAAACGATCGGCACCGGCCTGGTCGAAACGTCGCTGATCGACGTCTACGTCGTCTGCGGCGGCCTGCTGGGCGCAATCACCTGGAACATCATCACCTGGCTGCTGGGGCTGCCCACCAGTTCCTCGCATGCGCTGGTGGCCGGCATCGCGGGGGCCGCGATTGCCAAAGGAGGCTTTACGGTACTGATCCTGCACGGCTGGGTGCTGATTCTGCTGGGCATCGTCTTGTCGCCTGCTTTGGGATTTGCCTTGGGATCGCTCAACCTGATCCTGGTGTCGTGGTTGTTTCGCCGCGCGACGCCGCACAAGGTGGACCGGCTGTTTCGCCGGCTCCAATTGGTTTCGGCCGCCTTGTACAGTCTGGGCCACGGCGGCAACGACGCCCAGAAGACGATGGGGATCATCGTCTTGTTGCTGACCGCAGCGGGCCTGGAGCCATGGACAACGTGGGGCCAGGTCCACCTGTTCGGCCTGGATCACGCCTATGGGATGCCCATCATCCTGTCGTGCAATTTTGCCATCGCCTTGGGCACCATGTTCGGCGGCTGGCGGATCGTGAAAACCGTCGGTTCCAGCATCACGCGACTGCAGCCGGTGGGCGGCTTCTGCGCCGAGACGGCCGCGGCCATCGCCATCATGGGCTTTACCAAGATCGGCGGTGTGCCGATCTCGACCACGCACGCGATCACCGGGGCCATTCTGGGCGTGGGCAGCACGCGGCGCGTCCGCAGCGTCCGCTGGATCTGGGGGGAACGGATCGTGCTGGCCTGGGTCCTGACCATCCCCTGCTCCGCCTTTATCGGCATGATCTGCTACGTGCTCATGCACTGGCTGGTCGAGCCGTGGATCTGAGGCGGAGCCTGAGGAGAAGGAGTCGTGCAGGAAGTTGTTCGAAATGGCCGCCGGACTGATGGCCTACGCCGCCAGCTTGCCGAGACGCGGGTTGCGGTACAGCACTTCGGCCAGCAATTCAGGCGACCCGCGTTCGCCACGCGGACGCTCGCGGTGCCAGTCGCGGTGCGTGGGGACGTGATCGTCGTACAGCGGCCAGGGGTCGAAGGGGTTGAAGCCCAGGGCGCGAATCAGCCGGCTGGAATCCATCGTGACGTCGCCGGCACGCGGCGGGATGGGGCCAGCCTCGAACCGGCAACAGGTCCGCACATGATCCGGATCGTAGCCGCCGATGCGGTTGACGATCTGGGCGATCTGAAACAGGCTCAACCGCCGCGGCCCGCCAGCGTGGTACAGGCCCGCCAGATCGCTGGACAGCAGGGCTTGGAACAGCCGATTCATGCAGTCCGTGTACGTCGGCGTGCGAATCTCGTCGTAGTACAGCGTCGCAGGCCGCGACTTTTGAAACCGCGACTGAATCCAGTCAATCGCCCCGGCATGGCCATTGGAACTGATGCCCATCGGCAGCGAAATCCGCAGGACGGCGGCGTCTGGCCGACGTGCCAGGATCAGTTGCTCGGCGTGCGACATCGTCTTGCCGTAAATCGTCACCGGGTCGGGCGGGTCGTGCTCGACGTAACCGCCGCTGCCGGTGCCGGAGTACACCAAATCGACCGACAGATGGATCAGGCGGACATCCGCGTCCCCGATCGTCTCCAGCAAGTTGTCCACCCCAGCCACATTCACGCGCCACGCCAGCCAGGGATCCAGTTCGCACGATTTCAGCTTGCAAGTGCCCTCGCAACTGAGCACCGAGGCAAACTGGTAGCGGTCGAACAAGCGTTGCATGACATCCGCGTCGTAAATGTCGCACGCTTCGATCGCCGGGCCCGACAACAGCACGTTGTCGGCCCGCCGGGTGCCGATCACTTGGCCCGGATATCGCCGCTGGAAATAGTCGAAAGCATTGTAGCCGGCCACACCGGCAATGCCCGTGATCAACAGAGGCAACGGAGGATCAGGCAGAACGGGCCAGCGGGACATGGCATTCGACGAGCCGTGCGGCCCTGAGAAATCTGTCGCACAACGGAGATGGAAACAACGATCGCACGCGCAAACGGACAAATTACCCGGCCAGGGTCCGAACAGCAAGCCCGGTTCCCAATGCCTTGCGCGTTTCGGTCCAGCCTCCACAAGCCGCCGGGATGCTCGCTGAGGGTCTCTCGCCCAAACCGTCCATCACCCTCCAGAAATTCCCCCTGGCCCCGCCCGATTTGTGTGTAACGATGGGGTGACAACCGGGGACGCGATAGGCAACGAGGAAATTGTCGATCTTCGTGGCGTATGGGAAATGTGTCGCGATGGCTGACACGAATTGAGGGTCGACCTTCTCCGAATGGCCCGGCCGAAGATTGATCACGACCACACGGATGTTGTGCCGCTCGATCAGTGCCAGCTGTCGTTCGGTGCGTCTCTCGGTAGTATCGAAGAAATCAAACAGCGTCCGTGTGGGGTTCTTCCGCTCGCTCAGAAAGTAGACCTCCGGACAATCTGGAGTAGCGTAGATGTAGCTTCCCGGCGGAGAATATCTATTGACGAGGCGCACCAAGTTCTCGTATTTCACCTTGTCACGCATGGAGACGAACAAACCGGCGCGGTCCAAAGCGAGTCTGTTGACGGGCGGGTCTAGCCGGTCGATCCTGGGATCGTCAAAGAAAGTGCGGCGGTTCAGGAAACCCAGGGCAAAGACCAGAAGGAACACCAGGGTGCACAGCTGCACGCGTCGGGGCGGATACGGCTGGGATGCGAGGAGAAACTGTATGGCCAAACCCGCCAGGGGGGCGACGTAGCAGAAATAGATCGGAACGGACAACGGAAACTGCACCAGGCAGATGAACGCCATCATCGTGATGATGAGAAACAGCTCCTGCCGGCGCGTGAGAGAAAGCGGACCGGCGTTGCTCAGCAGTAGCCAAGCCGCCAGGACCGCGACGAGGGGCACCGCACAGCGGACTGCCAAGAAGATGGCCTGATTCATCAGGTCATTGGACGCCAGCCACAAGAGACCCGCGAGTGCCGGCGCCACGCCCAATGTCAGCCAGCCGTCGCGTTTACCCAGGCGCGTGAGCCCCAAAGCTAACAGGCAAGCCACCGGTACTGTCAGGATCATAGCCCACGTCGGCGGGAGCGGACTGCCGGCATGATCCAGCCGTAACTGCGGCGTCACGAATACCCCGCGGAATAGATCGTCGAGGGCGTCCCCGCCGACGAACGGTAGCAGGAAACAAGCGATGGGCAGCAAGACGCCGAGCGACATCGCGAGCAGGTCGCGAGCCAGCCCCGCCAAATCCCCCTTGGACATCCCGCCGCCGTTGCCCCAGGCGTCCCCGATCAACGCCGCGCAGACGGCTGCGGACGGAACCAGAAACTGCAGAACCAACATCGAATCAACGTGGCGATGCACCAGCATCCACAAGCAGCCCAGCCAGACGGCCGAAACGACGCCAGGCACGGCCAGCATGACGCCGCGACGAACAGGCGTCGGCCGAGGGTCCTTCTGCCTCGCCAGAAGCTGAGTTCGGTAAACCAGGAAGAAACCAGCGGCCCCGATGTAGTAGAGGGCCACGATCTTGGCAAGTATCCCCAGCCCACCGCAAAATCCGGCTACGAACAGCCAGTATCTCCGTTGGGTATCGGTATATTTTAGGAGAGCCAGCATCCCAAACGTGGCAAAGAACAGATTGTACCAGGAAGGAAGAGCGGCAAAGTAGTTCGGGACGCTCCACCCAACGCAGGCGATGACGACCAGTCCGGCGATCCATGCCGGCGCCGCGCGTGCCGCAATGGCGTACGCGGCCAGCACGAACGCCAGCACAAATACAAAGAAAACGGTACGAATCGAACTCAGCCGGAATCCGAAGACCTTGAAGGCCGCTGCGTGCAAGTAGCTGAGTCCCCCCGTGTACATGTCGTCGAAGTCGCGATGCGGGATTTCCCCGCAGAACACGCGTTCGGCACACTGGCCGAGTGTCCCTGCGTCAGCCGGAATCCATCCGCGATAGGCAAACCCTGACAAGTAGACGCCCGCCATCAACAACACGGCAACGGGCACCAGTTTGGCGGATCGTGCCGCCGGACTAGGGGCCGTGGTGTCTGCGGCTGGATGCGGGGCAACCCGGTTGGGAGAAGACACGAGTCGCCGATTGCCTTTTCTGGATCTTGGCAGGGGCGCAACCGACCCGACTCGCTGAGTTACCTGCGCACCAAACATGGCAAGGATGCCCCGCCGAACCTGCGGCTAACGCAGGTCACAAACCTGCGGCGGTCACAGATGGCATAGTGGATAAAAAGTTTCTTTCCAGTGAGAAGTTTTTTTCCAGAACGAAGTCCGTTTTGCCTCCGTTTGCCAGCCCAGCACCACCTGGGCGGCGCGCAGTGATGCCGGAAGTAGGTTTCTGCGCATCCAATGTCACTCGCCGCCGCGGCAGGCTGCTGGAGCATCGTTTCCGTACTTACCGCCCACTCAGGTCTGAAAAGCACGCAACAACTTGACACTGTTGGGGTTCAACGTCTTCTCACGGACCCTTTGAACCCCTCCTTGGATCGAATCGCCGCCTCAAAAAAGGCTGGACGCCGCGCATGCGCCTCGTGCGATGCCTCTGCCGCGTCATGACCTTTCTTGGGGCGGCGATTCGAGCGAGTGACCGATGCGCCTTCTTTTTCCCCAAAGCTTTGTCTGTGTGCTATTGCTGTCCACGGCGTCACCGGACAGCATCGCAATTGCTGTGCCGACGGAAATAACACGGAACGACTGGTATTTCCGCGAGTCGCTCCTTGCCATCCGAGACTGGGAGCAGATTCTGGCGGCGGGGCACACCGCCGGAGTTGCGGGGACGCCAAGGCTGCCCGTTCCCGACAATGGCCAAGCCGTGCCGTGGCCGAATCCGATTCCGTCTCGACTGATCCCCCGCAAGGATCGGAATCAGGTTTTGCACGTCCGTCTCTCGGCAGGCCAGTTCCGCGTCCAACGCGCCGGCAGCGATGGCTCGACGACCTCGGAAACTCTTCCTGGGGGTGCCGACGTGTCGGCCTACAAGCATCCCGGCGGCGGAGGCGGAGACCAATGGTATCATCAGTACTTGCGCGACTTTGACTGCCTGACTTGCTTCCACCCGCAGCCCGCACCGTTTGCCCTGTGCCTGGATGTTCCGGTGGACCTTCGTCGCGGCATGAACGAATTGTCGCTGACGTTGCGGAATGTCTCTGTCCAGCCACTAACACTCGAACTCCAGCTTGACTTCCACGATCTGGAGGGTTCGCGTCTCTGCGACCGGCGTTCGATTGCCCTGGCGGTTGACGCCGGGCAGCCGGTTGTGTTTCCGATCGAACTGTCCAAGCCGGGCGGCGGACTGCTGATCCTGACTGTTGCGGGGAGCGGCAAATCCTATCGGCTGCCCTTGTTGACGTACGTTGAGGATGTTGCCGCAATCCTCGACAGCATCGACCAGATTCTGGCGGACACGCCCGATCTGGAGGCGGCGCACCAGTTGGCTTCGTTGCGGCGCCGGGCGGATGCCTGGCCATCGGGCGGAAGAGAGTCTGGGCTCGGATGGTCGGCGCTGTTCGAGGAGGCGAACCAACTGCGCGATCAGCTTCTGCTTGGCCGCATTCACTTCCCCTCGCTGCTGTTGGTGAAGCGGAAGCCCTTCATTTCCGAGCAGCCGTTCATGGACGCCCATCACCTGCTGAATCGCCCCGGCGGCGGGATCTATCGGCTCACACCGCCCTGCCCGGACGGGCAGCTGACGCCGGTTGTGGATTCGCTGGGTGAAGGCGTCTATCGCGACATCTGCCTGAGCTGGGACGCCCAGCAACTTGTCTTCGCGTTCGGCAACGGCTCCGACTCTTGGGACGGCGGCCAGAGTTATCACGTGTATCAGGCGAACGCGGACGGTACGGGGCTGCGTCAGATCACCACGGGGCCCAAGAACGACTGCGAGCCGTTCTACCTGCCTGACGGCCGGATCGGCTTCACGTCCGACCGTTCGGAGCATTTCGTGATGTGCGGTGCCGACCGGCATGCCCCCAACTTGTTCGTGATGAATGCCGACGGATCGGACATCCGGCAGTTGAGTTTCAACATGTACAACGATTTCACGCCCAGCGTAATGTCCGACGGGCGGATCCTGTTCGGCCGTTGGGAGTACAACGAGCGATCGGTGACCGCGGCGCACAAGCCGTTCACCGTCCATCCCGACGGGACGATGGTGGCTCCCTATTACGGGAACGCCACGATCCGCCCGAACGTCGTGATGTTCGCCCGCCAAGTGCCGGACAGCACAAAGGTGATGGCCCTGTTCACAGCGCACCACGGCCAGACGCACGGCGCGGTAGGTTTGATCGACGTGCGCCGCGGAATCGACGGCGATGCGCCGCTGACATTGTTGACCCCCAAGGTGCCGGTGACCGGCCAGGCTGCAGAAGACAGCCGCTGGGGCTGGTTCAGCGATCCGATGCCACTTTCGGAGACCACGTGGCTTTGTTCTTACACTCCGACTGCCATGGCTTGGCTGGAGTCGACGTGGGCGCTCTACCTGGCCGACCGGCACGGCAATCTGGCGCTGGTCTACCGCGATCCGGACATCTCCTGTGCCGAGCCGGTTCCGTGGGCGCCGCGGCCTCATCCGCACGTCTTGCCTTCGCCCCGCCCTGACAGCGATGCGCTGGACGCGGAGGCCACCGTGGTGCTGGCCGACGTGTATGCCGGCCTGCCCGAAGTCCCCCGAGGGACTGCCAAGTACCTCAGGGTCTTGGAGGACGTGCCTCGAAAGAGCGTGCCGCAGGGTGGTGTGATTTGCACTTCGGGCACTCCGATGTACACGGTCAAGCGGATTCTGGGCACCGTCCCAGTGGAAGAGGACGGCTCGGCGCAGTTCGTGGTTCCGGCGAACCGAAACGTGTACTTTCAGGTACTCGACGCCGCGCAGCGGGAAGTCCAGCGGATGCGGAGCGTCGTCTGTTTGAAGCCGGGCGAGGTCCGCAGTTGCATCGGCTGCCACGAACCGCGCAACACGACGCCGGCCTGCAATGGCGACCGCCCGGTCCGCCACGCATTGACGCGCAAGCCGAGTCGCCCCCAACCGCCGCCCTGGGGAACCGAGATCATCAGCTTTCTCCGCGACGTGCAGCCGGTGCTCAACGCCAAATGCATCGCCTGCCACACGCACGATCGCAAGGCCAACCGGGTGATCCTGACCGACGACTTGACCGACCAGTTCACGATCGGATACGAGGAACTGCTCCGCTACCTGAGCGTCGCCGACTCGACCTCGTGGGACCGGCCCGAGGATGTCTACCCGCGGCCGGCCTATACGTTCGGCTCGAACGCGTCGCGGCTGACGAAGTTGCTGGCCTCAGGCCATTACGGCGTGCAACTGACGGACGACGAGTGGCAGCGGCTGTTCAACTGGATCGATGCCAACGGGGTCTACTATGACCGCTACGAGATGAATTGGCCTGACCGCAGGATTTTCGGCCAGGGGGTGCGTGCGACCTTTTACGAGATCTGCTCGCGGCGGTGTGATTCGTGCCATGCCGGCGGAGGGCTGGATTTCGGGCGTATCAGTCTCAATTGGCGCGACGTACGGCTGAGCCGGGCGTTGGCCGCACCCTTGGCCCAGTCGGCAGGTGGCTGGGGCTGCTGCGAGAGCACGGTGTTTGCCGATACGAGCGATCCCGACTACCAGGCTCTGCTGAACGCCTTCACCAAACTCCGCGAGATGCTCCGCGAGAAACCTCGCGAAGACCTGCTCTCGATCCGTGGGACGGCCGCCGAAGGCCAACTGGTCCAGTTGCCGAGGCACCCGCGGCATGCGCGCGGCCGGCAGATGTTCGGCTGGGCGGCGCTGGCTGCCACGGTCCTCGGAGTGATCGGGATCGCCGGCAGGCATTGGGCCCTGAGCCTTCGACGCTGGGGTCGTCAGCGCCGGCGGGCCACGGCAAAAACCGATAACCCGCAGGGCCATCTGATGCCCCGGATGATCGCAGCGTTCTCGAACCTGAGAATGCGCGCGAGGCAGCGGTTGGCCAGCGGATTCGAGCGGCGCAGGTCCGAATGAACGGACGAGACGTCGCGAGGCCGCCAGAGCATCGAGGGCAAACGTGCCAGAACGACCGCGGGAAAAAGGATCGACACCCGGTACGTCAGCAACTCCGTCTCCAGCCCCAGCTCGTGAACCAAGCCACGGACCTTGGCCGCAGTGAACCGTTCGCAGGTGCCCACCGCCAAGTCGTGCTTGCTGTAAAGCCACGGATAGGCGGGCAGGTTCAAGATCAGAAGACCAGCCGGGCGCATGGCATCGGCGAGCCGGCGCACCCCGTCCCGCGCGGCGTCCCAACCCGTCGTGCAAAGGACGTCGCAGCTGAGAATCACGTCGTAGCGATCGCCGCGCACTGGCGGGTGGCAGACATCGCCCAGGTACACGTCGGCTTGCGGGACCTTGCGCCGCGAGAGATCGACGGCCAAAGGCGAGACGTCAAAACCGCCGAGATAAGAGGGGCTGAGCAACTCGCCGAGCAGCCGCAGGTTCTCGCCAGTACCACAGCCGGCATCGAGCACCTGCAGCCCACTCCGGCCCACGAACTGTCGGGCCTTG
>Ga0116156_10004160_pt1 | contig 12346 bp, 8 predicted proteins | sample AD_UKC045_MetaG_FD_89891 | JGI IMG/M metagenome (GOLD analysis project Ga0116156, IMG submission 89891) | Active sludge microbial communities of municipal wastewater-treating anaerobic digesters from USA - AD_UKC045_MetaG | ecosystem: Engineered > Bioreactor > Anaerobic > Digestate | place: USA... | reverse complement strand
GTTGACCAATTGGCCAATGCCGTCAAGGTGACCTTGGGTCCCAAGGGTCGCAACGTCGTCATCGACAAGTCATACGGCGCCCCGATAATCACTAAAGACGGCGTGACCGTGGCTAAGGAAATAGAGCTGGAAGACAAGTTTGAGAATATCGGCGCCGAGATAGTCAAGGAAGTCGCCTCTAAGACCAACGATGCCGCCGGCGATGGCACTACCACGGCCACTGTTCTGGCTCAGGCGATAATCAACGTCGGTTTGAAACTGGTTACGGCCGGAGTCAATCCAATTGAAATACGCCGCGGCATTGAAAAAAGAGTGTCCGAGATAGTCACTGAGCTGAAGAAGATGTCAAAAGCCATTTCCACTGAAGCTGAAATCGCCCAAGTCGCTTCCATTTCCGCCAATGACCAGGAAATCGGCAAAATCATTGCCGAAGCCATGTCTAGCGTCGGTCAGGAAGGCGTCATCACCGTCGAGGAAGGCCAGTCCTTCGGCATTGAGAAGGAAGTGGTGGAGGGCATGCAGTTCGACAAGGGCTATGTCTCCCACTATATGGTCACCAATCAGGACACGATGAAAGCCGAGATGGAAGACCCATACATACTCATCACTGACCGCAAGATCACCTCAGTCCAGGAAATCCTGCCTCTTTTGGAGAAGGTCGTCCAATCAGGCAAGAAAGATTTAGTTATCATCGCCGAAGATATTGAAGGCGAGGCTCTGGCCACTTTCGTCCTCAACAAGCTGCGCGGCACCTTCAATGTCCTGGGCGTCAAGGCGCCGGGATTCGGCGACCGCCGCAAAGCCATGCTGGAAGACATCGCTGTTTTGACCGGCGGCCGGGTCATTTCCGAAGAAGTCGGCCTCAAGCTGGATAAAGCCGAGCTCAGCGACCTGGGCCGGGCAAGGAAGGTCATCGCCTCCAAGGAGAATACGACCATAGTCGACGGCCAGGGAGAAGAAAAGGCCATCAAGGCGAGGATAGAGGCGATAAAGAAGGAGAAGGAACTGGCTGATTCCGATTTTGACAAAGAAAAATTCCAGGAGCGCTTAGCCAAGCTCTCCGGCGGCGTTGCTGTTATCAAGGTCGGCGCCGCTACCGAGACTGAGATGAAAGAGAAAAAATATCGCATTGAAGACGCGCTCAACGCCACCAAGGCGGCCGTTGCCGAAGGCGTGGTGCCCGGCGGCGGACTGGCCTTGGCCACAGCCTGCTATGGCGCCGATTTCTCCCGCTTTGAAACGGCTTTGAAAGGCGACAGCCAGCAGGCAGTCGGCGAGAAGATAATTGATCAGGCGGTCCTAGAGCCAATCAAGACGATTGCCAATAATGCCGGCGTAGACGGCTCGCTTATCCAGCAGCGCATTATTGAAGAGAACCGCCAGGGCAAGGCCGTCTTCGGCTACAACGCCGCCACCGGCGAATTCGTGGATATGGTCAAAGCCGGTATTATCGACCCAACCAAGGTCGTGCGTTCGGCTCTGGAAAATGCCGCTTCCGCGGCCATGATGTTCCTCACCACCGAAGCGGTCATCGCCGACAAGCCGGAAAAGCACAATCATGACCACGGCCATGAAGCCAATCCCGGCCTGGGCGGCATGGGGATGATGTAATTTGAAAATAAAGAAGATACAAGAGAGCCGGCTGAGCCGGCTCTCTTGGTATATTGCAATTATCGCCTCATTATGGTAGTTTAGGGGGTTGATAATGAAGGCTTGCCCTTTAACAACTAAAATCATGTTTAACTAAAAACAAGAAAAATGGCTGGTAAAAGTCGAGCTTCGTTTGGGAAAGCGAAGCAAAAAGAAAGGGGAGTCCTGGGCTTCCTGCGCGAGATCATGCGGCAGTATGAAAACGGCGAATTGACCTGGGAGCAGCTCAAGCTGATAACCGAACACAAAAATCCCTTTGACCCGGCCTTAGTCGGAGGGAAGCCGGAGAAAATCTGGCACAAATCAAAGCTGCGCCTGGAAGATAAATATTTCCGGGTGGATTCATTCAATTGGTCCTTATTGCCAACTACAGTACTAACAAGAGGGGTGAATTACAAGGCTAGCAATGATTCAGAAATCAGGGAAATTGTGGCTATTGACACAGAGAGGATTATGAATGAAAAGAGTTTAGCTGTGCCATCTTCAGAGTATAAGGCGAAATTCTACGGCGTCCAGCTCTTCAGCCGCGAAGCCGCCGTTCGGGAAACCCGGCGGGCCAATAAGAGCCTGCCGACCATTTCTGATTGGCTGCGCCTGCTGAGTGATTACTTCGGGCGGAGGATAAAGATTCCAAAATCTACCCTGAAGCGCCTGTTGGAATCGGATCGCGAGTATAGCCTGGAGATAGTCGGCGGAATTAGGCCGGATGAAATGAGAAAGCTCGAAGAGCATTTCAAACTCCCTTTCATCTCGTATCATTATAAGACCGTAACCGCTTCGATAGGCGACTATGCCGTCTATCACTGCCACGAAGACAAGGTCCATATTTATTTCAGCGTCAGCCAATGCCGCATCTGCATCTGCAAGGACCCGGCTGACAGGATGATGGCCGTCCGTTGCCTGGAGGCATAGCCTGACCCTTGGCCCTTAGCGCCCTTCCAAAAGGAGGGCGTTTTCATTTGTCCCGTCACCTATTTTTTGTTATAATTAATCAGTAAATATTAAATTATTTTCCCATATGCCTAGCCAGAAGAAAACCACTAAAACCAAGAAAACGGCGTGCCCGACCGTCGTGGCCGTTTCCGGATACTTCAACCCCCTCCATGTCGGACACTTGGAGATGATCGAGCGGGCCAAGAAGCTCGGCAACAAGCTCGTCGCCATCGTCAACAGCGATTTTCAAGTCAAGCTAAAAGGGCGCGTGCCTTTTATGAAAGAGAAGGATCGCCTGGCCATTATCAAGGCGATCAAGGGGGTCGATGAGGTCTTTTTATCAGTCGACAAGGACCTAAGCGTCCGGCGCTCGCTGGCTAAGCTGCGGCCGCATATCTTCGCCAATGGCGGGGACAGGCACAATATTAACGATGTTCCGGAATACGATATCTGCCAGAAGCTTGGCATCAGAATGGTCGACGGTTTGGGCAAGAAGATCAGAGCCAGCTCGGAGATGATTGCCAAGGCGGCCGCCCATAAGAAAGGGAAGTAGGCTATGAGAAGAAGGCTGGGCCGGAAACAATCCATTATTGTCCTGATTATTTGCCTAGCGGCCTTGGCCGCTTGGGGATTTTCTGCCGCTTGGGAGGCCTATCGGGCCAAGCCGGAGCCGATCATCTATCTTCCGGAAAAAACCATTCGGCTGATAGAGGGCTGGACCAACGAACAGTTTGCTGCCAGCCTGGCTGAGACCATGGATTGGGCCGAGCCGGAAGTCCTAGCCTTCCTTAATGATCCGGGAGGAGATTTCCGAGCACAATTCTCCTTTTTAGGAGAAGAAGATGAAAGTTTGGAGGGTTATCTTTTTCCCGATACCTACCGCGTCTATGCCAGCTCCAGCCTGGCCGAGGTGACTGACAAACTGCTTGATAATTTTGACCGCAAGCTCAGCCCGGAAATGCGCCAGGAGATTGCCAGACAGGGGCGAACTATCAGAGAAGTCATCATCATGGCCTCAATCGTTGAGAAGGAGGCACCGCTGCAAAACAGCGGCGGCGATAACCGGGACGCCCGGCTGATCGCCGGCATTTTCTGGGATCGGCTCAAATACGGTCAAGCCCTGCAGTCGGACGCTACTCTGTCCTATATTTTCCGGGATAACAAGCCCGGGCATAGCGGCCAGGAATTAGAGGTCAGTTCCCCGTATAATACCTATAAATATCCCGGTTTGCCGCCAGGACCGATTGCCAACCCCGGCCTGGAAGCGATCAAGGCGTCTGTCTACCCGATTTATAGTGAATATAATTATTTCCTGACCGACAGCCAGCGGCGCGTCTACTACGCCAAGACCTATGTCGAGCATTTGCAGAACAAAAATCTTTATTTAAAATAGTATGTTCAATGAGCCGAGCGGGCAAATTTCTCCCGGGTTGCCACGACTGCCGGAATACCCTTCTTCCAGCGGGCGCCTTAAGCGCCTAGCAATTATAGTCGGCGCAGTCGTTGTGGCGGCGGCGATAATTTTCGGCTTGGTTTTGTCTGTTCGCAGCTATTTAAAAAGGCGCCAAGAAGCGCCGGCGCCGGCTCAGACAGAAGCCCCGGCCAGCAGCACTCCGAATCTGCCGCACCTCAACGGCCAGGGAGACGGCAATGGAAACGGCTATGCTTCCTCCACCGACATCGCCATCGAATATCTGGCTTTCGCCGATTTCTATATCCCGCCTTCTAGCAGCCTGCCAGAAGGGAAGCCGGCTGATTACGAACTGCCCGTAAATGTAAAGATGGATGCGGTCAATTATTATGACCTTTCCCGCAAGCTCAATTTAGACCCTGGCCTAGACAACTTGAATCAGGCTGGTTTTACTTGGCTCGACAATCCTTGGCCAAAAGAAGCCAGCGATTTCTACAGCCTCTATGCCAAGCTGGAGGAAAGGCAGATTCCGGTAGTTTTAACAGCCGATTTCATCGCCTATTATTACCAGAACGTCTTGAAGAAGTCTTTCAAGGATATTGAAGAGAATGTCTTTTACGACAACCTCTGGGATATTTGCTATCGGATGTATGAAAGTTCCAAGATCAGATATGAGAACAGGCTGGCGGCCATAGGCAACATCAACGATTCCGTCTTGGAGGGCGAGAGGCTGGCGACCGCCTATTTCGCCGTCGCCCTAGAAATTTTGAAACCGGCGGAGGATCAAAAGGCAGTCCAGGGCCAGGCCGATGAGAGCAAGTTCAGTTCAACTGACGTTAGCCGTTTCTATTTTGTTGTTCCGCCGTATCTGCGTGACGATGTTTTAGCCGAGGCCAAGCTCATCAGAGCCGCCAAGGGCGAAGCCAAATCCCCAGTCCTTCTCTATCGCCGCGATTACTCGGAGTTCAAAGTCCCGGCCGACTACCAGCGCCAAGCTAAGCTCAATAATTTTTATCTCACCACCAAATGGCTCAATTCAGTCTTTCCTCTTGAGATAAAGGGCGATGACTGTCCCGATTGCCGTCTGGACAGGGAGGATTGGCGCATCAATCTCATCGGCGCCAGCTTCATCGCCTCCGACTTCGCCGCTCATCCCGAGCTCAAGAACCGCTGGGCCAGAATATATAAGGTGATGGCCTTCTTCAAGGGGTTGCGCGAGGATCTGAGCTATGTCCAATATAAGGACGGCCTGGCCGAACTTTTTGGCGCCGACTACGACCCGGCCAGGATATTCAATGATGCCAATCCGGAAGCGGCCGCCAACCTGGAACGTTTCCGCGCCCGCCTGCTCCAGCATGAATTTTTAGAAATCCAGGGAGCCTTGGATAAGGCAGAGCAGGCGCCGGATATCGGCTTTAAGCTTTTGGCCGAGCCGTATTGGCCAAACAATTATATTTTTGACCGCCTGGTCTATCCGGCTACCGGCCTCTTTCAAGGCGCCAAACTCGGAACTAATAATGTCACCGCCTGCCTGATTCAGAACCGCTACCGCCGCTGCAATGGCTCCGCCTATGACATCGTCAATTTGCTTGAGCCAATAGCTGGTGATTCGTATTTTTCCGAGAATTCTGCTTATGAGAAATATCCAGCCGCCTCGGCTGCTCTCAAGGCCGAATTAGGCGCGGCGGCCATTTGGCATACCGCCAACTACTGGTCGTCCCTTTATCTGATGAAGTCATATTTGGCGACTGACTATGCCCGGCCGGTTTTTGCCACCTCGCCAGATTGGCTGGCTAAGGAAAAGCAGACAGCCGCCGCCATCTGGGCTAACTTTCAGATGCCTTTGGAGAATTATTCTGTCCGCCAAGTCGTGGAGGGCCGAGGACTTGAAAATTTGCCCAGCTTCCAGAGCGGCTCATATATCGAACCAAATATCCGGTTCTTTGATGAACTTTTGGCCTTTAATGACATGGTGGTCAAGATGTTCTCGGCTCTGGGCTTGGAAGCGGAGGTCGGACTAGCCTCTCAGCGCCTTCAGGAAGCCGGAGACAATTTAGAGACGCTCCGAGCCATAGTCGCCAAGGAGCTTGCCGGCCAGCCTCTGGATGAAGCCGATAATCAGATGATTGCCAGCTTCTCTAAATATTTCGAAGTCCAGCCCCTTAGCGCCGCTGACAAGCAATTGGCGATAAAGTCGCCGGCCCAGCGCAACAGCCTCAAGGCCGACCTGAGCCGGCTCAAGCTCATGGTAATTGCCCATAAAGAAAACGGCAGCTTGACGCTGTCCGTTGGTCCGGCCTGGGATTATCGGGAAAGCCACTAGCGCTCGTAGCGGAAGACATAGGCATAGCCGCCGGCCACTTCTTGCCAGTCATCAGCCAGGAGCTTGGCCGCGGCGATAACCCGGCTGCTCTGATACCAATAGCGGTTGACGACCAGGAAGACTTCATCGACATCCATCAAATCCATCGCCGCCTCGGCCGTTTCCCGGCCGGGGCTTTTGTATACCATGTCCAGGAAGCCCTGGTAGAGGGGGCTGCCGGTAGGGATGGGATAGAAATATAGGGCGCCGGCAGCGGTTGGATAATAATGGTCGAAGCCCAGCGTCTTTAAGGCGGCGGCGCTCACCTGCTGGTTGGCCAGGACAACATAGCGTCCCTTGGCCCAGCCATTTATGGCTTTGACTGCCTCGATGTCGCCTGCGCCGGTGCTGTAGCCGCGGGAGTTGAAATAGCGGTCGAAGCGGGGATAGGAGAGATAGAGGGAGGCGGCAAGAAGCGCCAGGCCGCCCAGGAGCCAGATTAATTTGATAAGCGGTTTTTGCCGGAGGATGGCGGCGATAATGTCGCGTCCGGTCAGGGCTAGGCTAGGCAGACAGAAGATGAGGATGAGGATCAAGATTCGCCCGGCATAATTTGCCTGTTCGTAATCTATCAAGCCGCTAAAACTTATCTGGCTGCTTATGACATAAGCGACGATAAGGGCTAGGTTCATATAGGCCAGGCCGAGCCAGGTATCATCCAGCGCCTGTTTTTTTTTCTGGCGCAGAAAATAAGCGAAGCTGGCGATGATGGCGATGATGACGAGCAGCCCGTAGTTATAGTGGAAGAAATATAGGGAGTTAAGGATGAAATCTTCGCTGCCGGCTGTTGAAAGATTGGAGAATATCCGCGCGAAAGGCTCGGCTAAGAAACTCCAACTCAGAGATATTCCTTTGAAATCCGAACCAGCGGCTAGCCAGAGAGCCAGAGGCAGGGAAATAGCGCTGAAGCCGAAGATAATCAGGCTCAGGATCCGTCTATGCGCTAGGCGCCAATTAGCCAGATGCCGCTTGGCTGCGACCCAGAGCCACCAGGCCAGGGCAGGCAAGCCGCTGAGGGGGTGAATAGCGAAGGTAGCCAGAGCCAGAATAAAGACAAGTAGCGTCGACGACTTCCGGCTCAAGCCGGAGAAGACGGCGGCAATAAGAAAAACATAGCTTAGGTTCTGGGGGGTGGTGGCAATAAAGGGGCTGTAGGTCAGCCCGAGGAGCCCCAAGGCCGCCAGCCAGTCAGCCGTTCTGTTCGCTTGGTCGCCTTGGTTCAGGAAGCGGCGGGCAACCAAGGGGATGAATAGGGCGGCTAGGATTGGCACTAGGAATTTATTGAGCCAATAGATGGAAATAAAGCTGATTTTGTGGATGATGAGCGTGAGACCGTATAAGCCCAGGTAGTATGGCGTTTTAGGCAGGACTAGCCCCTGTTTATCTATCAGCTCCATGGTCGCCTGGTGGATGAAGGGATCGAAGCCATAGCCGATTTTGTAAACTAAGGCGGCCACGGCGAAGGAAAGAAAAAAATGAGCGGATAATATGATCTGCTTAAAATGATGACCGACAGATGATGAGAGCAAGCGGATGGCTAGGAGTGAGATGACTGCATAGAAGGCGAAGAAGCTCGGTCTGACCACTTCCCAAGGGGAAACTAGAGGAGCGCTAGAAGCGCTGTTGAGCAAGCTAGCGGTGAGGAGCAGAAACATGGCGGCATAAAGGATAATGGGCCAGCGATCGGCTTGGCCTAGGGTCCAGCCGGCGTTAAGCGAGGATGTCGGTAAGGGCCGGCGCTTTTCCAGCCAAATAAAACTGGCCAAGCTCAGAACCAAAGCCAAGATAACCCCGAGCCAGTTTAAGGCATAGGCGTAATAGACAGCCCCGCCCCAGATAGCCAGGAGGCTTGCCAGGAGCAGAAGTTGCCAGCCGAAATTGTTTAAGATTTTTAGAACTTTTTCCTTCATAGCCTCTTTTCTTTTAATCATAGCAAATTCTTGCTAAAATTGGCAATTTTAGATAATATTAGAGTAATGGAAAAAAGAAAAGCCAATTTTACTAATTTCTTTATCGTGGCCGTGGTGGCTGCGGTGTTTTTTGCGGCCGTTTCCAGCTTCAACCTTCTTTCCCAATCGCCTGACTACGTCAAATGGTCTTCGCCTGACGAAAGCGCCAATTATTTTTTTACCAAGCGCTTCGCCTTGACCGGCGAGATGGCCTTTTTCGACCAGGCGGCCGTTTCCGGAGATAATATGGTTATGCCGCGCAGTCTGCGCGGAGATTTCGGCTGGCTCAAGCCGGTGAGCTTCTTGGGCATCATCTTGGTCTACGGCGTTATTGCCGCTTGGTTCGGGATAAGCGTGATTCCTTTTTTGACGCCGGCCTTTGCCGCTCTGGGCATAGTTGTTTTCTATTTTTTTGTCAGAAAGATTTTTAACAGCGATCGTATCGGGCTCTGGTCCTCCGTCCTTTTGGCCACTTTTCCTGTTTATATATATTATAGCGCCCGAAGCATGTTCCACAACGTTCTGTTTATAGTCCTGCTCATCTTTGGATTATTTCTTTTAGCTTCATCTTTAGAGGGGCGTAATCCTGAAAAACAGAGATTCTTTTCTTGGCGCTGGCGCAGCGATCGTTTGGCCGGACAGATCATCGCTTTGGCCGCCGGAATAGTTATCGGTTTAGCGGCTATTGTTCGAACTTCGGAGCTCATTTGGCTCTTGCCGGCCTTGGGCTTGCTTTGGCTTTTTTATGTCCGGCGTTTTGGCCTGGCCCGGCTGCTATTTTTTCTGGTCGGCTTGGTTTTGGCCCTGACCCCCGTCTTGAACTGGAATACGGCTCTGTACGGCTCGCCTTGGCGAGGAGGCTATAATGAGATGAATCGTTCTTTGGATAACATTTCCGCGACCAGCGGTGAAGCCGTCAGGCTGACTTTGTCCGGGCAAATAGGGGCTTTGGGAGAAAAATTGCATAATTTGGCTGATACTATCTTCTATTTCGGTTTCAACGCCCGCCAATCCTGGGAGATGTTCATCCATTACGTGCCGGAAATGTTTCCTTTCCTTTTCTGGGCCGGAGCGTTTGGCTTGCTCTTGCTTTTCATCCAAAACATCTTCCATTTCCGCCGCCGCTATCTTGCTTATCTCTCCGTCTGGCTGCTGGCCAGCCTCATCCTTGTCTTATATTACGGCAGCTGGCGCTTCAATGATAATCCGGATCCGACCCGTTTCACTATCGGCAATTCCTATACCCGCTACTGGCTGCCCCTTTATCTCGGTCTCATGCCTCTGGCTGCCCTGGCCGCTGTCCGCCTCAGCCGCGCCTTTCTCCTGGCTACCGAAGAAAAATGGAGCCGAGTGCAAAAAATTTTGGCCAGCGGCTGGGAAGCCATCGTCATGCTCGCCATTGCCCTGCCGTCTTTGCTTTTTGTCTTTGCCGGTTCGGAAGAGGGGCTGGTATATCTCTATCACAATAACCAGGCCGAGCAACGGACCGCTGAAGTCGTTTTCTCCCTGACCGAACCGGACGCCGTCATCATCACCCAGTATTATGACAAGTTCTTTTGGCCGGAAAGGCGGGTGATAATGGGGCGGCTGCCGGACGCTCAGATTCTGGAAGCGGCTAGGAAGTTAGCGGCCGATTATCCCGTCTATTACTATAATTTCTATCTCAATCAGGCGGACCTTGATTATCTAAACCAAGGCCAGTTTGCCGGTTATGGCCTCAAAATCAGCCTGGTAGAGAAGTTAAACGGCCGTTTCGGCCTCTATCGCCTGTCTTTATATGACCAAGCCCAAGACCAAGCTCAGTAGTTATGAGATAGTCACTATCGGCTGCCAGATGAACCAGGCCGATTCCCAACGCCTGGCCGCTTTTTTAAACGAAGCCGGTTTTCGTCCGGCCAGGAAGGGTGAAAAGGCCTCAGCCGTCATTATCAATACCTGCGGGGTGCGCCAGTCGGCCGAAGACCGCGTCTATGGCCTGGCCGAGCAGTTCCGCCAGCGCCAGCCCCAGTCTAAAATAATCATCACCGGCTGCCTGAGCCGGCGGGCTGACGTCCGCAAGCGCCTGGCCGGCCGGGCTGATTTATTCTTGCCAATCAACGAGATGTTCCAATTGCCTGATATCCTGTCCGGAAAAGAATTCTCGCCTTTCTATAGCCTGGAAGAGTTCCGCCGCCGGAAGGGGGAGCCGTATTTGAAAATAAGGCCGGAAGCTGAACAGCCAGGCAGCGCCTATCTCCCTATTGGCAACGGCTGCGATAATTTTTGTTCATATTGCGTCGTCCCCTATGCCCGGGGCCGGGAGGTATATCGTCCCTTTGGCGACATCGTCAAAGATGCTCAGGCCCTGGTCGCTAGCGGCATTAAGGAAATTGTCCTCCTGGCCCAGAACGTCAATAGCTATAGGAGCCGGGGCAAGGATTTCGCTGATCTGCTGGCGAGATTGGATAAGATTCCCGGAGATTTCTGGCTGCGCTTCGCTTCCAGCCATCCCAAAGACATGAGCCTCAAGCTCGTCCGCCAGCTGGGGCGCTCGGACAAGGTCTGCCGGCATCTCCATCTGGCCGTCCAATCAGGCGACGATGAAATACTTAGAGCCATGAACCGCCGCTATACGGCCAAGCATTATCTTGATCTCCTAGCCAAGGTCAGGCGGCATAAGCCGGGCATATCAATTACCACCGACGCCATCGTCGGCTTCCCCGGCGAGGCCAGGAAGCAGTTTCTAAATACCGCCAAGCTTTTCCGCCAAGCCGCTTTTGCTCTAGCCTATATCGCCCAATACAGCCCCCGTCCCGGCACAGCCGCCGCCGAGCTGTCAGACGACGTGCCAAGAGCCGAGAAGAAGCGCCGCGAAGGAATATTAACCGGCATCTTGCGCCGCAGCGCCCTGGCTGAGAACAAGAAGTTCCTGGGGCAATCCGTTAGGGTGCTGGTGGAAGGGAAGAATCGCCAGGGAAGATATTATGGCAAGACCAGCGAATACAAGACCGTTGTCTTTTCCGCTCCGACCCGACCTGATTTATCCGGCCGCTTTGTCGAAGTGGAAATAACGGCCGCCCAAGACTTCGGTCTGCAGGGAAAGCTGGTTTAGGGTAAATAAAAAGAGCGCTTTTTCAGGGCGCCCTTTTCCGAGACTGTCCGTCCGCTATCTCTGGCGGACACTCTCAACTTGCACCGCGGTCATTTACGCCATTTGAGAATTGCAAAAAAACTGTTTTTTCATACGCAGTATGGTTTTGAAATGTTTGGATTAAGCCTCCTGGGATTTTCTCATTCGGCAAGAACTATCAATATTTTAGCCATTTTTCCTAATTATGTCAAAGCTAAGAGCCAAGAAAAAATCCGTTCGTCTTCCCCAGGTCCTGGTCATTGCCGGGCCGACTTCGAGCGGCAAGACGGTCCTGGCCGTGGTTTTGGCCAGGGAGTTTGAAGGCGAGATAATCAGCGCCGACAGCCGCCAAGTGTATAAGGGCATGGATCTGGGTACCGGCAAGGATCTGGCTGAATACGGCCGGGGCAAGCATGCGGTCAAGCATCATCTGATAGATGTCGTCAGCCCGAAGCGTCGCTTTGACTTGGCCAAATACCAGAACCTGGCCAATCAAGCGATTGAAAAAGCTTTGTCTTCTCAGCGCTTGCCGATATTAGCCGGAGGCAGCGGCCTGTATCTCCAGGCTTTGGCGGACAACTATCGCCTGCCCGAAGCCAAGCCGGACGAGAAGCTTAGGCGGCAGAGAGAGAAGCTCCCGGCCGAAGAGCTGTTTTGCTTCATCGCTAAGCTCAAGCCGGCCTTTGCCAAGAAGATAAACGAGAGCGACCGCCATAATCAACGCCGCCTGATACGCTATTTGGAAGTTTTGGAGGCGGGCGCGAAAAGGAAGCGGCCGCCGTCTCCCCGCTACGATTGCCTCATCTTGGCGCTTGATGTCTCAGACGAGATTTTGCGGGAGAGGATTAACCAGCGCTTGGAGGAGCGGCTAGCCGCTCCTCCAAGCGCTGGTTAATCCTCTCCCGCAAAATCTCGTCTGAGACATCAAGCGC
>Ga0116156_10004151_pt1 | contig 12356 bp, 10 predicted proteins | sample AD_UKC045_MetaG_FD_89891 | JGI IMG/M metagenome (GOLD analysis project Ga0116156, IMG submission 89891) | Active sludge microbial communities of municipal wastewater-treating anaerobic digesters from USA - AD_UKC045_MetaG | ecosystem: Engineered > Bioreactor > Anaerobic > Digestate | place: USA... | reverse complement strand
GATATTATATATATTTTTTTCATAATAATTTTTAAAAGAAAATTAACTTACTTCAACTCTATTCCTTCCAAAACCTTACTTTCAATCTTTCCATTTAATTCCAATTCTTTTGTAATATATTCATTTTCTGTATAGTAATCAATAATTATTATATTTTCAAGATAATCAACGAACCAAATTTCCGGAACTTTAAATTCCATATAAACTTGCCTTTTGTTTATTAAATCATACTGTTTTGTTGATTTTGAAAGAATTTCAATAATTAAATCAGGTGTTCCAATAAACTCATGCTTCTTAAAAATGCCATTATTCTTATTTAAAACAACTAATATATCTGGTTCAAAGCGGTTTTTACCAAAAACAATAGTAAAACGTGAGCCAAGCACTTGTCCTGCTTCTTTTAGGTTTAAATAATTATAAATTGAATTTGATATTTTCATAAAATATGTTTCGTGTTGGTAGCTTGCTGGAGAATTCATAACTATATTTCCTTTATAATAATCAGCTTTCACTTCTTCCAATTTATAATAATCATCTATACTTGCAGGTATAAATACGAGCGAATCGTCCACATTCAGGTTCTTCATCTTCAATATACTATGCAAAAAAGTATGTTTACCAGAACTTTTATGTATTTTTTGTTTTCTTACTATGTTTTTTGTCTTTAGCATCTTTTATAATTATTAATTGTTAATTGTTAATTGTTAATGTTATTTACTTTTTTAAAGTTAGTTGTTTGTGTAATAATTCATCGAAAAGTTAATTATAGTAACGTGTCATTCTAATCGCGGCGAAGACTCAGTGTTAACAATGACTTGTAAGATTCTTCGCATTGCTTCAGAATGACAAAAGATGATATTTCATTTAACGAATTACTACATTAGCTATTAGCTATTAGTTATTTCATTAAATTATTTGCAAATATACCAATTACTAAATTACTCATAGCCTAATTAACAATTAATAATTAACAATTAATTTCCTCATCATACATTTTTCTAAGCAACTGCACATCTTTCCACACAAAGGGTTTCCAGTTAGGATTGCGCAGCAGAGCAGAAGGATGATAGGTTACCATTGTTTTAATACCTTGATACTCGAACAATTTGCCGCGAATTTCACCCATTTGCAATGTATTGTTTAAAAGTGAGTTCGCTGCCGTAAGCCCAAGTATTAGAATGTATTTAGGCTTAACAAGCTTGATTTGTTGCTCAAGGTATGGAAGACACTCTTTTACTTCTGTAGGAAGAGGACGGCGATTTTCTGGTGGTCTGCACTTTAAAATATTAGCAATAAATACATCTTTCCTATCAAATTTAATTGCATTTAAAATATTTGTTAGCAGCTGTCCTGCTCTGCCTACAAATGGTTCGCCTTGCAAATCTTCATCGGCGCCGGGCGCTTCGCCGATTATCATTAAATCTGCATTTGGATTGCCAGAACCAAATACAAAATTTTTGCGGGTCGCTCCAAGTGGGCATTTTTGACATCCACTTATTAAATGCTTAAATTCACCCAAGCTTTTACATTCTTTCAATGTATCTTCATTTTCAAACAAATCTAAATCATTTATTAAAATATTTTCATTTTCGGCAAAAACTTCTTGTTTTTTATCAGAAAAATCGTTAGTTTTTTCTTTGTGAATATTACAGGATAGCAATATAGTTTTATCTATGTAAATAGTATCACCATAAATTTGACGATATTGCTTCAGATAGCTATTTAATCTTTCAATATATGTTAAATTTTCATTCATTTAAAAATTTTATAAAAAATACAAAATTAATAGTAATACTAAAATAATCAAAAAATAGATAGAAAATTTAAGAATTTTAAACTTTATAGAAAGGAATAAGAAATGGATTTATCAACGAATTATTTAGGATTATCTTTAAGGAATCCACTAATAGTAGGAAGTTCCGGATTGACCGCAGACTTAGCAAATTTAAAGGAAATTGAAAAGTTCGGTGCTGGTGCAGTTGTCTTGAAATCATTGTTTGAAGAAGACATTATAATGGAAATGAAAGAGAATATGAGCCAAATGTCGAAACCAGCAAGTATTTATCCGGAAATTTTCGATGCATTCGATTTTAGCACTATTGAGGACAGCGTTTCAAAATACCTGTTTTTAATTGAAGATGCAAAAAAGAATATTTCAATACCTGTTATTGCTTCAATAAATTGTATTGATTCAAATGAATGGACAACGTTCGCAAAACGCATTCAGGATGCAGGCGCCGATGCTTTAGAATTAAATATTTTCATTACTCCAACAGATATGGAGCGAACAAGCATTGAAACAGAGCAAATTTATTTTGATATTATTGAAAAAGTCAAGAAAGAAATTACTATTCCAATCTCAATAAAAATCAGTTATTTCTTCACAAATTTAGCGAATATGATTCTACGTTTATCCCAAAGCGGAACAAGTGGAATAGTATTATTTAATCGCTTTTATCATTCTGACGTAAATATTGATAACCTTTCAATAGTTCCGGCTCCTCTTTTCAGCGCCCCATCAGATTTATATCAAACGATGCGTTGGATTGCCATAATGTCTAAGCGAGCAAACTGCGATTTAGCTGCTTCCACTGGCGCTCACGATGGTAAATCTTTTATCAAACTACTTCTGACAGGAGCTAAAGTTGTCCAAACTACCTCTGCTCTTTATATTCACGGTATTCCTTATATTAGTAAAATGATATCTGAACTTGAAGATTGGATGGAAACAAAGAAATTCAATTCAATAAAAGATTTTAACGGAATATTAAGTTCAGATAAGACCAAAGACCCCGGCGCCTTTATGAGGGTACAGTTTATGAAGAATTTTAGTGGAAAAAAATAAATTATTAACATAATTAAGAGGTCAATATGCACGAAGCAGAACTTCTTGCACGAATACAATTCGGAGTAACAGCCGGCTTCCACTTCCTTTACCCGCCTATGAGTATAGGACTTGCTTTAATTATGGTAATTATGGAGTGGCGATACTTAAAAACAAAAAATCCTCTGTTCGAAATTATGACTAAGTTCTGGACAAAAGTGTTTGCCCTAACTTTTGCTGTTGGTGTAGCAACCGGTATAGTAATGGAATTTGAGTTCGGAACAAACTGGGCTACTTATTCAAGATATGTAGGTGATATTTTCGGCAGTCCTTTGGCTGCCGAAGCACTTTTTGCGTTTTTCCTCGAATCTGTCTTTCTTGGAGTCCTGCTCTTTGGCTGGAATAAAGTCTCACCCAAAATGCACTTTGTTTCTACTTTGATGGTGGCTCTTGGCTCAACTTTAAGTGCTTTCTGGATACTTGTGGCAAATTCCTGGATGCACACTCCTGCCGGTTTTGAAATTGTTACTGAAAATGGTGTTACAAGAGCAGTTATAACAGATTTTTGGGCAATGGTCTTCAATCCTTCTACTCTCGACAGATTAACTCATACTGTAAGCGCTGCCTGGCTTACAGGCGCTTTTCTAGTAATGAGCATTTCTGCATGGTACATTTTAAAGAAAAGGCATATTGAATTTGCAAAATCTAGTTTCAAAATTGCGTTATTCCTTGCAGTTTTTGCTTCTTTATTTCAGCTTTTCACCGGTCATAACAGTGCAATCGGAGTAACAAAACATCAACCGGCAAAACTCGCCGCTTTTGAAGGGCATTTCAATACCGCTCCCGCAGATTTATACTTATTCGGCTGGGTAAATGAACAGGAGCAAAAAGTTCACGGCTTAGCTATTCCGGGATTTCTTTCGTATATGGTGCATTTCGACGCTTCTAAACCCGTTACTGGACTGAATGACATCCCGCAAGATGAATGGCCTCCGCTCCAGGCAACTTTCCAAACATATCATTTGATGATTGCTATTGGTATGCTCTTTATCGGTTTGACACTTATTTCTCTGTTTTTGTTAATCAGAAAAAAACTATTTGATACAAAATGGCTGATGATGATTTTTGTTCCGGCGTTTATTTTGCCACACTTAGCTAATTTGCTCGGTTGGTGTGCTGCAGAAATTGGAAGGCAGCCATGGGTAGTGCAGGGAATACTAAAAACTTCAGATGCTATTTCAAAAGTTGTTACTGCTGGACAGGTTTGGTTTTCACTGATTTTGTTTTCACTGATTTACATTATTCTTCTCGTCCTCTTCGTATTTTTATTACTTAAAAAAATTAAGCACGGACCTGAAGACATTGCAATTGCTAAATAAAATGAATTAACAAACAAAAATAAATCCGGAGAAAAAAATGGAATTAAATATAATATGGTTTATCCTTTTAATTGTTTTATTTAGCGGTTATGTCGTCCTTGACGGATTCGATTTAGGCGTTGGTATGCTACATTTCAAGGCAAAAACTGATGAAGAACGCCGGGTATTACTCAATTCAATAGGTCCTGTTTGGGACGGAAATGAAGTATGGCTAATTACCGCTGGTGGCGCTCTTTTTGCAGCTTTTCCCAATGTGTATGCAACTGTATTTTCCGGTTTCTATACTGCTTTTATGCTGTTTCTGCTTGTGCTAATCGGACGGGCAGTTTCAATAGAATTCAGGAGCAAAGTAGAAAACCCAAAATGGAGAACAACATGGGATGTCGTTTTTCACATTTCAAGCTATCTTATTGCAATTTTGCTCGGAGTTACTCTGGGAAATTTAATAGCTGGTGTCCCAATAATAATGATAGATGGAGCAAAAGAATTTGATGGCACTTTCCTTGGTTTGCTTAATCCTTATTCAATATTCTTAGGTTGCACTGCTGCAATTGCTCTTAGATTTCATGGTTCACTTTATCTTTTAATGAAAACCAATGGCGATTTAAAAATAAGAATAGAGAAAAGAGTAAAATTTCTAATGTCATTATTTATAATCTTTATATTTTTACTTACTGTGTGGACTTGGTTTGGATATAGCCACCATACAGAAAATTTTATAGCTAATCCGATTTGGTTTATTTTCCCGTTATTAATAATCATTTCTTTTATTTTAATACCAAAATTTTTAAATAAACAAAAATATTTCACTGGCTTTGTATTTTCAAGTTTAATATTGGTTTCCTGCGTTGTCATAACAGCAATTGGTTTATATCCAAATTTACTTTATTCTGATACAAATCCTTTAAATAGTCTCAATATTTTTGAAGATGCTTCGTCACAGAAAACATTAATGGTAATGTTAATTATAGCATTAATTGGTGTTCCGCTAATGCTAATTTATAAAATTTTTGTTTATCGTATATTTAAAGGTAAGGTGCAAATTGATTCCAACAGCTATTAACAAAATGGATTTCAAAACTTCTTTAGATAGAATCTCAGGATTCTATCTAAAAGAAGGTTTATTATTAACAATTTTCTTAATGATTTTTTTTAATTTCCAATTTTCTTTTTCCCAAACGCTTAACAATCAAAGCGGATTAGTTAATTTCAAAGCTACAGTCCTTGATGCAAACACTAGTAAACCAGTTGAAACTTCAATCTTGATTGAAGATGATAATGGAACAAAAATCAATGCAAAATCTAATTCTTTAACAGGTGAATTTGCAACAATCCTTAAATCAAACAAAACATATAAGTTTACTTTTTCCAATTTTGATGTGCATAAGCAGACCCAAACTGCTGCTACAATTTTTTCAGACAATTACGAAGAGCAACATCATTCTTTTCATATCATCAAGCTAAACCCCGGCTTAAAATTATTTGAAATTGATGGCTTTGATAATAAATCAAATTCTCTTAACAGTGAAGCAATAGATTTACTTAATCAAATTGAAAGCATAATAAAAACCAATAGAGGAGTTACTTTTGATTTTGTCATTTCTGCTAATTCCGGAACTGATAATAAACCTCACACTAAATCTTCTGATAAAAAAAGTAAATCAAAAACTAAATCTGGCAATACTCATTCTGTTGTTGATTCAAGAATAAAGAATATAAATTCTTTTATTGAAAGCATTAACTGGTTCAAAGGCAAAGTAAGCATTGTTCCTGATTATGCAAATTCTTCAGAAAGTAGTTTTACTGTAATTGTAAAAGATATTAAAAATCCGTTTAAATAATTGTTAATTGTTAATTGTTAATTGTTAATGAATCCTCTCTTAAAACAAATGACATTTTTTCAGTCATAATATCAACAAGTTGATAGTATGACTTTGAAATATTTAATATTTACAAATAGTTACGTGTTGAAATCCGAAATGATTAATTAGAAACTTAACGAAAATTTACATTCAAAATTTATTTTTTAACACTCTAATAATAAATTTTTTAATGAAAAAATATACTCTGTATTTTATCATTATTTATTTTTTCCTCTTTCTTTTTATTGTTTCTTGCTCTGATATTAATAGTAATTCTAATGATGAGACAGAGCAAATATCAGAATGGGAATATTATTTATTTGATTCCTCAAAGCTTTTAAATGTAAAGAATCAGATTAGTTGCGATTCCTTTGACATAAAATTCGAAAAATACAAGTCATTTTCAAGTATAAATAATATAAAAAAAAATAATTATGTTCTTTTTAGAACAAAGCTACCACAAATTATTATTGAGAATCCAGCAGTTTTCATTGATTTATTTGTAATAAGACGCGAATTTGAAGCATATTTAAATAAAGAACTAATTTACAAATCTGATAATTATGCAAATAATAACTTTAAACATTACAACTTATCTAATTACTACCAGTTTGAAATTAATCCAGATTTTCAAAACCAGTACCTGTATTTATTAATATATTCAAATGAGCCGTACGATTTAGGATTAGGACTTTACCAAAGTATCTGTTTAGGAAATTACGACCTGATTAATAAACAACATTTTTCAAAATCACTTGGTAAAACCATACCGGGACTTTTTCTTATTTTCTTGGGAATAATTTGTTTTTTTCTGTATTTTACAGATATAAAAAGTTCTTATAAGCTAATGCCGTTATTTGGTTTAATGACCATCACAGCCGGTTTGCACGTTTTATTTTATAATACTTTCGTATTATCGTTTATTAATAATAATTTCATTTGGTATTACGTATCATTTATTTCATTATTCTTATTTCCAGTATTCACATGGTATTTTGCAGAACAAATCGTTGGTATAGGTAAATTTTATACTATTCGGTTAAGCTGGCTCACATACCTTGCTTTCTTTATAATTGCATTATTCTTAGATATTTTTCAAATTAAATACCTTCACGATTCTGATGATGAAATATTTGCTTTACTGCTCGGCGCAGGAATTTTAACTTTTGCTTACAATCTTTTCAAAGCGTTAACAAGGCACAACAAAGATTTAATCGTCCTTAGTATTGGTTTTATTTTATTTGCTCTTGCAGGAATTATTGATTTATTTAGGTATTTTGATATATATGTTTTCGATCATATTGTGTTTCATTACGGACTGTTCTTCTTTATTATTTCTGTTGCTTATCTTATTCAAAACAAATATTTTGAATCACATAATCAACTTAAAAAATATGCAAAAGAATTAGAAAATTTAAATCAAAATTTGGAAAAAAAAGTTGAAGAAAGGACTGCAGAACTAAATGAAAAAAACAAACTGATAACAGATGCTAATCTTGAACTTGAGCAGCTTAACGAAGACTTAACAGAAAAGAATCATAAGATTGAAGACCAAAACATTGAACTTGAAACATTAATTACTGATTTATCTAAAAAGAATTTTCAGATTTTAGAAAAAAACACTCAACTTTATAACCTTAATTCAGAATTAGAAAAAGCAATTCATCTGAAAGACAAATTCTTTTCTATCATTGCCCATGACTTAAAGAATCCGATTGCCTCTATAATGCTTTCATCTGAAATGCTCGTGAATTACAGCGATAAGTTTAATAAAGATGAATTACTTTCGCAGCATATCAATTTATTAAAAACCACAAGAAACCTTTCTGAACTTTTAGAAAACCTTTTGAATTGGGCTCGCTCTCAAACCGGACGAATTAGCTTTGAACCTGAACAGGTTAACTGCTACTCTCTTGTTAATTCTATTTTTAATCTTATGAATTCAAATGCAGAAAAAAAGAAAATAGAATTAATTAACAAATTAGATCCAAATTTAACTCTTACAGCTGATAAAAATATGCTAAATACCATTTTCAGAAATCTAATTTCTAATGGAATAAAATTTACTAATTCAAATGGTTTCGTTTCTGTTTCAGCAAATAGCACAAATCACCAAACTGAATTTACCGTCCAGGATAACGGAAAAGGCATTGATGAAAATGATAAGGAAAAACTTTTCAGATTAGATAATAATTTTACTACCAGAGGAACAAACAACGAAGTGGGAACCGGGCTTGGCTTATTACTATGCAAGGAATTTATCGAAAAGCATAATGGAAATATTCGGATTGAAAGTGAAGTAAATATTGGTACTAAATTCATTTTTATGATTTAATTTTTTTTTCTTATTTTTGAAAGTTCTAATTATTGTCATTCTGCAATTCACGATAAAGCAAGTGCTTTATTTAAATGGAGATGATATAATTCTACCCTGTCATTCTGACGAATGTCAGAATCCATCTTAAAAATTGTTTTTATAAGTTATTGGTTATTATACAGGTTGCTTATAATGATAAAATGTATTTATTTGTCATTCTGAAGCATTGTGAAGGATCTCAAATTCTGTGTTAGCAATGACTTGTGAGATTCTTCGCTGCGCTTCAGAATGACACTTTAATTGAATATTTGAATGCAACTTGGTATTAGTATAATAGCAATATGTTCTATCAAAAACTTCTTCTGTTAATGCTATATTTTGATTAGTTTAGTATTATTTAAAATTATAAAAATTCTTTTTTAAAATGAAATGAAATCTAGTATATTAAAAAACACGAATACACTAATATTACTACTCCCCTGGCTAATTACTCTTATTGTATTCTGGCTCTATCCTCTTGGATTCGCAGTTTTTATGAGTTTCACAAAATATCAAACGCTGACAAACTCATTTCAATATATCGGTTTTGAAAATTATTTGAATATTTTTAAAGATGAAATCTTCTGGAAAGCACTTTTTAATACTTCATTTTTCACATTGGGAACAGTGCCAGTTACAACTTTATCCTCTCTCATTCTCGCATCAATTCTAAATAGCAAAGTGGTAAAATTCAAAGAATTATTTCGGGCATCATATTTTCTTCCATCAGTAACTTCTTTAGTAGTAATTTCATTAATCTTTACAAATCTCTACACTAAAGATGGTTATGTCAATTCTCTTTTAATTATGCTTGGTTTAGCACCTTCAGATTTAGGATTCCTTCAGAATCCATCTACATCACTTCTTGCAATTATGTTTATGGATGTATGGATTTCGATTGGTTATTATGTGGTGCTATTTCTTGCAGGGATGCAAACTATACCACAGGATTTGTATGATGCTGCAAAACTGAGTGGCGCAAGTCCAGTTCAGCAGTTTTTCCGCGTTACTATTCCTATGCTCCGCCCTACTCTGCTTTTTGTCATCGTCATAAATACAATAAAATCATTTCAGATTTTTGTTGAAATCTTTGTTATGACAAAAGGTGGACCTCTTAATTCCACAATGACATTGGTTTATCAGGTATATATAAATGCCTTTGAAAAAACAGATACTATGGGTTATGCTTCTGCTCTTGCTTTACTCGTTTTTCTATTCCTAATTGTCTTTTCTTTACTACAAATGAAACTGCTAAGGTGGAACAGATAAAAAAGTTTGTAGGATTTTAAAAAGTTTAGTAATTTTATAATTATTAAAAAAAGAAATAAGAAAAAATGTATAGTATATCAATTGATGAAATCAAAGAAAAAGTAGCAAAAAGAAATAGAAGAAATGATATTTCTATACAGAAATTAGAATTAGAAAATCTTAATGTAAAAGAAATAACTAATGAATTTGGTGAAAGATTAACGCGGGTAGATGGAGAAATACCGGTTGATTTAGAAATAGAAAAGGGAAAACGTTTTTTATTTATCAGCTATGACCAATCTAAGTTTACTCACAATTTACATAAATACCCAGCAAAATTTTTCCCAGAACTCCCTCGTTGGTTAATAAAAAAATATTCTAATGAATTTGATTTAATATTAGACCCTTTCTCCGGAAGCGGAACAACAAATATTGAAGCACTTCTAAACAAACGCCATTCAGTTGGAATTGATATAGATATTTTCGCAAATTATTTGGCAAAAGTAAAAACTACTGAATTGGAAACAATTGATTTAAAAAATACAAATGAATATTTGTTAAATACAATCATTAAATTTAAAAAAGAAAAAGTAAACACAAAAGATATTCCTGTTTTTCCATACCAAGATAACTGGTTTAATCAAGATATAACTGATGAGCTAGCTTTTATCAAAAAGTCTATAGATGAATTGGAAGCAGACCAAAAAATAAAAGATTTTTATAATATATGCTTTTCATCTATAATTCGAAGTGTATCTAATGCTGATGATAACTGCACAAGAACTGTTATTAGAAAACGTTTGAATAAACAAGTATTTCCATCACAGGCATTGACAAGTTTTGTTGAAGCTGTATTATTAAATACATTTAAAATAAATGAATTTTCCATAAATAAACCTAAAAATATAATTATTGATTTTCCGAACACACATGATGCCCGAAAAATTAATTATCCAAATGAATTTTTTAATTTAGCAATAACTTCCCCTCCTTATGTTAATGCGGTAGATTACCCAAGAACTCATCAATTGGAAATATATTGGTTGGGATTCGCAAATGGCTCGCTTACTCCTTTTAAAGAAAAGCATATTGGAACTGAATCAGTAAAAGCAACTCATTATAAAAATCTGCATATAATTGGAGAAAAGTTTGCTGATGAAAAAATAAATAAGATTTTTCAAAAAGACCCAAGAAGAGCTTATATTTGCTATAAGTATTTGTTCGATATGAATGAAAATCTAAAAGAAGTTTTTAGGGTTTTAAAAAAAGATGGAAGATATATTATCGTTATTGGTAATAATAAAATAAGAGGTGAAATCTTTGAAAGCTGGAAATATTTGATGAACTTATCTGAAAAGATTGGGTTTACTGTAGAAAATTATTTTGGTTCTGAAATTATCAAGCATTTTATAAAAGTTCCAAGAGAAGAACGAATTAATACTGATTGGATAATTATACTCAAAAAATAAGATGGAATTAAATAACGAAGAAAGAGGCAGACAAGCATCAATAGATGGTTTTGCTCACGAACACATTGTTGTTGGTATATTAATGAAGAAATACCAAAATGTATCTTTAGTTGATTTACCATTATCGACTTATGACATAATAATTGCCAGAAAATTAGATGATAAAGAAGATATTATTAGGGCACAAGTAAAAACTTCAAGAAATAGTATTCATTTTACAGGTGGATTGCGTGGTGGTGTTGATAGGACTTATAAATCTGGTGTTAAAGAATATGTTCAATCTACATCTACTTCCGATTTAGTAATTGGAGTCAAACCAATCGCCGATGACACATTTGAATTATATTTTGTCCCTACTATATTAATAAGTTATTGGAAAACAAAATCAAAATCTTTAAACCAAATTTCTGCCTTAAAGAATAATTATGATTTCCTAGAAAATTGTAAAAATCATGATTATATAATTCAAAAATCTATAGAATTAGGAATATTATCAAAAAAGATAATTGTATAGATCCCAAAATAAATTTTAGTATTTATCTTAATATTGAAATATCACCAAAATTTATTGTAGTGATATAAGCAATATTTCTATTTATGAAACAACTCTACAGACTCCCTCATTTCAATTATTAAATCTGTAGTTCTGATATTTTAAATATACCTAATTTTTTTAGAATACTATTGTTCAATATTAGCCATTTTAATTTTTAATAATATTTTTTTGAATATATATAAATATTTATTAATTTGATAAAAGATAAAATAAACAATATTATCATTATTTATTATTTTGTCAAATAATGATTTTTTTAATAATTCTGTTTCATTTTAAAAGGTATAGTTATGAGGTATTATTTATTAGTATTTGTATTAGTTTGTTTTTCTTACCAATGTACATTAGGACAGGAAGTCGTTACTGAGAAAAAAAAATATTTTCCTTCAATGAAAAAAATCAGTAATAAAGAGTTAGGAAGACGATACATTAAATTAGGTAATACATGGCGAGAAGGAGGAAATCTTGAGTTAGCAGAAAAATATCTTCGAAAAGGTATAAAAATAGTAACTGCTCAAAGAGATAACTACTGGATTGGTGTCGCTAACGAATATTTGGGATACTTATTCGAAGATTTAGAAGAATATAATTCTGCAATTTTTTATTTGGAAACGGCTAAAGATATTTATAAAAAATATGGCTTTTTGAGAAATGGTGAAGGT
>Ga0116156_10004150_pt1 | contig 12357 bp, 13 predicted proteins | sample AD_UKC045_MetaG_FD_89891 | JGI IMG/M metagenome (GOLD analysis project Ga0116156, IMG submission 89891) | Active sludge microbial communities of municipal wastewater-treating anaerobic digesters from USA - AD_UKC045_MetaG | ecosystem: Engineered > Bioreactor > Anaerobic > Digestate | place: USA... | reverse complement strand
TTTAACAATATCCGCCGGCAATCTTAGCAACACCATCGATATCTCCGGCGTAATCGCCGATATTTTAGATGAAGATGATGAAACGATTATCGTTACACTATCCAATCCTGTTAATACTTCTTTGGGAGCAAGAACGGTTTATACCTACACCATCAATGATGATGACCTAGAACCAAACGTCTCTTGGTTTACAGCCGCCGAGATGGTCAGTGAAGACTTTGGCGCTCCGGTCACGGTTACCGCGATTTTGGATAATCCTTCGGGGAAAGAAATCACCGTACCATTTACAATCAGTGGCACAGCCATGGGCGGTGGTGTTGATTATACTTTAGATCCGGAAACCCCATCTCCATTAATCATTCCGGCCGGCGATACACAAGCATCCTTTGACATCAATTTCAATAATGAAAATATTTACGAAGACGATGAAACAATTATTGCCACCATTGATGTAGGTAATTTGATTAATGCCACCACCAGTGGTATTGATCCAACCGAAGAAACCGTAACCATCGTCAACGATGAACCAATCCCCACCATTGCCTTTACGGTTGATAACTCAAACAACAATGAAGATATAAGCCCGGTAAACATTGAAGTCAGTTTATCCGGGGAATCATCTTTTGATTCACAAGTTGACTACGTCGTAACCGGAGGGACCGCCACTAGCGGAGATGATTATACTTTGATAGACAGCTGGGTAACTATTCCGGCCGGCGAAATAACCGCTAACATTTCCCTTACCGTTATTGACAATGAAATAGCCGAAAATGCCGAAACCATTGAAATAACATTATCAAATCCGCAAAATGTAGATTTAGGAATTAACACAATACATACTTACACCATCAATGATGACGACATTCCGGGATTAAATATTTCCGCCATCAGCGGCGATACTACTGAAGGTGGCGTTTCCCAAACTTTCACTATTGAATTAAATACTGAACCGGATGGTGATGTGGTAATTGATTTGGAAAGCAGTGACTCCTCAGAAGGAACCATTGATCTTTCCACCTTTACGTTCAACAATGGCAACTGGAATGTGCCGCAAACATTTACCGTCACCGGCGTTGATGATTTCTTGGCTGATGGTGATATTCCTTATGGAATTAACGTCACCATTGATAACGAAGGAATCGTCGATCCGGAGCAAACAACCGATACCACCGGTTACGTCGCCCTTGGCGCGGAATTTGTTAATGTCAACAATTTAGATAATGATGCCTTAGCGATTACCGTCGATCCCACTTCCTTAACAACCAACGAAAACGGCAGTACCGCTACTTTTGACGTGGTTCTTGGTTCTCAACCGAGTGGCGATGTGGCAATTGACGTGGCTAGTGATGATTTAAGTGAAGGCACGGTCTCTACAGGACAAATCATTTTTAATGATATTAACTGGAACATTCCACAAACCGTCACTGTCACTGGAATTGATGATATTGACCAAGACGGAGATATCACCTACAACGTCACATTAATTATTAATCCTGCCGGCACCACCGATGGTACTGGCTACGGACTGCTTAATCCGGATGACGTATCTGTCACCAACGAAGATGATGACACCCCGGGAATTGATGTTTCCGTGATCTCCGGCAATACCACCGAAGCCGGTGGGACCGCCACGTTCACCATTGTCCTTGAATCTGTACCAACAGACGATGTAACCATTGCCCTATCAAGCGATAACGAAAATGAAGGAACAGTCAGCCCAAGCAGCCTAACTTTCACCAATACCGATTGGAACACCCCGCAAACCGTGACAGTCACCGGCGCTGACGATGATATTGATGATGGCGATATTGCTTATAATATTATTACTGCCGCCGCCAGCTCCACTGATTTGAATTATGACGGATTAAATGGCGCTGACGTGGATGTTACCAACGAAGATGACGACACTGCCGGCATTACCGTTTCCTCGATTACCGGCGACACCAACGAGGCCGGTGGAACGGCCACCTTTAGCATTCAACTTGATTCCGAACCATTAGATGATGTCACCATTGATATTAGTAGTGATGACGCTACTGAAGGTTCCGTTAACCCGACCAGTATCACCATTACGCCGGGAACTTGGTCCACACCGCGTGGCATTACCGTTACCGGTTTGGATGATAGCATCGTAGATGGTGACATTGCGTACAATATTATTTTAGATTCAGCTATTTCTTTAGACCTAAATTATGACGGTATCAATCCTAATGATGTTGCCGTTACCAACACCGACAACGATTCCATCAGCTTTACAGTCACGCAAAGCGGCGGATCCACGAACGTCGGTGAGGGCAGCAACACCGATTCTTACACTATTCGTTTGAACACCTTACCAAGTGCTAACGTGACGATAACAATTACGCCGAACGCGCAAGTCACCGTTAATCCCACAACCATAACCTTTACCGTTGCCAACTGGAACAGCAATCAAACCATCACGGTTACGGCAGTCAATGACACTGTCGTGGAAGGCAATCATAACGGAATTATCAGCCATAGCGTGGCGAGTGCCGATTTGGATTATCATGGTTTTGCGCTTGCCAATATCACGGCCGCCATTACCGATAATGACCGCGCTTCGTCCGGGGGCGGCGGTGGCGGTTTCTGGTTCCCAAGCAGTAATCCAAGTGAAACTCAGGTAACACCAACCCCAGCCACTGACCCGCAACGCGAACAACGATTGGAAAGATTACGCAGTATGGGAGTAGCAATTCATGGTTTGGTGAAAATCCCTGATGACGGCAACCCAAACACCACCTTTGACAACATTGTTTATTATGTCGGCACCGATGGCAAACGCCACGTCTTCCCGAACAGTGATATCTATAAAACCTGGTATGACAGTTTCCGCTATGTCCGAGTCTATTCAATGGAAACCTTATCTCAAATTCCTTTAGGGGATAATGTACGATACAAACCGGGTGTGAAAATGATTAAATTCAAGAGTAACAATCGTGTTTACGCGGTAGAAGCCGGTGGGAAATTACGCTGGATTATGAATGAAAAAGTCGCTTGGTATATGTACGGAACCGGTTGGCAAAAACAAATCGTCAACATTCCGGACTCCTTATTCCCAAGCTATGAATTCGCTGACGATATCAGCCACTCCAACCAATTTGACTTTGTGGACGAAGCCAATAAGTCACAAAATATCAGTATGGATTTGGGACTATAAAAATAAAAAACGGGAGCGCACTGCTCCTGTTTTTTTTTGCTTAAATATGATAAGATAATAAAAATTTTAAAATGTCAGCGACGACCAATGAAAAACAAAAAGAAAAAAAATGGAATTGTCACAAAAATAATCGGTGAGGTATTACGTTATTTGACATCCGGGGGCATCGGTATGGCCAGTGACTTTTTGATTTTATATTTACTTGTTGAGTTTACTCCACTGTATTTATTAATTTCAGTCAGTATCGCTTCCATCGGGTCCACAATTATCAACTATACCATTCAAAAAATTTGGACATTCAAGTCACACGTAGCGGTTGGTAGTTCATTTCTAAAATACGCCATCGTTTTCACTTGGAATTATTTTTTCACACTTGGATTTATGTATGTTACGGTAGAAATGTTCAACTTCAACTATCTGTGGATGAAAGCCGCGACTTATGTTTTCATCACAATCTGGACATATTTTATGTATAAATATTTCGTTTATAACAACAAATAATTTTAGCGGCGTTCATTATATAACCACTTTGCTTTATCACTCTTCCCAATATCCCCCGGGGAAACATAATTTAGAAGCTCAACAAATGCTTCTTTTGTTTTTTTTCGTTTAAAAATACCCTCTCTAAAAACTACATCCTGTTTGCGATTCTCAGGAAAAGCTTCATAAAAAGCTTTTTGCGTAAAAGAACTGCAAATAAAATCATTTTTATCAACAAACAAATTGGAAAAATTTTTCAAAACATCAAGGTCAAAACTTCTTAAAACAAAACCTAAAATGCGCGGCAAATCATATGGTTGATCAACCTGATTCAACATAAAGGCCAAAACGCGTTCACGCGTTGCCAAATCCATCCCCGGGACACGCTTCACACCAATATCATAATGCCGAAAATTTTTAAGATATTCCTGAATTCGATGAACCTCCAAGCCCTTACGATTGGCTTCAATCACCAAATAATTATAAAACTGCAATTTTGGATTGGGAATTGCAAACACCAATGCCACATGATCCCAATAACTTCTGGTTAATTTTCTGATCGACCAACCGATAAAAGAACCTTTTGTGTGAACTAAAATAATATCAGCCAATTGAAGTTTGGGCTCAAATTTACACCAAGCCTCCAACTTATTTTTATAACGATTCTCCAACCAACTCATATTTAATGCTTATTATAAATCCACTCTGATTTGTCACTCTTGGCGATATCACCGGGTGTGGTAATTTCTTGCAATTCCATCGGGGACAAAAAATCTTCTCTGAAAATAAAATGCTCCCGCTCCGCCCAACCGGCCGCTTCGTAAAAAGCCTTTTGCACAAAACCACTGCATGAATAACGTTGTCGCCCCAAAAATTCCTCATTGTATTCTTTTGACAAGGAAGCAAATAAAAACTTGCTGAAACTTAATTTATAATAAGGAGCATCCACATTCATCAACATATAAGCCAAAATTCTTTGTCTCGTTTGTTCACTGATGTTTGGCACGCGCTTAATACCGATTTCATATTTATCGGGATTATTTAAATACTTATTTAACTTGTGAATTTCAATGCCACTCGGATCAACCGCTTCAATAATCAAATTATAAAAATAGCCCTTTTCTTTATTCTTTGGAAATAAAACCAAAGCGATGTGATCCCAATAACTTTTGGTAACGCGACGCAACATCCTACGCAACAAACCTTTCTTGTTATGAATAAAAACCAAATCAGCCTCCATCAAATCAGGAAGCCGCCCTTTTATTCTTTCCAGAGGAGAAAGTTTTGATTCACTTTCCAATGTTGTTTTTGAAAATTGTTTTTTTGTTTTTTTACGCAACATAAAAATATTACGCTGATTCTTTTTTTCATTATACACAAAACTCAAACAATTCACAAATTGACTATTTTTCTTTGGCGCGCCATAATTAACTTAACAAGCAAGTTTAATTATTAATAAAAATTTTATGGCATTCGGTACAATCGGCACAATTTTAGTAATTGCCATTGTTCTGTTGGTGATTTTTTTAAGACAAGTCGACCAATACGAACGTGGGGTTTTGTTTACCATGGGACGCTATTCTCGCACCATCAATCCGGGATGGCGCCTTGTCATTCCGCTTTTCCAAAGTTTAAAAAAAGTGGACATTCGTACCAAAGCGGTGGACGTTCCCGATCAAGAAGCGATTACCCGTGACAACATTCCGGTGCACATTAACGCCGTGATTTATTACAAAATCGTAGATACCGCCAAAGCGGTTTTGGAAATTGAAAATTATTATTACGCTACCAGCCAATTGGCCCAAACCACCATGCGCAATATGGTCGGTGAATATACCTTGGATCAATTATTGCAAGATCGCCATACCGTGGCCGATAAAATTAAAACCGCCGTTGACGGTATGACTGATGATTGGGGAATTGATGTTCTTTCCGTAGAATTAAAAGATGTGGTTTTGCCTGAAAGCTTAAAGCGTACTATCGCCAAAGTCGCCGAAGCGGAACGTGAAAAGAAATCCGTCATTATCAGCTCCGAAGGTGAATTAGCGGCTGCCGAAAACGTTTCCCGCGCCGCCGCCATGTTAAGCGCCCAACCGGGAGCTTTGCATTTAAGAACTTTACAATCCATTAATGATATTTCCTCTGATCAATCCAATACCACGGTTTGGATGGTTCCGGTGGAAGCCTTAAAAGCCTTGGAAGGCTTGGGCGAATATTTCAAGAACAAAAAATAAGTTGAAATAATAAGAATAAAAAAGGACTCTCCGCGAGGAGGGTCCTTTTTTGGTATATCAGTAGCGCTATCTTCTATATTGTATCGTGAATATCGGTTTTGAGCAAGTTTTATCTTCCTTTTTTAACACAACCGCACAAACCCAATTCCTGACGCTTTCCCTTTAATTCACTGTTCATTTGGCGAATCTCACGCATTTTCTGAAAATCTTCCTCGCTCTGAATTTTGTCATTCCAGGAGAAATTATTGTTTGGCATTAAAGCATCACGCGCCTCCACCGCCGCTTGCCAGGCTGCATAATCTCCCGCCTCCAACGCTTGATGAATCTTTAACTTTAAATCACGTTTTTCCTTATTGATTTCATGGCGACCGGCCATTTCGGTTACAAACTTTTCAAATTCCTCTTTGGAATTGATGCGTTGCAACAAAGCGGCATGCCCGGGATTATCGGCGTTGGCTGTCATTAAAGACAACCAAGTATCATAATCCTTGGCTTCCACGGCAGCCCGAATTTGTTCCGCCACCGCCTTGTCCAAATGTAGACAACCGCAACCTTCTTCAGACTGCGCTTGGCAAGCGCCGGAACATTGGCCGCCACCACGTGCCTGTGGTACCGGCTTGGCCTCCACCACGTTCGCCAATAATAAGACACTACCCAAGACAAAAATCACAATAAAAACTTTTAAGGTTTTGTTTTTCATAGTTAAAACTTTTAAGAATTAATCACATTTTGGAGCGCAGGACAATAAAAAGGTTTAAAAATTATCAACCGGCTCTCTTACTATTATATACGCAAGCTGATGAAATTTTATTTCACGGGGGCCGGCAAAGGCATAAAATGCTGACGGGTTTCCATTTTACAAGACTCATTTGATTCCTCATGGTCGGCACAACAAGGACAATCATTACTGCGCCACGGACGAATTTCTTTGGCCTCAAAAGTTTCCGGACCAATCGGACTACCTAAAATTTTAATGAATTCCCCCACGCGCAAAGGCACGCGTTGATTATTTTGAGGTAAAACAACCAACCACTCATGATTATCAAAAGATTTAATTTCCACAAATTGCGGCAAGGCAATCATGATGATTTGCCCGCCCAACCAACCTTCTTCCGGACGGTTCCATAATTCCGACTGACGACTAACCATTAAACGATGTTTTGGCAAATACTCTTGTGAAATGGAATCAAGCCATTGCCCTAAATTGGTAAAATACAACACTGCCCCCAACAAACCGGACAAAAATACCGTTCCCAAGAAAATCCACAACAATCCATATTTATAACCGCGACGCGTCAAACTGAAATTGTAATAAGCCAAAACCACTACCACCGACAAACAAATCAACCAAAAATACGGAAAAATCATCGTGATATAATCAATCAAACTGCCGGTCAATTGCGGATACAAATCCCAATCAGCGTTTAAAAATTCCAACAAAATAAAAGCGCAGGCAATGCTGGCGACCAACAGAAAAACAAAAAACAAGCCCCACAAAATAAGCTCTTTTACCAAAAAGCGCCAACGAGGCAATGGCTTCAAATGCTTGTCGGCAATTTTTTGCCAAACTTTTGCACTGATACCATCAGGAATTTTTTTCTCTTCTTCCATATATTTATTGATTAACTTTATATTTTTTAGCGATTTCCAAAAATTGCTTTTTGGCACGATTCAACAAAGTCCCCACCGTATTCATCGGTTTCTGTAAAATATCAGAAATTTCTTGATAATCTTTATCTTCCCAAAATCGCAAAACCAACACCTCACGATATTTTACGTCCAAATCATCCAAAACCTTATTGATATTTTGACGTAAAAGCGCCAAATCCGCTTCCTTGGCGGCATCCAAATCAGACAAAATATTTTCCCAAAACGGCTGATCCTCACTTTCATAAACTTCAATTCCCCGCGATTTGATCTTTCGGTAATTACTAATCACATGATTATGAGAAATTCGATACACCCAGGAAGAAAATTTCAAATCCGGCGAAAAAGCACGTAAATTCAAAAAAACTTTAATAAAAATCTCCTGCAGCAAATCTTCGCAATCCTCCGGTTTTAAACCGGAAATTCTTTTAATATATTTTAAAAGTTTGGATTCGTAACGCTGCATCAAACACATGAAATAATTTTGGTTTTCCGCTGATAAACGGGCCAATTCCTCGTCCGTCTTATCAGTCATTTCTTGGCAAAAAATTAACATAAAAATCGTTAAAAATCTCACCTATCAATTATATACTACGCGGGGAAATGCGCAAATATTTCAAAATTTGTGTAGTTAAAAAAAGCACCGGGCGAGCCAGTGCGTGGATGAAAACCATTAATTATCGGTGAAATAGCGCTAGCGCTTTTCCACCACGAAGACGTTGACCTCGTTCGGATCCTCGTCTAACGCCCCCTCCAACAATCCCAAGGTCATACCGCTGACCATAGCGATCAGCGACAGATGCGTGAACAGGCTGCCGGGAGCGTTCCAGGTCCCCTGGGCATCTCCCGGGCTGCGCCCGATTTTGATGGGACGAGTCTGGCAATAATTGCCCAGCGTCTCATAAGGCCGGTGCACCTCCAACGTCTCCTTGAGCCGGCGATAGATGATGATATCACCGTGCCAAAGCGAGGTGAGTTTTCCATCGTCCCAGAGGGCGTGGTAATTGTTGATAAACTCCTGCGGGATGGCGGTCTTGTTGATGCGCATTTTACCCTCCTTCGGGTATTCCGGGGGAAAAATCCGGAATGGTTGAGTGACTAAATCAAACGGAAAATCTGTGATTCAGCTGAAGATGGAACCTCTTCCAAAGTGAATCCCATCGAAATAGCAACTGCCATCACAAAAGCACTGTATGAATCCGGGAACAGTATCAAATAATCAAGTATCTTAGCACCCGTTCCCAGGATTTTCAGCTGACGAAGCTGGTAATTCATTTCGTCCTCTTCACACAGACGAAAAATTTCCATTTTTTTCCATTGCGGATAGTAAAACAGGAAATCCCCTTTCTGAAAAACAGTCGGCTTCCCCTTATCCAACAACCCTAACTTTAACTTTCGTCCATGAACGTTTATATTTTTTTCCAAGACACAACGTTTCCAACTAGCCAATTGAAATAAATCAGGTGGATTTGGCCCTAAATTTTCCTGACCCATCAGTTCCTCCTCTTTTTTCCGGGGGGAAAATCCGGAAATGATAAATCAAAAATACCAGAATGGTGACGCTTGGTCAAGCAAAACGCGTTGCATTATCAAGCCTAATCCATTACAATGAGCTAAATATTATCAAATTTGAAGTGATGAAAGATTTACATTTATATCTACATATTCCCTATTGCCAAGCAAAATGCCCTTATTGCCATTTTTTCAGTGAGACACCGATCCAAGCCACGCTCCCCATAAACTCCTATGCTCAGTACCTGCAACAAGATCTGATTCAGAAAAAACGCGAATTTTCGCTTAATAATCATCAAATCAAAAGTGTTTATTTTGGCGGCGGCACTCCCACGCTCCTGCCCATTCAAGAACTGTCTGACATTCTGTTTTATATTCAACAATTATGGCCAACCGCCCCGCATTGCGAAATCACCGTAGAAAGCAATCCGCATAGTCTAACACTTATTTATCTCAAACATTTGCTAAATCTTGGCATTACTCGACTCAGTTTGGGAATTCAAACCTTTCAGCCCCACTTACAAGAAATTTTGCAAAGAAAAGCGGATTTTTCTAAAGTCAAAGAGCTGGTGAGTTTGTGCCAAGAAAAATCCGTGGCTTGCGGTTTGGATTTCATTTACGGACTGCCGGAACAAAATTTAGATGATTTACGTGCTGATTTGCAACTGATTCAAGAACTGCCGCTCAGCCATCTGTCTTTTTATGAATTGGAACTGCACGAAGGCACGCCCATCAAGGAATGGAAAGATCAAGAAAAATATAGTTTTCCGGAACAGGAAAGAATCATTGAAATGTACCAACTTCTTTGCCAAGAATTAAAAAAACAAGGCTGGGAACATTATGAAATCTCCAATTATGCCAAGAATAAACAATATTCCCAACACAATCTGAATTTTTGGCTTGGCAATGATTACTTGGGGGCCGGCGCGAGCGCGGGTAGCCGACTCTGCGCGCAAAGCATTCAAAACCATCATAATTTAAAAAATCCGGCAGCCAAACAAACTTTCACAAAAGCGGAAAATGCTATACAATATCTAATGGGACGTTTACGTTTGAATATCGGGCTTGATTTTAAAGATTTTGAAACCGGGCTGGCTGAACAAATGCGATGCCTGGCAGGGACGTGGCCGGCTGAGGATTTTCAAGAAAACAATCAAGAGAAATTGATCCTTAATGAAAACGGCTGTCTGAAATATGATTATTATTTAAATGAATTGGCGCAAATTTGTTATGATTATTACGGCGAAAGTTAAAACTAATGCCAAAACCGACGCCCTCAGCAAAGATGGCGATCATTATATCATTCAAGTTAAAGCGACGCCGATTGAAAACAAAGCCAATCTGGCAATCATCAAACTACTGTCCAAAGAATTTAAAATTCCCACCAGTCACGTCATTATCAAAAAAGGTTTATCATCCAAAATCAAACAAATTGAATTACTAATTGATTAAATTATATGCTCGCTTATATCAAAGGAAAAATTATTGCCAAAACCGACAGCTACCTGATTATTGAAAACAATGGTTTAGGCTACAAAGTATCGGTACCGCTACCGTTGCTGGTGAGCGCCAACAAACAAGAAGAAATGGAATGTTTTTTATATCATCACATTCGCGAGGATAATCAGCAATTATTTGGTTTTTCCGATTTGGACAGCCTTCGCTGGTTTGAACAGTTAATCAGCGTTAACGGTATTGGCCCGAAAATCGGCATGGCAATTCTCAGCCGCTATAATTTTAAAGAACTGCAAGAAATTATTGAGCAAGAAAACGTCAATGCCATTAAAAGCATTTCCGGTGTCGGGCAAAAAACCGCCTTGCGCTTAATGATTGAATTAAAAAACAAAATCCCACACGATAGTGGTGAAAATACCTACGCCAATGAATTGGTGGAAGCGCTTAAAAATCTTGGTTTTGATACGAAAAACATCAATCAAAACCTACAGGACATGCCGGAATTGGCAACTTTGCAAGAACAAATCAAATGGTTTTTAAAAAATAACCAAAATCGTTAATTATGTATCATTTGGAAATAGCCAACAATCAAGAAAAATGGACCACCTTTCTGGGGGAGCAAACCGAAACTGCCAGCTTTTTGCAGGCGTGGGGCTGGGGGGAGAGTCGCCCTACCGAAGAGATTTTACGTTTACAAATCATCAATGATCAACAAGAAATAGTTCTGGTCTGTTTATTATTTTGGGAAAAGATTTTAAAAATAAAAAGCCGTTATTTATACGCCCCGTTTGGCCCGGTTTGGAAAGAAAGTTTGACGGTTAAAGAAAAACAAAACATTCTTAATTGCCTTTTTTCCAATTTGCCAAAAATAAGTAAAGAAAAACCGGCATTTATCATTTTTGACAGCAACCTAATCAACAGCGAAGAAAACCAAAAAATATTTAAAGGCTGCGCCCCCACCCCGCTCCGTCTGCAAGTGGGCGCTAGTTTTATCATCCCGATTGACGAGGAAGAAGAAGAAATTTTGGCCAAAATGCATTCTAAAACTCGCTATAACTTAAGACTTGCTGAGAAAAAAGGCGTGGAAATATTATGGGATGACCAAGGAACGCACTTTGATGAATGGTTTAAAATTATGGGAAGCACTGCCAAGCGCAACAAAATTCGCTTGCTTTCCAAAAATCACTATAAAAAACTTTTGGACAAAAAAATACTGCGCTTGATTTTGGCCAAATTTGATCAAAAAATCATTGCCGGCAATTTGGTTAGCTTAGTTCCCCCAACCGCCGTTTACGTGCATGGCGGCCTTGATTATCAATATCATAATCTAATGTCCCCGTTTTTACTGCAATGGCACAGCATTTTGGAAGCGAAAAAATCCGGCTGTCTGAATTTTGATTTTTGGGGAGTTAACCACCAAGGACAACATCCGCAATGGGAAGGAATCACCCGCTTTAAATTGGGATTTAATACTGAAAAAAACAGTTTCGCTTATCTGCCCAGCCAAGTAAAAATCTTCAACAAAAAAATTTACTACTACAATCTGTTCTTGCACTATTTACGCCAAATCAAAAAATTTGTTTTGACCAGATAAAAATGGTATAATTATAAAAAATTTAACGCAAAATTAAAAATAAATTTTTATGTTTGATTTTCTATTAAATCACATACAAGAAAGCTCGGATTATCTCTATTCCATTATACTACAGCTAGTTTTAGTAATTGGACCATTTTTAGTTTTTTGGGTATTTTTAAGAAAATTTGATGTTGTCCCAGTTTTCAAATATTTAATTGCTTCTTTTTGGTTGATGGTCAGTATGTTTTGGTTGGTCAATGTTAGCCAAACCATGC
>Ga0116156_10004148_pt1 | contig 12364 bp, 8 predicted proteins | sample AD_UKC045_MetaG_FD_89891 | JGI IMG/M metagenome (GOLD analysis project Ga0116156, IMG submission 89891) | Active sludge microbial communities of municipal wastewater-treating anaerobic digesters from USA - AD_UKC045_MetaG | ecosystem: Engineered > Bioreactor > Anaerobic > Digestate | place: USA... | reverse complement strand
TAAGTTCTTAATAAAGACTTTCACGCTTATATTGTAAAACTTTAGAAAAATAAGAACAATCTCTTTTTGTTTCGGCAAAGACCAGGGTCTAAGCATCTAAAGCTTGAAGTTTATCCGTCGATAGACGGGTTTTTAAAAAATCGTTCCTCCAATTCTTCTTTAACCTTTACAGTCTGAAATCCTTATTTTGGTCAATGAACGTCAATAAATTAATAGCTTTAGTCCAGATTGGTATCAGGGGTTGGATTAGGCTCCGAGGGGGGTTCTTCGTCAGCCGAAGGACTGGCAGTCGGTTCTTCTTGACTTTCTTCAGCCAGAGGTTCAACCTCCAAATCACTCTCCATGGTTTCTGTGACAGTCGTACCAGCTTCATCGACCAAATCTTCTGCAGGTGGGGTGGTTGTACTAGTTTCATCAGCCGGCTCTTCAGTAGGTGGGGTGGTCGTACTAGTTTCATCTCCATCATCAAAAGAGGTGTCTGGTACGGCATTATCTATAATTACTTCATTTGACGCTCCACCGTCTTCTCTCAACGACAAGTCTTCGCTTGTGGTAACAGAAATTTCATCACACGCGCCAAGAGCACTGTGCACTTCACCGTTTTTCATATAAATACAATAAGTGTCACCAGTCGCTTTATCAACAGTTTCATAGCCTTCCAACGAGTGGACCTTACCGGCCTTAACGAAGCCAAAGTAACCAACCATAGCACTCACTCTTTCTGCCACAAACTCCTTCACCAACTTAAAGCTGTTTGAAATTTTTTCTTCAAAATAATTTATAAAGTTATCAGAAAGCTCGCTGGTAATTTCGGTCATGCGATCTTCAATCGCGTTGGTAGAGGAAGCAAAGATAAGTCCGGTTGTTGAAGCATTCGTCATAGACAGAATAATTCCCTGTTGTTCTTTAATCGCCTGTAGAAGAACCGGCGTAAAGGCACCGTAAGAAACACCCTTGATACCACTTGCTCCGGCATCAACAAATTCGGGGAAAATGGCCTCCACTTCTTGCGCGATAAAGCCAATGTGCGCGCTGCCCGTCGCCGCCTCGTCAGCCAACCAATCATAGCGCACACCGCGCAACTGCATCACTTTGTCAAGCGCCCCTTCAAGCGTTAAGACGTTCTTTTTCATACTTATATCCGAGGTGCGCGCCCAATCACCGGTGGCGGCCACGTGCCCCTCGTTAGATGAGTCAATGTAAACCTGCAAAGCGTAAGCGGGGGTGCTCGTCCCTATCCCCACATTGCCATTCTCCAACATCGTGAACATCGTACTGCCGCTTGAACTTGCCACCGTAAATGGACTGGTGCCCGGTTTGCCGGTGATGGAAAGAGTGGAGAAGGGTGAAGTCGTGCCGATACCGACGTTGCCGCTCACCAAGAAGTTGCCAGTGGTTAAGTCGGAAGAAACATCGCGAAAAGTGCCGTTGTTGGTGAGAGAAGTGTAGGTATTGAAACTTGAATTAACGGTACCACCAGCGTCAATTACGATGTCTTTGGTTGAGCCGGAAATTTGGTTGTTAATCAATGTCAAATTACCACCAGACGGAACATAAACACCTTGACCGCTCGCGCTACTGTTGCCGGTGCCAGTCAATTTACTATTCTGAACATAGAAGGGACCGGTACCGGAAAAAACTCGAATTGCCCGCCCGAACTTGCCCGAGCCATAGCCGATACCGGTAATTTCCGAGTCAAAAATCTTGGTTGCCGCGCCATTGGTATTCAAAACGCCATAGCCATAGCCGGTTAAGTTGGTTGCGGTAACCATGGAATCGCGCACCGTCACGTTGGCTTTGCCGCTATCTCCCAAGTCCCCGATACCCACCACAGCGTTTGTTGAGTCGGACCCGGTAACAGACACCTTGGAACCAACGATTAAGCCGGTTGTGTCTATGCCGTCTGCTTGCCCAAAGTAGAAAGCATGGGCGGGGCTTTTGCTCGTTACCGTTAAGTTGCTGGAAACAAATTGTATATCGGCCCCGCCGGAATCAACATCTATTGCCATGGCGGAACCGCTACCGTCCTGAACAACAACCACGTCAGAGTTATAAACATAAACCTTAGTATCAGTTTCATAACTAAAGATGCCTACTACGTTCTTATTTCCAGTCTTAGCCACGCTAATCCGGGAATTATAGACGTAGACAATCGATGTATTTGTCGCAAAAATACCGTAAGCGCCGGCAATGGTTCCTTGACCTGTCACGGTCATTTGAACGTCCTCAATAACCACGTTGGCCGAGCCGGAATCTACGGAAACGCCATAAGCAGCGTTGTCAGTGCTAGTGACGTTGATGTTGACGTCGCGCAGAATAAAATTATCAGCATTACTGCCGCTGACACCTCTCACCGCCCCAGCCGCCGTTCTGGTGATTTTAACTTTTTCCAATAAAGAATTGGCGGCCGGTGTCACCACTATTCCACTGGCGCCGGAAATGACGGTTGAGTTCTCGCCTGAACCGGAGATGTCCACGTACGGCTTCATGGTGATTGATTCTTCGTAAACACCCGGCATCACTTTAATATGATAAAGGTGAGTGGCGTCATTGTCAGTGATAGCGTTAAGCGCCTCAGTGATAGTTGTGTAATCGCCGCCAGTTTTAGCCACAGTTATCGTGTGTTCATAAGGTGTGCGAATCGCGATAGCATTGATGGTACCCGCAATATCAATCGTGTATTGGGGATCACTTTTGCCTATCCCCACATTCCCATTCTCCAACATCGTGAACATCACATCGCCGCTTGAACTTGCCACCGTAAACGGACTAGTGCCTGGTTTGCCGGTGATGGAAAGAGTGGAGAAGGGCGAGGTGGTGCCAATACCAAGCTTGCCGTCAGAAATAGTTAAGAGACCGCCAACTGACGTGAGCGCGGCCATTGAGGTTGTCGCGCTATCAACCGGCACAAAGCCCAGAGCGTCTTGTTTGCCATTCCAAAGACCCTTCTCAACATCCGTCACTAGCCGATGAGTTGAATCATCAAGCAAAGACGAGAGAGAAGAGTAGGAGGCGCGCAAGATAGTTGATGAAGCGGCAGCGTAAAGCGGGTCAGTTTCGTCATAAGAATACAACGGCGAACCAAAATCAGAGATTTGAGATTTGGTCATTGTTAAGTTGGGAAGTAAAAGAATTGAAGCGACTGAAGTCGTCCCGACGTCAATCTTGCCAGCCAAAGCGGCCGCCAAATCAGTTTGCGCGGAAAGCGCGCCGCCAATCGCGCCCCAAGACGGGTCAGCAACAAGGGTCGTAGTAGCAATCACATTACCATTCTGGTCCACTCCTAAAATTGTGCCCTCAAGAAAAGGTAAGCGAAGGATACTTGAAACAACCAGGTTCGTCGTCGTGGCGTCTGTAAGAGCAGAAAGCTCAGTGATATTGGTATTTATCCCTGACAAGGCCGGCGGCGCCACCGTGCAATCGGGGTCGTCCGGCCCGCAGTCTGGGTCAAGTGTTTCACCCGGCAAATAAATCGGCGCCGCGGAAACAAAGAGCGAACAAAGCAAAAAAACAGACAAAAAAACTAAGGCTTTCTGAAAAATTTTTCTAATTTTTAATTTTCGTAGAATAAAGTTCAAAATTGTTTTTTACCGGCCAAATCATTTGCGCCAAGACAAAATTCATCTTTAATTATACAACTTTCCAGCACAAAAAAAGAAAGAAGGACAAGATAATCTTGTGGATAACTGGAAATAACCAATTTTGTCTCAAATTCTTGCCCCCAGCCCAATCCTTGGGCGCTAGAGCCTCAAACCTAAAAATCCCCTTATTAGGGTCTCCAAGACTAAACTCCGCTAGTTGCCATTTTCCGGAGCCGTTGGTCGGGATTGAACCGACGACCTCGTCATTACCAATGACGTGCTCTACCAACTGAGCTACAACGGCTTATTTAACTTTAAGTAAGGAACAAATTTGAGTTTTTCCCCAACTTCCATTACCACAATCTAGCGAAGTTGGAAACTGCCTGTCCGCCGAAGCTTAAGCCAAAGCGGGAGTGGAAGCTACAACGGCTTATTTAACTTTAACGAACTTCTAAACTAAAAAGTGGTTGTCTTATATTAATATATTTGCCCGATTTTTTCAATTATTTGTTATAATTAAGATAATGAATAATTATCCCGCCCTAACCCCAAAAGACCTCCCCGCGCCGCCCAAATGGTGGAAAGCCGTTGGTGTTGGTATTATCGTTACCGGCATGGCCATGGGCACCGGTGAACTGGTGATGTGGCCAAACTTAGTCATCCAATATGGTCTGGCTATTTTATGGTTCGCGTTGGTGGGTATCACCCTGCAATATTTTATCAACCAAGAAATCGCCCGCGCCACCATGGCGACCGGTGAAAGTTTTTTTACCTCCTCTGGCCGCTTAATTCGCTGGTCACCTTTGTTTTGGCTGGGCTCAGTCATTCTCCTCTACATCTGGCCCGGTTGGGCCAGCACCCTTGGCACAATCCTCGCGGCCCTGTTTGGTTTTGGCCATTATCTCTGGTGGGCTTGGGCTTCGCTAGCGCTAGTCTTAATTATTGTTTTTGCCGGACGTGAAGCTTATAAGGTCCTAGAAAAAAGTTTAAAAATAATTGTCCCGATTTTTGTTATAATTCTCTTTTATATCAGCTATTTAAACCTCTCTTGGCCAGACTTGGTCGCCGCCTTAAAAGGACTTTTCAGTTTCGGTTATTGGCCAAGCGGGATAGATGTAAATGTTTTGCTTGGCGCCATTGTTTTTGCCGGCGCCGGCGGCATGTTAAACCTTTGTGTTTCGCTTTGGTATCGGGACAAAGGCGCCGGCATGGCCGCCTTTAGCGGCAAAATCAGAAACCCGATTAACGGCAAACCTGAAGCTGTCGGCGCGATCGGTCACACTTTTCCCCTGACCGAACCAAATCTAAAAAACTGGCGCGGCTGGCTGAGCCATCTGCGTTTTGACCAAGGAATGATTTTTTGGTTCATCGGTCTTTTAACAATAACCTTAATGAGTCTAAACGCTTTTGTTGTACTCAAACCTTTGGGCATCACCCCGACCGGCACGGATTTGGCAGTCATTCTGGCAGAAATTTTTGAATCCCAACTTGGCTTCTGGGGCGGCAAATTATATCTACTTATGGCTTATCTGATGCTCTTTTCGGTCATGTGGACCATTATAGACGCTTTGAGTCGGGTAATTTCCGACATTATCCATACTAACGCCCAAGTTGGACCATTAACAAAAATCTTCGCTTTTAGCCGCCGCTGGAGTTTGCATCATCTTTATTATGGTCTTATTTTATTAGTGGTATTCTTGCAAGCGGTTCTCTTGCCGTTTTCGCAACCTTTGGTTTTTCTTTTGTTAAGCTCCGTCTTGGGCGGTTTTACCATGGCCCTCTACACGCCGATTTTGCTTTACCACAACAACCGCCGTCTAGCCAAGCCCTTGCGGCCCGGGATTATTAGCAATCTTTTTCTTTTCAGCGCGTTTATTTTTTATAGTGTTTTCGCGGCAATTTCCATTTGGGAGGTAGCAGAAAAGATATTTTAGACCATTCTTCACTCTAAAGTGTTACGTAACATGCTACGCAACAAAACAGCGGGTAGTTTTGATTGAGGTGTTAATGCGGTTAAATTATATCTCTGCCCAAAAACCTCATGGGTTTAAAGCGCGATTGCAACAAAATAACCCGACAAAAAGTCGGGTTATTTTTCAATGCGCGGTCGAAGGGACTTGAACCCTCAACCTCTCGCGTGACAGGCGAGTGCTCTAACCAGTTGAGCTACGACCGCAAACAAATATATTTTACACAAATGGCTACTTTTTACAATAACCTGTGCTGATGGCAGGACTTGAACCTGCGACCTGGCGCTTATGAAACGCCCGCTCTAACCAACTGAGCTACATCAGCCTAATATAATTATAACAAGCTTCCAAACCAACTCCCCCATTTTTCTCTTTCTTACCAACTTACAAACTTCTCAACTTACAAACTAACCCATATCTTAGCTTAATTTGGGGACTTTTTCAATATTTCCAAAACAGAAAAACCCCGATTGGGGCCTTTCTTTTTCTTGTCGCGGAGGCCGGAATCGAACCGGCTTCCCGAGGTTATGAGCCTCGTGAGTGAACCATTACTCTACTCCGCTATTCTTTTTATTGTAACCGTTTTATGAAAAACTGTCAAAGTTTTTCTGAAAATTGGCACAACCGCCCGTTGTTTAAATATAATTGAATTCTTGAAAAACTTTTTCAAACTTGGCAATTGCGGCTTTTGCTTCGCGCTGGGTCAAAACAAAATTATCTTCGTGGGCGATTTGATTACGAACTTTATGCGCTTCCCAAGCTTCATTCAAGGTCAAAAAATCGCTTGGTTCAACCGACTTTAATCGTTCCCCCAAATTTTCGCCCAGATGGCCCATAGCCACCAGCATCTCATCCAAAATTTTATCAGCGTCAATAATCGCCAAATTCCAATCAGACGGGTTATCAGAATCCAGTTTCTTTTTGATTTTTTCCCAACGTTCATTTCGGGCAGGCTCTTTAATATCCTCTAATTTCCCTACCTTGCCGCCAAAAACTTTTTCATCGCGTTCTTTGCGAATAGCGCTCACCTTGAGTGAAAAATAAACAATCCCCCCAACAAAAAGGATAGAGGCAGTCAAACCAACCCACCAAATCAAATTTGCCAATTCAAAAAAATCTTCGCTCCTAAAGTAGGCAATGATGCCATAAATATAAGAAGCCAAGCGCTCAAAAATCGCGACAACGTTTATTAAGGAAGGCGATAACATACTTCCTTATTATACTTCACTTTAGCCAAGTCTTTCAACAAGCCGACCAAAAGCAAAGAGGATATCTTCACGACGCTCCGGCGCCGCCACTTGAACGCCAAGCGGCAAGCCTTTGGGCGCTGTCTCAAGGGGCGCGGTAAAACCGGTGGGGATGCTCATCGCCGGCACTCCGGCCAAATTCACCGGCACGGTGAAGATGTCTTCCAAATACATTTGCAAGGGGTCGTTGCTATTTTTGCCAATCGGAAAAGCCAGCGAGGGGGCAGTCGGCGTGATAATCGCGTCATATTGATTAAAGACATTCAGATAATCCTGTTTGATTAATTCACGCGCCTGATTGGCTTTGTTGTAGTAAGCGTCATAATAACCAGCCGACAAAACAAAAGTGCCAAGCATAATCCGGCGTCTAACCTCTCGGCCAAAACCAGCCGCCCGGGTTTTTTTATAATCATCCGTTACGTCTTGACCGTCCAAATGCAACCCATAGCGCACACCATCAAACCGCGCCAAGTTGGTAGAGGCCTCGGCTGGCATCAAAACATAATAACAAGCCAGCGAGTAATGCAGATTTGGCATTTCTACCTCTTCTACGACATGTCCGTCTTGTTTTAATTTTTCCACCAACTGGTTGAAGTTATCCAAGACCTCCTTGGCCACACCACCGCCGTTCAAAAAAGAATAGGGAACGCCAATATTTAGTTTGGCCGGCGTGACCGGATAGACCGGTAAATTGTAGGCATTGGAATCAAGATTATCCGCTCCCCGGATAGCGTCAAAGAGAATCTCCGCGTCTTCGGTTGTCTTGGCAATCGGCCCAACCTGGTCAAGCGATGAGGCCAACGCCATCACGCCGTAACGGCTGACGGCGCCATAGGTCGGTTTCAGACCAACCGCGCCGCAAAAACTGGAGGGCTGGCGGATAGAACCGCCGGTGTCCGAGCCAAGCGCCGCCAAAGCCAAACCGCCACCCACGGCTGACGCTGAGCCACCAGACGAACCGCCGGCGACCCTTGTCTTGTCGTGAGGGTTTTTAGTTGGACCAAAAGCCGAGCTCTCGGTGGAACCTCCCATCGCGAATTCATCCATATTGGTTCTCCCCAAAAAGACCGCGCCGCACTCCTTTAAACGTTTGATCACGGTCGCGTCGTAAACCGCGGTATAATTTTCAAGCATTTTGGAGGCCGAGGAACATTTACGACCCTCAATCAAAATATTATCCTTAATCGCCAACGGGATACCGGTCAAAAGCGTCACTCCATCGTTTTTGCGCAACCGCCGGTCGGCTTCTGTCGCCTGCTCACGCGCGTCAGCAAAAACCTCCAAATAAACATTCAGTTCCTCGTTTTTTTCTTTAATTTGCGCCAAGTAACTTTCCGTCAAATCAACCGCCGAGAAATCACCTCGGACGAGCGCCTCGTGCGCTGTTTTGATTGTCAGTTTATCCAGCTCTTCTTTATTTAACCGCATAATAAATTTAAAAATTAAAACTTAAAGATTAAAAAGTAAAAATTGCGTTCTCATTTTTGATTCTAGACACCCCTTCATTCCTTTTTCTTTTGAGCTTGCTTCTAATTGTCTAAAATCTTTTTGACGACAAACAAATTGTCTCGTCGCTTGGGCGCTTCTTCCAGAATCTTTTCCGTGTTTCCACCCGGTTCATTGGGGTTATCATCCGACCGCGTTACATTCTTTAAATAATAACTTTCCGAACGGTGACCTTCGGTTACATTGGGCGCTTTTTGTAATTCAGAAATATAGCCCAAAATAGACTCCAGGTCTTTTTGGAGCTTGTCTTTTTCCTCTTCCGTCAAGTCGATTCTGGCCAAATTGGTCAGATTATTTATATCGTTTTTAGTTAACATAAACTGTATTCTAGCACCAGCTAAGACAATTTCCAAGTTTATCAAACAAAAACAACCCGGGCCGCTTTTGATTATTTTAAGTTTCGGTTTAGCCCAACATTTTCCGGAATTCTTTTTCGTCTATCACCTTGACTCCGAGCTCTTGCGCCTTACCCAGCTTGGAGCCGGCCTCTTCCCCCGCCAAAACATAGTCGGTTTTAGCCGAAACCGAACCGGCCACCTCCCCGCCATTTTGCTTGACGAGCATTTTGGCTTCATCCCGCGACAAGGTCGGCAAAGTGCCGGTCAACACAAATTTTAAGCCGGCCAATTTTTGGGCGCCGGCTTCTTTTTTAACCGGCAACACTTTTACTTCCGCCAACAAACCTTTTACCAAATTTTGATTTTCTTTTTCGCGAAACCAATCATAAATCGCTTGGCCAACAACCTCGCCCACGCCGGTTATCGCCTGCAATTCCGCCAAACCGGCTTTTTCTATTTTCGTCAAAACGCCAAAATGTTTAGCGACGTCTTCCGCAGTTTCTTCGCCCACACCGGGGATAGACAAGGCAACCAACAAACGCGCGAGGGAGACCTGTCGTTTTTCGTCTATCGCCTTAATCAAATTATCCGCGGACTTTTCCGCGAAGCGCGGCAGGACCAGCAAATCACCCTTTTTTAGTTTGAAAATATCGTCATAACGAACAACCAATTTATTTTCCAACAACACATCAATGACGCGCGGGCCGAGTTTTTCAATATCAAAGGCGGTCTTGGACACAAAGTGATAAAATTTACGTTTAAGTTGCGCGAAAGAATTCTTGTTGACACACCGCCAAGCCGCCTGACCGGGGATTCGTTCAATTGGGCCTCCGCCCGCCTTGGCCGAGGTCCCAATGGGCGCGCAGGCCTCCAATTCTGTTGGCCACTTAAAAACCTTTTCTTGGCCGGTGCGCATTTCGGTCAACACTTTGACAATGTCCGGAATTACATCGCCGGCTTTTTGCAAAATGACTGTGTCGCCAATTCGCACATCCAGACGCTTAATCTCATCTTCGTTGTGCAAAGTCGCGCGCGAGACGGTGGAGCCGGCCAACAAAGTTGGCCGCAAACGCGCCACCGGCGTGATTGTCCCCTGTCGCCCAACTTGCAAGATAATGTCTTCCACAACCGTCGTGGCTTGTTCAGCCGGAAATTTGAAGGCCATCGCGAAACGCGGCGCCTTGCCGGTATAACCAAGTCTTTCTTGGTATTCTTGCTCGTTAACTTTGACCACCACGCCGTCAAGCCAATATGGTTCTTTATCTTTTTTAGTTTGCCATTTTTGCCAAAAAGCAATCACATCTTCAATCGTGGGACAAAAAGTGTGATGTTTGTTGACCTTAAACCCCAGTTCCGCCAAAAGTTCCAGTTCTGCCTGCTGCGTCGCCGGCAAAGCAAAGTCCGCTTGCGCCAAATCATAAATAAAATTATCCAAACGCCTAGCGGCCACCACCTTTGGGTCAAGTTGACGGATACTGCCGGCGGCGACATTGCGCGGATTGGCATAAAGCGGTTCGCCCTTGTCTTTTTGCTCTTTGTTGATTTTGTCAAAATTGTCTTTACTAAGCCAAATTTCGCCTTCCACCACGACATTCACCGCCTTTTCCAATTTGAGCGGAATGGCCTCTACCGTTCTGACGTTAGCCGTCACGTCTTCGCCAACCCGACCATTGCCGCGTGTTGCCGCCGTTGTAAGAAAACCGTTTTCATAAGTCAAAACAATTTTGAAACCATCAATTTTCAATTCGGCCACATAGGTCGGCACACGCCCGGAGCCAAGCGCTTTTTTGATTCGTTTATCAAAGTCTCGCATCTCCTCCGGCGTAAAGACATCGTTAAAAGACCACTGAGGGACCGTGTGCTCCACCTTGGTGAACTTTTCCAACGGTTCGCCTCCCACGCGCTGAGTCGGTGAATCAGGAGTGACCAAATCGGGGTTTTTAGCCTCCAATTCGGCTAATTCATGTTTCAGCGAATCCAGCGCTGCCTCGCTTATTTCTTCGCGGTCCAAGACATGATAAAGATACCGATGACGATTAATCGTCCGGCGCAAGATATTTATCCGTTCGGCGGCTTCTTTTTTGCTCATCAGGCCCATTATAAGCCTAAAATGATAAATTTTCTATGGTTGTTAGACTAGCGCGCGATTAAACTTATTCTCTCTACTTTGCGTGGGTTAGAGTTATCTAAAGCAAAATTTGAACCAGAAGTTCTTATTACCTTGGCACAAGATTCCTGAAAAGAATCAGAGATAACCTCATCACCGCATCCATCGTAATTACTATTGATATATAAATTATCCAAATTATAATAGACCTTAAAATAAGAAGAACCGCTATCGGCAAAGTTCGTTTTTCCCTCAAAAATATAGATATCACCTCCAACTAATGAACTGTTTAGAGTTATGTTATCGGACAAAAAACCGCATTGGATTTCTTCTGAATCCTTTACTCCTGTTGGAGCTCCTGTCTCATTATCAATCTGCAGAAAGTAGCTGTTTTTGGTAACATAAAAGTCCAAACATTCAGTCATTGACCGACTATTGTAATAAGCTATTTGAGAATTGCGATTAAAAGAAGTCAAAATTAACTGACGTGTTATTATATTTATCAAACTAACTCCGACTATCAAGACTGCGCTAGTCAGGAGAATTGCATAAAGCAAAGCAAAGCCTTTTTTTTGTTGTCTAGATTTTTTCATATTTATTCAGCATAAAGATAAGTGGTATAAGTAATATCGCGATCAGGTAAGAGGCCGGAATTTTGCCAAGCAACAGTTGAGGTTATTTTTAACTCCTGCCCTTCTTCGTCCCCTACCATGTCATTACTAATTTCTTCTATTATCACGTAACGCTGAAAAATTGTGTTTTCACCCTCATTACCGTAATAATTACTGGGGCTTAATTTAACAACGCAATCTGCTGGATCATTCTCTTGGATTAAAGATTCGTCAACCCCTTCTTTGGTTCCATCAACGCAAAAAAGTCCGGTTGATAAACTACTTTCCGTGGCATTAAAAAAAGTAACAACTTCCAATCCTTCCTGAGCCAAATAATTGGCAGTAATTTCATTTCTTAAATAAACACTGTCTCGAAGAGCTGTTGCCAAAAGTGATAATGGTCCCACAACCGCGATCAAGAGGATTGTAATAGCCACCAAGGACTCTACCATTGTAAATCCTTTCTCATCTTTTTTTGTTTTTTTTGTTTGGTAAAACATCACTATTTATTATTCAGGATCAGAAGTCCGTTGCGTAGCGGTTGTCTGAACCATAAATTCGGTTGTTTGATTAGGTCGACTAGTAGCCTTGCCCTTTATCATTATCAACACCTTGGCAATCGCATTATTTCCTTCATCTATCTCGGTAACATTAAAATTCAAAGTATCTATCTCTATTCCTGGTGAAAGCATATCTTTGACATCTGAACTAGATTCGTTACAAGGACAATTTGCTTTGCACTTAAGAAGGGTTTGTCTCCCGCCGTATTCACCCTGTGAATAACAATATGGATCAGGATTGCCAAGCTCTTTAAATCTAAGGCCACTATCACCCTCTCTCTTAATACCAACCCCACCCCTAATTTCCAGATTCATTTTTTCTATGGCAAAGTTTAGGTTGTCCATCAAAAGGCGCATCGCTTGGGCTTTCTTGTAAGCGGCCGAAAGTTGAATCAAGACACCACTCACAATCAAGGCTACAATTACAAAAATAGACACCGAGAC
>Ga0116156_10004146_pt1 | contig 12369 bp, 10 predicted proteins | sample AD_UKC045_MetaG_FD_89891 | JGI IMG/M metagenome (GOLD analysis project Ga0116156, IMG submission 89891) | Active sludge microbial communities of municipal wastewater-treating anaerobic digesters from USA - AD_UKC045_MetaG | ecosystem: Engineered > Bioreactor > Anaerobic > Digestate | place: USA... | reverse complement strand
CCGACCCCGCGAGGCGGGTTCAATTCGAGCATGATGTCGCGCAGGCGGCGGCGCACGTCTTCATCTTCGATCTTGCGCGAGACGCCGATGCGGCCAAGCGCGGGCATGAGAACGAGGTAGCGGCCGGGAATGCTGATGTAGGTCGAAAGCGTCGGCCCCTTGGTGCCGATCCCTTCCTTGATGACCTGGACCAGCACTTCGTCGCCGCGGCGGAAGATGTCCTGGATCGGGGGCTTGAAGCGGGGACGGTTGCCCGAGCGCGGGCCCCGGTTGCGGCGGCGCGGCCGCCCTGCCGGTTCCTCGTCCTCTTCTTCGCCGTCGTCGATGTCGTCGTGCCGGCCTCCGTTGCCGGCCAGCGACGGGTCGTCCGGGGCGTAGCCGCCCTGGCGGAAGTACTGCGGCTCGACGTCGCTGATGTGCAAGAACCCGTTGCGTCCCACGCCGAAGTCCACGAAGGCGGCCTGAATCGTGGGCTCCAGGTTGACGATCTTGCCCTTGTAGATATTGCCCACGTAGTTGTCTTGGCTGGCGCGTTCGATGTACAGCTCTTCCAGCACTCCATCCTCAATGACCGCGATCCGGCACTCTTCCGGCTGCGAGACATTGATCAGCATTTCCTTTCTCATGCGACTTGTTTCTTTCCTCGTTAGAGTTGTGCGGAGGTGCGGCAAGCTCGACGCGGATGCGCGTCAGGCAGCAGCCGTCGCTTTCCAAACCGCCGACGCCCAACGCCTCCAAAACATCGCGCACGCGCGCGCTGCGGGGCGGATCGGCGGCCAAACGAAAGCGGAGTCTGCCGTCACGGAATTCGAGCTGGTCCAGACCGGCCTTGAGATCGACCGGCTGGTCCGAGCCAGCTCGACGGAACCAATACGGAGCAGGGGCCTGCAGCCGGGCGATCTGCTCGGCGAGCATCTGGCTGCAGGCCGGAGGAACGGGCAGCTCGTACGTGAATCGCCACGCCTGCGCCTTGCCCTCGCCCGGCGCCAGCACCTGCAGATCCGCGACTTCCAGCCCCGGCAGGGCGGTGCGGTCCAGGCCTTGGCGGAGGCGGTCGGCGGCGACGGACTCGGTCAGTTCAAACTCCATCACTTCGTCCAGCGCGGCGATCCCCAGGGCCAGGGCCGAGGGAAAACTCAGCTTGGGCTTCGGGTGAAACCCTTCGCTGCGGCGCAGCGGCAATCCGGCCCGGCGCAGCCAGCGTTCGCAGGTCCGCGCCAGGTCGTGATGACTGATCCAACGCAAGTCGTCCCGCTTGCGAAACCGCAGGCGGATGCGAACTCGATTCATCAACAGCACCCGTGGTCCGGCTGCGGCCACCCCGGCGGGGCTTGCCGCAGCACGGGACCGTTGCTTCCCGGCGGGATCAGAAGCGGATCTTCTGGTACTCCTCGCGCAGGAAAGTTTCGATTTTCGAGGCGTTGTCCAGCGTCAGGGCATGGGCTGCGACGGCTTCGCATTCCGCCACGGTGACGCTGCGACACACGCGCTTGATTTCCGGGATGGAGTTCGGCGGAACACTCAGTTCGCGCAACCCCAACCCCAACAATAACATGGTGTAAACCGGATGGCCGCTCATCTGGCCGCACAGGCTGGCTTTCACGCCGGCGTTGCGGGCGGCTCGCAGAGAGCCGCGGATCAGTCGCAGCACGGCCGGATCGGCGGTCTGGAACAGGTTGGCCACGCTGGGATTGCTGCGATCCACCGCCAGCGTGTACTGCACCAGATCGTTCGTGCCGATGCTGACAAAATCCACTTCCTTGACAAAACGGTCGATCAACACGGCGGCCGCCGGGGACTCGACCATCATGCCGACGGGAATCTCACGGCAAAACGGCACGCCCCGCTGGTCCAAATCCGCCATGGCTTGGGACAAAACTTGTCGGGCCTGCTGCAACTCGGGCAGCGTCGTAATCAGGGGGAACATCACGCGCACGTCGCCCAGCGCGCTGGCCCGCAGGATCGCCCGCAACTGCGGCACGAAGACGTCGGGATTGCGGAGCGACAGACGGATGCTGCGGAGCCCCAGGAACGGATTAGGCTCGTCCTCCGGGGCGGCCCGCGTGATGCGCATCTTGTCAGCGCCGAGATCCAGGGTGCGGATCACGACCGGCCGCCCCTGCATGGCTCGCACCACCTCCGCGTAGGCCTGATAGTGGTCCTCCTCGGACGGCTTGTCGTGCTGGCTGGTGTACAGGAATTCCGTCCGGTACAAGCCGATCCCGTCGGCCCCGCGCTGCAGGCAGCCCTTGGCCTCCGTCGGGTACTCGATGTTGGCCATCAGCCGGATGCGGACCCCGTCCCTGGTCTCGGCCGGCATGTGCCAGAGCGGCTCCAGTTCGGCGGCCACCGCCTCCTGGCGCTGCAGTTCGACCCGGTACCGCGTCAACGTCACGTCGTCGGGATCCAGGATCACCAGGCCGCGATTGCCATCGACAATCACTCGTTCGCGGCCGGTCAACCGGGCCAGAAAATGTCCGATGCCGACCACGGCGGGAATTCCCAATCCCCGGGCGACGATGGCTGTATGCCCCCCCACACCGCCGATTTCGGTGACGAAGCCCAGCACGGACTCCGGCTTCAGCTTGGCCGTCTCGCCAGGCGTCAGGTTGTGCGCCAGCAGCACCACGGCGGAGGGCAGTTGCCCCAACTCATCCTCCGGCCGACCGGTGAGGTGCCGCAGCAGACCACGTTCCAAGTCGACGATGTCATGAGCCCGCTCCGCCAGCACGGGATTCGGCGACTGTTGAAACAGTTTGGCGTAGGCCCCCAAGGTCATCGTCACCGCGTATTCGGCCGAGTAGGCATGTTCCCGAATCGCGGTCTCGACCTCGCGCCGCAAACGCGGATCTTGCAGAATCTGCAGGTGCGCGGCAAAGATCGCCCCGACCTGCTCGCCCAGCTGCGCCGTCATCGAATTCTGGGTCCGCAGCACTTCGTCGGCCGCCGCCGCGATGGCCCGCTCAAACCGTTGCACTTCGTCCTCGACCGACTCGCGCAGCACAAACGACCGCGGGATGAGGAATCCCTCGTTGTCGATCACCAACGCTTCGCCCAGGGCAATGCCCGGCGAAACCGCTATGCCTTGCAGTATCTCCATAACCTCGCTTGCCGGCGTCCCCCGTCGGCGCCCGAAGATTCCGGGGCCACGGCCGGCCGGCCATTGTTTCCGTTGGTCCTCAGATGCCCTCTCCCAGGGACACCTCTCCATGCTCCGTTTCTTCGGCCTGCGGCAGCGGCACCTCGGCCTGCGGCAGCGGCTCCTCGACAAACGTCTCCTGTTCGATCACCGGCGTCAATGCCGCCACGGCCTGATCCGCGTCGCGCCCGCGAGCCAGGATGGTCAAGAGGGTGCCTTGAGTCGCGGCCAGCATCAGGATCTCCAGGACGCTCTTGCCGTTGACGCTCTGCCCGTCTTTGATGATCTCGATCGCCGATTCGTAGCGGCCCGCCAACCGCGCAATCAGATAGGCCGGGCGGATGTGCAGCCCGATCGGATTCGCGACCCGCACGTCTTTCCGCGCGACCAGCTCCGCCATAGGATCCGCCACGACGAACACCCACTAGCTCTGGTTGCTGTCCGCTTCGTCCAACAACTGCTTGATGTCCTCGACCGTCTTGGCCTGCTTCAAGAAGCGGCAGAACGTGTCGTCACGCAGTTGGCGGGAGATGTTTTCCAGCGCCCGCAGATGATCTCCCGGCCGATCCGGAGGAGAAACGAGCAGGAACAGAATCTGGACTTTTTCGCCGTCCAGACTCTGGAAATCGACGCCGTCACGGCTGATCCCGACCGTGCCGATCAAGCGGTTGACGCTGGAGTGTTTGGTGTGCGGGACCGCCACGCCGCGGCCGATCCCCGTGCTGCCCAGTTCCTCCCGTTTCATCACGGCCTGGACGATTCCCGCCTGGTCCTCCGACTTGACGGCCCCCGCCTCGGCCAAGGCCCCGATCAGTTCTTCCACGACACTCCTTTTGTCCTCCGCTTTCAAGTCCGCTCGAATTGCCCCCACTTCAATGAAATTCGCAAACTTCATATCCCATGTCCTTTCCATCGAGGCATATCAGTCCCGCCCGTCGCTCGGGCCGCAAGGCCGGCAAGAGCGCGGACGCAATCAGTCTTCCTCGGATTCGTCAGTCCCCGTGACCTCCACGCTTTTGGCCCCGCGAGAACGATGACCTCGGCGTTTGTCCTTGTGCTTCCGCAGCTGCTGTTCCAACTTGTGAATCGTTCCATCCAAAGCCGCCAGCACACTCGACGCAGTTTCCGTCGCCACGAAGTCCTCGGTACGTTCGACGGACACCCGCAACTCGACGCTCGGCGACTCGCGGTGTTCGAGGTCCGCCGTAACCTGAATCGAAGTCACACGGTCGAATAGCCGCCTCAGTTTTTCCACCTTCTCGCCGATCTTGCTTTGTGTGTCCGAACTGAGATGACCGTGCCGCGCCGAAATCTTGACTTGCACCGAATTGACCTCCCTTAATATCCTTGCCAGTCAACGGCCCCATCAGGCGCGAACCGCCGTTGATGACCGTGCTGGCGGCATGGAACCAAAATCGAGTGCCCAAGCACCTCGAAATCGCCGAAACGCGCGATTCACAAGATCGTCAGTCTATTCACTTGGACAACTCGTAAAAAGGGGCGTTGCCAGTTTAGGCAGCCCAAAAAGAAACGAAATACAGTGCGAGACATCTGGATTTTCATGGCAAGTACTTCGTAAGTGCCGCTTCGGACGGGGCGCAGCAGCTGAAGCCCGGATTCTGTGAAGAACCGGGCTTCTTTTTGCCAGCGGAACTGCATTCGCCCTGAAGATCCCGGGGTCCAGTCACCCGTCGCTGTGCAGAGGAGAGGGAAGCGATTCATACAGGATCGCCCCGCTTTGGAGCTGTTTCCTCCAATTCTGAATGCTCGATTTTCGGTCATTGGCCCACGGCATATAGAGCAACGTCTTGTTGGTGATCCGCTGCAGGTTCTCGAACGCGAACACCCGAACCGCCAGCGAACCGTGGTCCAGGAATTCGACCAGTTCTCGATCACCACCTTGACGAAGTTGTTCGGGACTGTAACCCCAACTCAGACGGTAGAGATTTGCCGCATCGGCGCCGCAGTAGCTCTCCAGCACTTTCCGTACGGCGGCTGCGGTCTCTGGACTGCGCGACAAGGATTGCCGGAGAACGTCGAATTCCGACTTCCAGTAGGATCGTTGCCGGTCGTCGCTGAACTCCTTCACGAGGATCTCGAAGGAGTCCAGGTAGGCCAGGCAGCGGGCAGCCAGCGACCGCACTTCCGATTTCCGGTCTTCGCTGCGTTCCTTCAGAATCAGGCTCACCGGCCGATCCGCGGCAACCATGGGCTGAAGGGTATCGGACGCCAGGCGATCGACGTCGCGCAGATCCGCACCCTCCATCCAAGCGGGACTCTGGGACACCGCATTCGTTTGCGATTGGCCGCCGATGATGATTCGCACCTGGCCTTGCTCGACCGGCAGCGGCGCCGGCGACTCGGCGGTCTGCCATTCGATGCGGCCGATGGCGGTGTAGATGCGGACCACGGGGAGCGCGGGATCGGTCTCCGGGTTGGCTCCCGGCGGCAGATAGCGTGAGACCTCGATGCCGATCTCGGAAGCGGCCTCCAGGAACGTCGCCGTGCCGCGCACTCCGCCGAGTTCGAGGTGAATGCGCGCTCCGGCCACGCCCGCCGTCCCGATCAGCGCCCGACCGTACTCCATCATCAGTTCCGGTTCTCCTTGGGCGTTGTTCGGCCTGGTTTGGACGGACGCCGGACCGGCCAAGATCACCTGCACTCCGGGCGTCAGCACGATTTCCGGCCGGTAGGTGGGAAAAACGATCAGACGGTCGCCGGACATCAATCGAGACCGGGCCGGCAAGCGAAACCAGTCGGCGGACTCCGGCACGTATCGAACGAGGAAGTGCGGATCGGACAACTTGACGTAACCCACCTCGACGGGCTGAAGGTTGCCGGGCGTGATGGGGGCTGCGGGCGGAGCCTCGTCCGGGGACGCCGGTTCTGCGGCTTCTTGCATCTCGGCCGGCTCGGACTCCATGCCCGGTCCCCTTTCCGTGGCACCCGCCCCCGGCTTGGCGGGCGCGCCGACGTCGGGCTCCAAGGCGGGCTTGCTGATGTCGATGGCCGTGGGGGGCGGGACGGCAGCGGCCGGGGCCCCGCTGCCTTCCGCCTCGCGAGACGCTCTGTCGGCGCCCGTCGGCGACGCTGCCGCGGCCTTGTCATCCGCCGGCTGCGGCGGTTCGGCCCCCGTGCCGGTTGGCTCAGGCTCGGCGGACTCGGCTTCCTCCGCCGGTGGCAACGAGGGCTCCGCGACCGGCACCGGCGGTTCGGACACCTCCGCAGCCTGCGGTGGAGCCTGAACCACCTCGGCGGTTGGCTCGCCGACCAGCAGTCGCATCAACGGGTGATTGCGATCGAAAGGCCCCATGGCCCGCAGGGCCACCGCCGACAGCAGGAAGGCCAGCAAGAGGGTGATCGCCAGCGGTTTCCACCGGCCGCCCTGTCCGACTCGCAAGTAGTCGGGAACTTCGAAGGGTTTTCTCCCTCGGGCCGCGACCCGCTCGGTCTGCGGCGGAGGCGGAACCATGGTCGCCGGCGGCGGAACGGGTTCTGCTTCCGCAGCCCCCAAGGGCGGCTCGCCGACAAGTTCGCCGCGGGTTCGCGCGTCGTGCTGAGGGTGGCCCGCGGCCCGCGGTGCCACGTCGGGCGAGCCGATGCGACAGACTCGGTCCCGCAACTCCGGATCGACTTCGGCGGGTTGTTCCAACACGAGCGCCAGGATCTGATGGCAGGCAGCGACCTCGGCCAAGTGGACATCCGACTCCAAGCAGACCTTCTCCAGATCCGGCACTCGATCGGGCGGAAGTTGATTGTCTAAGTACTCCGCCACCGTATTGGGATCCAATCCCATGCCCCGCCCTTCCAGGCTGGGCGCCCCCAACCGCGGCCGACTGGTGGCGCTGCGGATGCGATGCACCAGTCCCGTCGCGAACTCGCTCTCCTCGATCTTCCTGCCCAGTTCCTCAGCTTCCGATGGGTCGTCGAGGATATTGTCCAAGTAGGCCAACATGGTTCGCAGCGTAAGTCTCATGGCGACACCCTTTTTCCGACAAAGATGGTCAGGGTCAGGCATTTCAGGGCAGTTGACGAAACTCTCGGTCCGTCCGTTATGATTAGTGCCGCGCAGCCGGCACTTTCGTACAAGAAACCCAAACAATCTTCCGAGAATGCCCAACTCTGACAGAGAAATACGCTCCATCCGCCCCGAAGGCTTCGATTTGCTGTACGAGCAAGGGCCATGCCTGGTCGTGGTCAAGCCCGGCGGGCTTGCCACGCAGGCCCCGCCGGGCATCGACAGCCTGGAAGTCCGCGTCAAGGAGTTCCTGCGGACTCGCGACGGCAAGACGGGCAGGGTGTACCTGGGAATCCCACACCGCTTGGACCGGCCCGTATCCGGGGTGATGGTGCTGGCCCGCCATGTGCGCGCCGCACGCCGTTTGGCCGAACAATTCGAGGCGCGGACGGTCATCAAGAAGTACTGGGCGGTGGTCGAGGGGACGGTCTCGCCGGACGCCGGAACCTGGACGGACCACCTCCGCAAAATCCCGGACGCCGCTCAGGTCGAAGTCGTGTCCGCGGAACATCCCGCCGGCCGGCTGGCGGTCTTGTACTATCGCGTGCTAGCAAGCGATGGGCGGACGTCGTGGCTGGAAATCGACCTGGAGACGGGGCGGATGCACCAGATTCGCGTCCAGGCCGCTTCACGCTCGCACCCGATTGTGGGCGACGCCCAGTACGGTTCCGTATTGCCTTTCGGACCGGTGACCGAGGATTTCCGGCGCCGCTGGATTGCCCTGCACGCCCGCCGCCTGGAATTCCGGCACCCCATGACGCGCGAAATCATAAACCAAATCGCCCCCCTCCCGGCCGCTTGGCGATCGTTGAGCGTGTTATCTGCGGCATTTCCGGACGGTTGAGAACATCGGGAGTAAACATGCACGGACGCGATGACGGCGATCAACGGGACTCGTCTCCGCGTTGGAGCCGTCTCGTACTTGAATACGAAGCCGCTGGTGTACGCGCTTCCGGCGCTCGTCGGGCAGCACCAGCAAGGGGAGGACGGCAGAATCGGGGAAGAATCATCCCGAGACCTGTCTTTCATCATTCTGTCCCCATCCTTCTGCCAGTTGTTCTGCCTGGCGCGAAGCCGCTTCGGCGACCGCCGCCCGCGGTTCGGCGCGGGTCCGCTGCTTCATCATGAGCAGGCCCAGAATCGTCAGCAGGACGCCAAAGGCCAGTTCCGGCGAGGGGGCCTCGTGGAAGATCACTACGCCAGCGATGGCGGCCATCGTGGCCTGGGTGGCGTTCAGGGCGTTGACGTAGACCAGGTTCGCCAGTTGCAGGGCCTTGGTCAGCGCGATAAACGCCAGGGCGTTGAAGAGTCCGGCCAGCAGCATCATCCCAAAATCGTCCGGCGCCGTGTTCCCCATTCCTTGCCAGCCGATGCGCCACTGGCTCCAGCCGCCCAAGCTGACCACACCCAACAGGCTGACCGTGAACAACGTGATCGACAGGGACGCCCGGCCTTTGACGCCGTAGCGAATCACCACGCTCAAGATCGAATACGCCAGGCCAGACAACATGGCTCCCGCGACCCCCAGGGCGACCAGCCACCCATACGCCGCTGCCTGCGGATCCGGACCCGCGACCGACCGGTGGGCGTCGCCGGCCCCCAGCGACAGCACGGTGATGGCGGCGATCAGCGTGAGGACCGCGCCCAGCATGCGCAAGGTGAGCGGCTCGTGCAGCAGCGTGCGTCCCAACAGGGCCCCTCCCAGAATGATCGTGCCCAGTGTCAACGGCACGGTGAGTGCCAGTCCGACCACGCCCAGCGACCATTGGAACACGACGTTGCCGACCAACTGTCCGATCAAGGCTCCCAGCGCCAACAGACCCAACACGCGCCATCCAGGGAAGAGCTTCCGGCCGCGCCAGGCTTGCACGGCAACCCACGGTCCGACCAGCAGCAGGGTCGGGAGGGCTTTCATGGCCGAGACCCAAATCGGGTCGCAATCCGACACCGCCCGCAGGCAGGCATTGGCGGCGGTGTAGCCCACGGCCGAGAACAGACCGCACAGTGTGCCTAAGACGGCGTGAGGCGACGTGGCCGAGGATGGGGCGGAGGGTGGTGAGGCAGTTCGATTCAAAGCGGCAGTCGCCCTTCGGTGTTGGTCAAGCGCTGTCGGGGAATTGAGGTGAATTGGCGAATGTCGGAATAACCCCGACGAAATCAGTATAACCGAATGCCAACCGGAAAGTCTACGCAGCGGCCACGCCCGGCTCGCGGCCGGGCGAATTGTCTGTACAATTCGCAAAGACACGGTCATTTGCACCGCACTAATCGGAGACCAACCAATGATCGAGCGAGGTCTGCACTTGTCTGTTACCGCATTTCTGCTCGCGGGAACGCTGCTGCTGAGCCCGGCTTGGCCTCCAACGCCGGCCCACGGCGCCGATCAGACTGCCGGCGTCCAGCAGCCACCGGTTCCGGAGCCGGTCCTGCGGATCTCCCGGACGGAGGACTTCGAGGTCAACGGCCGGGGCGATGCGCCGGCGTGGGAAAAGGCCCGCTGGGCACCGCTGTCACTCCGCCCGGCGGCCGAGCATTCCTACCAGACGCGAGTCAAGGTGCTGTATTCGCGAACGGGCCTGTACGTGCTGATGGATGCCGCCGACCAGGCAGTTACGGCGACGATGCAGGAGGATTTCCTGGACCTGTGGAACGAGGATGTATTCGAGTTCTTCCTCTGGCCGGACGAGCGGTATCCCTTGTATTTCGAGTACGAAATCTCGCCGCTGGGGTACGAGCTGCCGATTCTGATTCCCAATCTGGACGGCAAGTTTCTCGGCTGGCGGCCCTGGCATTACGAAGGACCTCGCAAGACCCGCAAAGCCACGACCGTCGCCGGGGGAGCAAAACAGGCGGGGGCGGAAGTCTCCGGCTGGAAGGCAGAAGTCGTTGTGCCCTACGAACTGCTCACGCCGCTGGGAAACGTCCCTCCTGAGCCCGGAACGCGATGGCGCGCCAACTTCTATCGCGTCGACTATGACGGCGGAAAAAGGACGAGTTGGGACTGGGCGCGGGTCGGCCCCAGTTTTCACGAGTTCCGCAAGTTCGGCACGCTGGTCTTCGAATGACGCGGCCAGCCCGGCACACAACGGCGTCTCTTACGGGCTTACTGTCGCCTCGCCAAAGTAGCCATCACACTCCGTGTGATGATCAGCAAGAAACACTGCACAGTTATTTCTCGAACGCTGCGTACTTCAACTGTCTTACTTCGGCGAAATCGCCTCGATTCTTGGCGAGCGGTGGGCGTTAGCCCACCGGTTTTTCCGGGGAGCACGCCTGCTGGCAGCAAAGGAACCGTTGGGCTAACGCCCATCGTTCGCCGAAGCAAGACAGGCGAATTACTGCCCCGCGGCTTTGTCCTGGTTGGCGCCGATGCAGAACAGGTGCTCCTTGCCGCGGATGTAAATGCGGCCGGCCTGAAACGCGGGGCTGGTGACGCATGCTTCGCCCAGTTCGTTCTCCGCGACGCGGACACACTCGTCGTCCGTCGGTTCGAGGATGAACGTCTTGCCCTCTTCGGAGAACAGGAACACGTTCTTGCCGGCCATGGCCGGCGAGGAAGAGAAACTGGCCCCGTCGAAATCCTCCTCCCACAACGGCTCGCCGCCCTGCTTGGCGTCGTAGCAGGTCAAGGTGCCGAACGAGGCCAGCACCATCAGGTACTTGTCGCTGGCCAGCGGACTGCAGCAGTCGGGAGACCCGACGTCGGCTTCCCACAGGACGTTGCTGTCGGTCACATCACCGCTTCCGTCCGGGCGGATCGCCGCTATGCCAGGAAATTCGTTGGCCACAAACACGAGCCCATCGGCAAAAGTCGGCGAAGGTCCGACGTCGGCCTGCAAGCATTTGGCCCGCCAAATCTCCTTGCCGTCGTTCGGCGTGTAGGCGATCACCCACGGATCGGCGGCCGTGATGATCTGCGGCTGGCCAGCCACTTCGATCACCGTCGGCGTGGGCCACGAGTTGGGCACTTCGCGCGGCGTCTCCCACGCCGTCTCGCCCGTGTCGGCCTTCAAGGCCAGGAGCGTGGAGAGCTTTTCCTGCTTCGTCCCTTGATCGAACTGCACCAGCAACAAGTCGCGGTACATGGCCAGCGAGGTGGCGTGGCCATAGGTATTCTTCGGCATGCCCAGGCTGCGCGACCAGCTCACCTGGCCGGCGAAATCCACCGCGGCGACGTCCCCGTTGGCGAAGATCGCGTACGCTCGCCGGCCGTCCGTGGCAGGAGTCGAGGCGGCGAAACCGGTTGCTTCCATTACCTTGGGCGGGGCCGCCGTGCTTTCGGGCGTGCCCGGCGCTTCGGCTTGCCACAGCAGCGCTCCGGAATCCGCGTCGCAGCAGTACACGACGCGCCGCTTCTCGTCGGCGCCCGTCACAAAGACACGTTTGTCCCAAACGATCGGCGAGCTGTTGCCGGGCAGCTCAATCGGCGTCTTCCAGAGGATTCCTTCGCCCGATGCTCCGTCCCATTTCGTCGGGACGTCGGCAGACGCGGAAACGCCGGTCCCGCCGGGACCGCGGAACCGCGGCCAATTTCGCCGCCACTGCGCGTCCGTTGGCGGGCCGGCGGGGACCGCCGTCGCCGGCTTGGCGGCCTCGACTTCCGGCTTGGCGGCCTTGACTTCCGGCTTGGCGGCCTCGACTTTGGGCGCCGGCGGCTGCGGCGGCTGCGGCGGCTGCTCGGCCGGCGGCGTGGGGGCGGGCTCCGTTGCCGGCGGAGGCTCCATCGCCGGCGGTTTTTCGACAGGCGGCTCGCCGCCGGGCTCCTTCTCCGCTGGCGGCGGTACTTCGGCCGGCGGCGTGGGCGGTGCCGGCGCCGCGCTCTCTTTGGGCGGCGGAGGGGCCTCTGGAGACGCACTCGGCGGCGGCGCGACGGGGGACGGCGGGGCTTCTTCCTCGGCGCGGGGCAACTCGGATTCCGCCAGTTCCGTGCCGGTGGGCCCGGCAGCGACTTGAACCGCCCGTGAATCGACGGCGCTCCGCGTGCCCGCCCACAATCCCACGACGCTCAGCACGATGGCCCCGCCCAGAGCGGCGACCGACCAGCGGCTGAGCCGGTGCAGATGCTCCTCCGGGTCGTGCGGCACGTCGCGAGGCTGCGGTTGCGGCAGTTTTCGGTGCAACACGGCGGCCGCTTTGGCGCAGACGAGCGTCACTGCGAGGCTGGCCAGCAACAGCCATGTGCCCCAGGCGCTGAATCGCCGCCGCTGGAAGT
>Ga0116156_10004118_pt1 | contig 12422 bp, 10 predicted proteins | sample AD_UKC045_MetaG_FD_89891 | JGI IMG/M metagenome (GOLD analysis project Ga0116156, IMG submission 89891) | Active sludge microbial communities of municipal wastewater-treating anaerobic digesters from USA - AD_UKC045_MetaG | ecosystem: Engineered > Bioreactor > Anaerobic > Digestate | place: USA... | reverse complement strand
GAATGTGGGCATCAATGCCATTTTGCATTCCAAATACAACATTCAGGAAACCATAGTTCCTATAGATGATTACCGCAACATCACTTTGAATAATGGCAATAGCAGATCCAATACTACGGAATCAAAATTGTCTTTGAAAGACTTCAGCAAAGGTATTTTGCAGGGTGGGGAAGCGTTGACCAATTTATTTATCGACACTTCATTGGAATTGGGTTTTGAAAAGCGCATCAGTAAAAATGCCAATATTGCAATCAGTGCAAACTATTCTAAGTATTTGGGGACTCAAGGTTTGGGACCGAATGAGGATAGATATGATAATCTTACCTTCAATCTTGGGGTGAATTATTTACTCAACTAGTATTTTCTTCTTGGTTGTGCTTTTAATTCATAAGATAATAGAACTATATTCAGCTGTGTCTTAACATCTAGCAGCCATGTTGTGGCTATGTCTCATCTTTTTTATAATATTTATTAGCTACGTTAAATGATATTTAATAAATCACGTCAGAAAACATTATAAGGCTAATAACATTGGGAACAAAAAGAATACCTGCCAAAACATGAGTACACCCCCTGTGCCTGGGGTTCGTTATCCCTACTACTCGATCAGTTTTGTATCGGCCTTATTTTTTTTAGCTGTCGATCTTCAAAAATACGTTAAGTACAAAAAACTGTTCGAACCAAAAGTGACCTCAAACCAATGAATCGGTGCAGATGCAGCAAAAGACAATGAAGCAAAGCCAAAGGTGAGTTTTTTTTGTATAGTATTTTTGAAGTGAGAAAGCGTTAAGAAAAAAATTCAGCCTTGATTTTTTTTGCTACTTTTTGGCATCAAGGCAAAAAAGTAGATAGAATATTATTTCTGACTACACATTTTAGTAAAGACACGTATTCTATTTTAGATGTGTTCTGCCCTGAGGCGGCCAAATTGTGAATCAATTTGGATCAGAATGTCTTGAGATTCAGAATGTTACCCATCTCATAACAAACTCTGCAACGAGGTTCGTATTTATCTTTTTCACCTAAAACGATGGTTTCTTGTTCTTTTGAAAGTCTATAGGAATGTGTAGCAAGGGTGCCACAATGAGGACAAATGGCGTGTACTTTGGTAATGTATTCAGCGACGGCGAGTAAATTAGGGATGGGGCCAAATGGCTTACCTCTGAAGTCCATGTCTAAGCCTGCAACAATTACCCGGATGCCTCTGATGGCCAATTTTTGGCAAACCATAACGAGGTTTTCATCAAAAAACTGAGCTTCGTCAATACCGACGCAGTTGACTTCATCTACGTGATTGAGTATTTCCAAACAATTGGCAAGCGGGATAGACTTTACCACATTTTCATCGTGAGAAACGACGTCATTGTCATCGTATCGGGTATCCTTCAAAGGTTTGAAAATTTTTATTTTTTGGTTGGCGATTTTCGCGCGTTTGATTCGCCTGATGAGCTCTTCTGTTTTGCCTGAAAACATAGATCCACAAATAACTTCTATCCAACCACTGCGTTGACCTCTAAATCCAGGTTCTAAAAACATCTTGCCCTACTATGAATGAATGATACCAAAGTACAAATAAAAGCATTTTATCATTTAAAATGAGGGTGGCTCTAAAAATAATGAGAAGCGTAATGAAACATCTATGCTTTTGCTTCCTTTATGACAATATCTCCTTTTTTGTCGCCCAAGTCTATACGCCCTGCTTTGTACAAAATGCCCAGTGCTTTTTTGAAATTTTTCTTACTTAAATGGGTAAGCTGATAAATTAAATCGGGGTCTGATTTATCGTTGAGTTTGCGAGCCTGCGGATTTGATGTTAATATATCCAACAAACGCTCTGAAATGTCGTCGAGTTTGAGGTGTCCGATTTTTTCTAAGGAGATGTCTATTTTGCCATCTTCCCTGATTTTGGAAACATAACCTTTGAGTTTCTGCCCTGGGAGCAACAATTTGAAAACATCACTTCTGTAAATAAGACCTTGGACGCTATAATTGACGATGGCTTTGTAACCAAGATCAGATTCTGCCCAGATCATCAAGTCTACTTCATCGGCTACTTTGAGTGAATCGTCCCTTTTGTCTAAAAACTTTTCTAATTTGGTGCTGGCTACTATTCGGGATGAAAATTCATCAAAATAAATGTAGACCATGCAGAATTGACCCAATTGCAGCGGTCTGGTCATCTCAGCGAGTGGGACAAACAACTGTTTGGTGAGGCCCCAATCGAGGAAAGCACCAAAGGGTAAAACATCAACCACTTCCAGAAAGGCAAATTCATCTATCAGGGCAAATGGTTTTTCGGTAGTGGCAACGGGTCTTTCTTCCTGGTCAAGATAAACGATGACTTCCAATACGTCACCAACTTTTTGGTCTGGAGTTGCATATTTGTATGGCATGAGGATATCACCTATTTCCCCACCATCCAAAAAATAACCTACTCCGGTTTTGCGAATGACCTTGAGTTTATTGTATCTGCCTATTTGCGCCACGTTTTCTTGCTTAAAGTTTAAGTCTGTAAAGATAACGGAATCCCTGAAAATATGACATGATTTTGACAGTGGTCAGATAATCACTTTGTTATCTTTGCAGCCCCGCTTGGGTAAAAAAAATATGATAGATTATTTTAAGGTGATCACCATCACCCATCATGTGATAGATGTCTCAGAAATTGATGCCTACGTTGTAAAGACAGATGGAGATGTGCCAATAGCTCAGAAGTTGGCAGATATCAAATCAGCATTACACATTGAGGAGCTCTGTTATTTGAGTACTTGTAATAGGGTAAGTTACATGTTGTACATGGAGGATGAGCTTGATTTGGAATTTATCAAGCGCTTTTTTGACCACGTAAATCCACAACTCCATTTATTGGAAGAAGGGCATCTTACTTCATTGGTTTCCGTTTATGAGGGCATGGAAGCCATACAAAACATATTTGAAGTGGCTTGTTCTGTGGATTCTATGGTGGTGGGAGAACGAGAAATATACCGACAGTTTAGGGATGCCATTGCTTTTTCTAAAGAACACGGACTCACAGGAGATAATTTCAGAATGATCGACCGGGCAACTGTTGAGACGGCGAAAAAAGTGTATGCCACCACTAGAATTGGTGAAAAACCATTGTCGATAGCCGCACTTGCCATGGACAGTTTATTGGAGTTTCAACCAGAGAAATCAAGCAAAGTGGTTTTTCTTGGCGCGGGTGAAACCAATCAACTGCTTGCGAAGTTCTTCAAAAGGCACTTATTTGAGCGGTTTGTGGTTTTCAATCGTACGCTGTCCAGAGCGCAGGAAATGGCGGAAAGTCTGCAAGGTGAGGCTTATGAAATGAGTCAATTGGCAGAAGTTCTAGATGATTTTGATGTTTTGGTGGTTTGTACGGCTTCCACTCAGCCAATTGTGGATGCACAGACGTTTAAGAAAATTGCCAGTAAAAATACCGCTCAGAAAATTGTGATAGACCTTTCTGTGCCGTGTAATATCCACAAGGAAGTATTTGAGCTATTTCAATTCAACTTCATCAATATAGATGAACTCAAAGTTTTGGCAGAGAAAAATCTGGCTTTCAGAAAGCAAGAAATAAGTTTGGCTAAAGAAGTCATTCACCAAAGTTTGCCAACTTTCAGAAACATATATCAACAAAGGCAATTGGAAAGGGCACTTGCTGACTTGCCAAAAGAGATCAAAAAAGTGAAGCAAAAGGCGATAGAGGAGGTTTTTTCTGATCGCATGGCTAAGTTGGATGAGCCTGCCAAACAGCTAGTTTTGGATATGATGGACTATTTTGAGAAAAAATCCATCAGTATTCCCATGAAAACTGCAAAAAAGGCATTCGAACTAGACGAACATTAGTATTTTTATTTTTAAGTCTTCATAAGCTACCATTTTAAAACTTTTCTTTTCAGTATGATAAACATTCCATTACTTTCAGAGATTTGCAGCATACCTGGAGCTCCTGGATATGAGCAAAAAATCAGGTCTTATCTCCTAGACAAGGTATCCGCTCATGCAGATGAAGTAAAAACCGATGCGATGGGAAATGTCATTGCCATATTAAAAGGAAGTGCTGGATCCAAAAAAATAATGGTAGCTGCCCACATGGATGAAATTGCCTACATCGTCACACACATTGATGATGAAGGTTTTATTCGGTTTCATACATTAGGTGGTTTTGATCCGAAAACATTGACGGCACAAAGGGTGATCATTCATGGTCTGAAAGATGTAAAGGGTGTGATGGGGTCTAAGCCCATTCATCAAATGACGGCTGATGAGCGTACCAAAGCGCCAAAAATATCAGATTACTTCATCGATACTGGTCTTTCGAAAAGTGAAGTAGAGTTACTCATAGGAGTTGGAGATCCAATTACCAGGGAAAGTAGTCTTGAGCAATTGGGTCAATGTGTGAGTTCGAGGTCATTGGATAATAGAGTTTCTGTATATATTTTACTTCAGATCCTTGAAAAGTTGGCGGCAAATCGACCAGCTTATGATTTGTATGCGGTGTTTACGGTGCAAGAAGAGGTTGGAATACGAGGTTCGATTACTGCTTCTTCAGGAATAAACCCAGATTTTGGCATTGCGTTGGATGTCACAGCAGCATGTGACACTCCTGGAATGGTCCCGCACGAATTTGTAACAAGATTGGGCAAGGGCACAGCGATCAAAGTAATGGATGCAGGCACAATCTGTGATTATCGAATGGTAAACTTCTTGAAAACAACGGCTAAAACTCATGAAATTCCTTTCCAGATGGAAATCCTTACCGGAGGCGGCACAGATACCGCAGGAATACAAAGGAGTGCTCCGGGGGGCGCCATTGCAGGTGCTATTTCCATTCCTACCAGATACCTTCATCAAGTCATTGAAACTTGTCACACGGATGATATCCAATCTACCATTGACTTGTTGGCTGCGGCTATCGGTGGTATGGATCAATACGATTGGAATTTTAAATAAGATCAACAAGCGTCTATGAAAAAATATTCTGCACCTTATATTTTCATTGGAAACGGAGAAATCCTTGAAAATAAGGTAATCATTACCAATGATGAAGGTGAAATTCTTGCAATTGAAGCTATTGAAGACCACGATCGAGCAAGTATCCAATTCGTAGAAGGGGTAATCACACCTGGGCACATCAATACACACTGCCACCTGGAACTTTCTCACATGAAAAATAAGGTGGATACAGGAACGAGTTTATTGCCATTTTTGATCAATGTAGTTTCCTTCAGGAACATCGACGAAGAGGAAATAAAGGCTGCCATTGTTGCTGGTGATGAGGAAATGTACCAAAATGGCATTGTCGCCGTTGGTGATATTTCTAATAAGGCTGATACGGCACCTGTCAAGGCGATAAGTAAATTGGCTTATTTCACTTTCGTTGAAATGTTTGATTTTCTACAACCACATCTTACAGAATCTACTTTCGCACAATATCAAGCTGTTTATGAAGCGCATGAAGGTGAGGGCAAAAATAGAAAGTCTTTTGTGCCACACTCACCTTATACAGTGACTAAAGGATTATTTGATAAGGTCAATAGCGGCAATGATAGTGGAACAACCATCAGCATTCACAACCAGGAAACCCCTGCAGAAAATCAGCTATTTTTGGATGGTACAGGAGGTTTCATGGATTTTTATAAAGGCTTTGGATTTTCACTGGATCAATTTGAGCCACTTGGCAAATCGGCTATTCATTACATAATCCAATCTTTAAAACCAGATTTCAAAACTTTATTGGTGCACAATACGACCAGTACACTTGAAGACATACAGGCGGCACTTGCGTGGAATGCTCAAACCTACTGGGCTTCGTGTCCCAACGCTAATTTGTACATCGAAAATAGGCTGCCAGATTATAAAGCTTTTTTGACAGCAAACGCTCAAGTGACTTTGGGTACGGATAGTCTCACCTCCAACTGGCAATTGTCGATTGCTGAAGAGATGTTTACGATATCAAAATATTGTTCTTATGTGCCTTTTGAAACACTTGTCAAATGGGCTTGTGAAAATGGAGCGAAAGCCCTTGGATTTGAGAAAGAGTTGGGTACGATTACTCAAGGTAAAACACCCGGATTGGTACAAATGAATGTGACTAAGCTGGGTGAAAGGTTTGTCATGCGAAATGCAGCTGTCAAACGTATGATTTAAGGGCAATAAAAAAGGCCTCACCAATTCCTTGATGAAGCCTTTATAAGTTCTAAAGTTATGTTTATTTATATCTAACTCTCACAGATTCTCCAATCCAGCAACCAACAGATGCTGATTGACCTTCTTTGACACCTCTCATGAATCCCATTTCTTGGTCAGGAAGTGATCTACTGTAAGTTCCGATTCTGCCACTAGCTTCTCCTGCAACTTCGCCATCTATTGATCTTGCGTAAGCATATTTGTCGATTGCAGCAATGATTGCAAGTCTTTGAGTCCAAGAGTCACCACATGATCCTGCAGTTTTACCGTACATATCACCAATCAACATGTAAGGTCTACCCCAGTTTGGCTTCAATTTGGCAGCCTCATAAGCAGTTGCTCTTGCAGCGCCGTATTGGCCCAATTTTCTAAATTGGATAGAAGCTTTTCCGAAAAGTAAGAGTGCTTTTTTCTGAGGATCATTTTCACCAGAAATAGCTTCGTCATATTTTTCTATAGCCTCACCAAATTTGCCTTCTTCGTACAATTTTTTAGCAACATAAGCTGGGTTGTTAGCTTCGTACTCAGATTGAATTCTTTCGTTTTCTTGAGCTGCGTATTTACTCCACTGGCTGTTGAGTTGCATCATGAATTCGTCGTCTTCACCACAACCTTTCTCTTTCAAAGTAAGGATGAGTTTTTTCAAAACAGTAGGATTGTCTGGATCGCTTTCAAATTCTGGTTGGAATTTTTCTTTGAAATATTCGCAATCAAAAATTTGATCTTCGATGGTAGCAAAAGTACCGTTCATGTTCTCCTTTGCTTGGGTGTAATAAGCAGAGAGATTTGCATTGTTATTGATTTGGTGGTCAGCAATTTCGTTGAGTTTTTTGTACAAATCTGCAACTTTGGCTTTTTCCATCAATTTGTTTTGAAATTGATAAACAGAAATGCTCGCTGCAGGTGCAAAAATGATGTACTCGTTGTCATTACCGCCAAACTCAATGGCTTTATTGATGGCTTCCATGTTTTCATCATAAGGCATGTTGAAAGTGTAAAACATATCAAATGCTTTTCTACCATAAACAAAAGCCAATTTTTTGTTGACACAATCTTCACCATCGCAAGGAATTGCTTTACTAGAAACGCAATTTACCAATTGATCATAGATGGCAAGCGCTGCTTTTTTAGCCGCTTCTTTGTCCGCTTCTGAAGTCGCTTTGGTGAATTTGTCCTTGTATAATTCAATACCATCCATGTACTGGATGTCTCTTTTTCCATCAGCTGAAGGAGCAATTGCGAAAACCTTGTTCCAGTTTTCAAATGCACCAGCATAATTCTGATTTTTCATAAACTGTCTGTAGATTACGTGGTAATTTTCGAGTTCATCTTTGTTAGCACTACCTTCCCAACTAGCACACTGACCAAAAGATGCAAGCGCGTAAGAAGATACAAACAATAAAAAGAGCAATTTTTTCATCTTTCTGTTATTAATTTATTAATTGTATTTGCGTTTTATAAACCATTCATCATCATTAAAATTGAATCCAAAATTCAACTTTATATATTTTTCCGTAACTGGTGTGCCACTTCCAAATTGTCCAAGATCCAAACCTAAGTTGACATTAGAAAATTTTCTTTGAAAAACAAAAGGTAATCCCATACCCAATGTCAGACCGTAAGTATCAAGTTGTTTTCCGGTAACAACTCTGGCATCTTGTCGGTAATATACGCCGTATCGATATTGAACTCTTTTAAAAAAGTTTGTGAACGATTTATAATCAGGACGGATATATCCACCAAATGATACAGAATAAGTGTTATTGAGGCTGTTAATATTTTCATAATTAGCATCATTGAAATAGGTACTCCAAGCCCCATATCCAACATCAAATCCTAAACCATATTTTTCTCCATTATAATAGAATGCTCCAAAATTAAATTCGGCAGGTAATTTTCCTTTACCTGCAATGTCTCTTTGTGTTGTGATGGTGTCAGTCACTGTGACATTTCCCAAAAATTGTCTTGCATACTCAAATTTCTCTCCATCGGTAGAAAAACCAGTAGCACTGTTACCAGATAAACCAAAAATCAGCTTTTTGGGTTGTGCATTTTTGTTAGTTTCTAGCTCTTTTTCGTTCAAAGTCATTGTGTACATCAGACCACCTTTCCAAGAAAAACCTCTAATAAAGTAATTTTCGCTGAAATCATTGTTAAAAGGTAGTGTAAGACCTTGAAAATTTGTTTCTTTATTGTAACTGATGTTCCCAAACAGATATCCCAAGTTGATACCAGCTGAGAAATTTTTGTATCGATAGCCCGTGCCAACCACAAAATTGTAAGTACCACCTTGGCCTGAATAATTCCTGACCACTTTACTCAGATCTTGTATAGAATCTGTGGAGCTGATGTTGTAACCTACGCTGCTATTGCGAAATAGGCCAATATTCATTCCCCATTTTTTGTCCTTCTGAACGCCTTCATAGGCGTCATTTATGGGATTACTCAAAGGGAAAGAAAGTGAAATGTAATCTAAGCCACCGCCCCAAAACCCATTGCTATTATTTCCATCATCCTGCACTCTGTATTTCAGGTTACCTCCTACTTCAAAGCTAGATGCATAAATGTATGGAAGGGCAGCAGGGTTGGTTGTATTGAGGTTGTAAGGGTCTAAAAAAGCAGCACTCAGGCTACCCATCGACCTCGATGCGGAAAGATTTCTGTCTATCCTGTCACCAATACCAAACCTACTGTATGGTGAGTTATCACTGCGTTGACCTAATAGGACAGTGCAAGTGATTGTTGCAAGAAAACAGCAAATTATACTACTTTTATTGTATATCATTAAACCTCATTATTTCATTTAGTCCGTCAAGAACCAAATTTGAGTGTGCAAATATCTCAAATTTTGAGTTTTCTGCAAAAAAGATTGCATCTCCCCCAGATAAAATGACTTTGCACTTACCAAACTTGGCTTCAATTTTTTCAATAAACGAATCAAATTCCAAAATAGCGCCCCACACACCTCCATTTTGCAAGGCTTCTACAGTGGAACCACCGATTATTTCTTCATTCAAAAAGACCTCCACAGCTGGCAACTTGTCTGTAAAATGATGCATAGCATCCAAACGCATTTTGATTCCAGGAGCAATAACACCGCCAAAATAATTTTTCTCAGCGTCTATAAAATCATAAGTGATACAAGTACCAGCACTTACAACGATGCAATTTTCTTCACTATAAACAACAGACGCAGCCACTACAGCAGCCAGTCGATCTTTACCTAATGTGGCTGGTGTTTTATAATGATTCGTGATTGGCACCTTTGTTTGGTGGTCAATTACAAAAAGATGCCACTTTGCTTTTATTTGGTGTAAGTCTTTTTCTTCAATATTTCGAGTTGCGCATAAACCTATCTTTTGAGCATTAAACTCAAGCATCAATTCATCAATGATTTCCAAGTCCAGGTCCTGAGTGTTTTTATACAACAGTACTTCGTCCTCTTCCCCATAAACAGCATATTTACATCTGCTATTTCCCAAATCTATACACAGCCTATTGGACATCAGTGTTTGAAGTGTCTTATACCTGTCATAACCATTGCTAGTCCATGCTCATCACAAAAATCAATACTCAATTGGTCTTTTATAGAACCACCGGGTTGAATCACACTGGAAATACCAGCCTTGGCCGCAATTTCCACACAATCAGGGAAAGGGAAAAATGCATCTGACGCCATAGCAGCGCCTTGTAAATCAAAACCAAATTCGATGGCTTTTTCGATGGCATTTTTACAGGCATCAACCCGTGAAGTTTGGCCACAACCCATACCAAGTAATTGGTTGTTTCTAGCCAAAACGATGGTATTTGATTTGAGGTGTTTGGCCAACTTATTAGCAAAAAGCAAGTCTGCAATTTGAGATTCTGTTGGTTTTATTTTTGTGACAAAAGTGAGATTTTCTTCTTTTTCTACGCTCAAATCAGTGTCTTGTTGAATCACACCATTCAAAATACTTTTATAAGATTTGTTTTGAGGCTCAAAATGTTTGATCTTTAAAAGTATTCTCTTGCTTTTGGCTGTAAGCAGTGCCAATGCATCTGGTGCAAAATCGGGTGCTATCAATACTTCATAGAATAATTTGTCTATCTCTTGTGCTGTAGCTAAATCTATCGTAGCATTTGAAATGAGTATACCCCCGAATGCAGACACTGGATCGCCGGCCAATGCGTCTTTCCAGGCATCAAGGACTGTCGGCCTCACGGCCACACCACAAGCATTGGTATGTTTTAAAATGGCAAAAGCTGGCATGCCGTCTTTAAATTCACGCATCAATGCCACTGCAGCATCAACATCCACTAAATTGTTGAAAGAAAGTTCTTTGCCGCCAATCACTTCAAACATGGCGCCCATATCTCCAAAGAATATTCCTTGTTGGTGTGGGTTTTCGCCGTATCTCAATACTTTGGATTCCAAAATGGAGTGTTTGAAAGAAGGTTCATTTGGTTGTACCGCATCAAAATAATTGAAAATGGCTGTATCATAATGTGAAGAAACTTTAAAAGCCCTTCTTGCCAAGTCTTTTCTAGTGCCAAGGTCCGTTTCACCGTGTTGGTTGGTAAGGATGTCTTGCAAAATGGCATATTCATTTTTGGACGGGATGATGACCACATCGTTGAAATTTTTGGCTGCACCTCTTATCAAGGCTATACCACCGATATCTATTTTTTCAATGATGGCGTCTTCATCAGTTGTGCTTGCAACGGTATCTTCAAATGGATATAAATCAACGATGACCAGATCAATCTGCGGTATGTCATATTTCTCCAACTGGCTTTGGTGCTCATCATTTCTGATAGCCAGGATTCCGCCGAATACTTTTGGATGTAAAGTTTTGACTCTACCATCTAAAATAGAAGGGTATCCAGTAAGATCTTCGACCCTTTCTACGTGACCACCCAACGACTCAATGAAAGTTTGTGTGCCCCCGGTAGAATATATTTTCACCTCTTGAGCAATGAGCTCTTTTACGATTTGATCAAGACCTTCTTTATTAAAGACGGAAATAAGCGCTGATTTTATCTTTTTGACTGACATTATAAATTTAGTATTTGAGTTTTTACAGTTACCAGTCTGAGGATCAATTTGAATGTCGATTTCATTTTTCCTGTCGAATTGGTATCAAGTGCGTAAAATGAGGCTGCAAAAGTACATTTTTAGGCTTAAAATAAGGATTTAATGCTTTTAATATTTTATACAAAGTCCATAACAAAGTTTAAAAAATTCAAAATTCTTACATTTGCCGCCTTTATTAAAATAATTCAAGATGGCAAGGAGGAATAAACTGACTAAATTTTCTGAAATTTTGAGCTTTCGCAACGTGGTTGAGAACTTTGATCCTGCCAATGATGTGTTGGAAATAGATGCAGATACACCTGTGAATTTGGTTGGAAAATGGTGTGAGTCATTTTTTGAGCAGCCGTTGCCATTGGTTTTGGAGTTGGCCTGTGGGAGAGGAGAGTATTCCTTGGCTTTGGCCCGCAATGATAAAAGTAACAACTTTTTAGGTGTGGATATCAAGGGAGCTAGAATTTGGAAGGGAGCAAAAATAGCTTTGACCGAAAATCTCACCAATGTGGGTTTTTTGAGGTGCAAAATCGAAAAGATCAATAGCTTTTTTGCTGAAGATGAAGTTTCTGAAATCTGGATTACTTTCCCAGATCCTTTTCTTGCTAAAGAAAATAGGAGACTTACTGCTCCTTCATTTTTAGATAGATATAAAAAATTGCTCAAAAAGGGAGGTCTCATTCATTTAAAAACGGATGATGAGACCCTGTATAACTTCACATTAGAGGTGTTGGATACTTATCCAGGCGCCAAAGTGCTTTATCACAACAATGACATATATGCCGATAACTTGGCTTATGATGTATTGGAACACAAAACTTATTATGAAATGGTGCATCTTGGGAATGGGAAGGCCATCAAGTATATAAGGTTTACGATCAATTGAATGAGTTCATAAAGTTCATAAAGTTTGAAAGTTCATAAAGTGGAAAGTTTGTACTGAAATTTCATTAGACAAATAATCAAAAAGCTGGTGGCTAAAGGCTGAACTGCGAAATTGCGAAACTGCTGAATTGCTGAATTGCTGAACTGCACCACTGTTGACTGCTGAATTGCTGAACTGTGGACTGCAAAATTGCTGAACTGCGAAAATAAGTTCATAAAGTGGAAAGTTTATAAAGTTTGAAAGTTCATAAAGTGGAAAGTTTGTAAAGATGAAGGGGTG
>Ga0116156_10004114_pt1 | contig 12425 bp, 9 predicted proteins | sample AD_UKC045_MetaG_FD_89891 | JGI IMG/M metagenome (GOLD analysis project Ga0116156, IMG submission 89891) | Active sludge microbial communities of municipal wastewater-treating anaerobic digesters from USA - AD_UKC045_MetaG | ecosystem: Engineered > Bioreactor > Anaerobic > Digestate | place: USA... | reverse complement strand
TGTCTTTCCAATCGACTCGATCGTCCCTAAACAGATTTCGCTCAACGCACTGAAAAGGACCAACGCGATGACCTCAACGAAACAGCCGATCCTGTCCAGACCTGCTGCGATTGTGGGTGCTGGCCGGGTCGTAGCCACCCTCTGGAACGATGGCGATCAACAGGACTCCGGGAAATACCGCTTCACCTTTTTTCGCCAGAGCAGCCGCACCGGCCGGGTTCGGCAATCGTTTCGGCCGGCGGATCTGCACGACTTGGTCAAACTCTGCCAGGCTGTGGCCGCACTTGTCGCGGAGGACACTAGTATTCCCTCTCCGCAGCAGCAAGCGTTGACCGATCTTGCCGACAAACTCGATGCGATTACTCGTACAAGGATCTAACCCATGCCACGCAAAGCCGTCCACGAAATCCGCCGCGGCCTGATCAAGGTCCGCATCTGGCGAAAGCGAACCCGATCCGGACTTCGGCACACCCTTGCCGTCACCCGTCTGTTCCGCAACGGCGATGTCTGGAAGGAGTCCAGCCGCTTCGGCCGCGACGACATCCCGCTGTTGCGTCTGCTGCTCGACGAGGCCCACACCTGGATCTTCCGCAACTCCTGATGGACCATCCAACGACTTCCAGACGCCCTAAACCTGATCAACCGCCCGCACAATGACACCCGCGAAAAGTCCTAACATCTCGGCCTTTCTGAGGAATCGCTCTGCTCCGGCGAGGCAACTTTGTAGTTTCCTCGGAAATGTGCTACGGTCGTCCGAAGCCGCACCATTTCGGTGTAGCTTCTCAGCCCCTGCTCTTTTCATTGGCTGCGCGTGTAGACGCCATACCCACCGACTCCACGCCGGGATCTGCGCTCTCGGCCCGAAGCCGGTGGCGTGCATCGGTTTTTTCTTTGGCTTATCGCAGGAGACGTCGTATGTCCACTGATGTAGCACCATCGAGCAACACCCCGATTGCCGTCGAACCCGATCTAACTCCGAACGCAATTACCGTTCTGGAACATCGGTATCTGAGACGCGACGACCAGGGCCAAGTCGTCGAGACGCCAGCCCAGTTGTTCCGCCGTGTCGCCAAGACCGTGGCCGACGCCGAAGCGACTTGGGGGACATCCGCCGAGGATTGCCAGCGGCTCGAACACGACTTCTATTGCCTGATGGCAAGTCGCAGGTTCCTGCCCAATTCGCCCACGCTGATGAACGCAGGCAGGCCGCTCGGCATGCTTTCGGCGTGTTTTGTGCTGCCGCTGGAGGATTCGATCCCCGACATCATGGAGACGGCCCGACAGATCGCCCTGGTGCAACGGGCCGGCGGTGGGACCGGCATCGACTTGTCCGCCCTGCGTCCCAAGGGCTCGATCGTCCGTTCGTCAGGTGGTACCACGGCCGGCCCGCTCTCTTTCCTCAAGATGCTCTCGGCTGTGACGGATGCGATCCAACAAGGAGCGTTCCGCCGCGGCGCCAACATGGGCGTCATGCGCGTCGACCACCCGGACATTGTTGCTTTCATCGACCTCAAGTCCGACCTGGCCCAGATCAGCAACTTCAACGTCTCCGTCGCGATCACGGACGAGTTCATGGGGACCTTGAAAGCCGTTCCGCAGCAATCGCACACCGTGAGGAACCACCACACGGGGCAACGCGGCCGGCTGCTGAAGGACACCGGGGTCCCCGACTATGCGGAGGAACCAAGCGGCGATGCCGGCCGCTACTACACCGTTCGCGACCTGTGGAACCGCATCGTCGAGCGGGCTTGGCAGTCAGGCGACCCGGGCGTGATCTTCATCGACCAGGTGAACCGCCACAATCCGACGCCGCACTCCGGCGCGATTCGAGCGACCAACCCCTGCGGCGAACAGCCCTTGCTGCCTTACGAGGCGTGCAATCTCGGCTCGATCAATCTCGTCGCCTTCAGCAAGCCCCAGGGCGGTGCAGTCCTGGCTGATCGCATCGACTGGCCGGCGATTCGCGAAACGGTCGATCTAGCTGTCCGGTTCCTCGACAACGTCGTGGAGGTCAACCGGTATCCGACCAAGGAGATCGACGAGGCGACCCGAGCTACGCGAAAAATTGGCCTGGGCGTGATGGGATTCGCCGACCTTCTCTTCGAACTCGGCATTCCTTACGACTCGGAGGATGCCGTCGCACTTGCCGAACGGATTGCGTCCTTCATCCGTGATGCCGGCTGGGCCGCCAGCCAGCGGCTCGCGGAATCGCGACGCGTCTTTCCGGCCTGGACGGGAAGCGTCTGGGATACCCAACACGCCGGCCGCCCCATGCGGAACGCCCAGGTAACGACGATTGCCCCCACCGGCACCATCTCGATCGTCGCAGGTTGTTCTTCGGGCATCGAGCCCCTGTTCTCGCTCGCGTTTACCAGGCAAGTGCTCGATGGCCAGACGCTCGTCGAAGTCAACCCGGTTTTCGCGGCGGCCCTTCGTGAGCACGTCAAAGAACAGTCGCGGATTGATGCAGTCATCGCTCACGCGGCGACGCATGGGTCCGTCCAGGACCTAGACGAACTGCCAGCCGGGCTGAAAAGCGTATTTCGCACGGCGCGCGACATTACTCCCGAGTGGCACGTCCGCATGCAGGCCGCTTGGCAGCGGCATACGGACGCCGCCGTGAGCAAAACGGTCAATCTCTTGGCTGATGCCTCCGTTGGGGACGTCGAGCAAGCATACCTTCTCGCGTACGAGCTGAAGTGCAAAGGCATTACCGTCTACCGTGATGGTGCCCGACCGCTTCAGCCCATGACGCTTTCCACGGGTGACGCGAATCCCAAGACCTCGGAGCCTACGACGAGACCCGTACGTCCCTTGAAACTGCCGGAGATCATCCCGTCCATCCGTCTCCGCCAGGCGACGCCGTTTGGCAACATGCATCTCCATATCAGCGTCGACCCGGAAACGGGCGTTGAACGCGAGGTCTTTGCCCAACTCGGCAAGGGCGGTGACCTGGCCAACTCAGACTTGGAGGCCATCTGCCGCCTGGTGTCGCTGCTTCTGCGTCTGGATGGCGACATCAAGACGGTCATCGACCAACTCGACGGTATCGGCTCCAGCTTGTCTGTGCCGTCCAAGGATGGGCGCATCAAGTCCCTTGGCGATGGACTGGCCCAAGCCTTGCGAAAGTACCTGACCGCGAAGGAACGCGAAGGGCTGCCAGCCCTCCTGTCCGGCCGTGTCAAAACGCTTCGATCGCCGCAGCGGCCCAACGCCGCTCCGCAAGAACGCCAACAGGAAGCCCTCTTCAAGATCAAGTGCCCGGACTGCGAATCGGCGGGGACGCTTGCCTTTGAGGAGGGCTGCCTGAAGTGCCACGCGTGTGGCTATTCGATGTGTTGATTCCCGGCCCGGTGGCTCACAGAGCCGGCGGGCCAATTGCCCAATCCCCTTTGATTTCGGAGGAACTTCATGACCAAGCAGCAGACGGCCCGAGGCCAGCTTGCGCAGTTCCTCTCGGCCCTTTTTCTGCGGGAGGAACTGATCGAGTTGCGATTTATCGAAAGTTGGCTTTCGGATAACAGGAAAGGGAGTCGCGTTGTCCGATCCTCGGAGTGGCTCCGGCCCGGCGAGTTCATCGCCGCACACGGCGATCTCACCGCGTTCGCCAGACGCGAGCGGGCCAACATCTACTTCGGCGTGTGCCCGCGCGCCAAGCGCGGCGACGCCGACGATCACAGCATCCAGACGATCCGTTGCGTCTGGTGTGACATCGACCGAGTCAGCACCGACGAGGCACACAAGCGTTGGAGCGAGGCTGGAATCCCGCGTCCGTCGATTGTTGTCAGCAGCGGTTCGGGAGTCCACGGTTACTGGCTCTTGCAGCAAGACCTGACGTCCCAACCAGAGCGGTCGGAGTTTGTGGCCATGTTGCAGAACTTCTACCGCAGCTTCGGTGGCGACCACGTCCAGAACCTGTCCCGCATACTCCGTCCGCCTGGGACCGTCAACTACAAAGACGCCCGCAACGGCCGACCGCCGCTGCCCTGCAGCCTGTGCTTCTGCGATCCCGACGTGCGATACCCGTTGGGCGATTTTGCCTGCTGGATGCCGAAAGACGAAGGTGAACTCCCCCTGGCTTCGGCCCGACCGAGTTCACATCCAGACATCGACGCCTCGACGGTCCACGCCGAGGCTGCAGCGCTGATCAGTCGCCTCGACCGCCCATGCCGTGATCGAAGCCGCCGCGACTTTGCCATCGTCTGCGACTTGCTGCGGCTCGGCCTGTCAAGGGAGGAGATTTGGTCCCTTGTTTCCGGCTTCAGCAAGTTCGAATCCGACGGTCGTCCGTATTTCGATCTGACAGTTACCAACGCCGAACGCGCCGTGCTGTCGAGGCCGGCCAGCGGCAGTCCTCTGCGTCCCGTAACGTGACGTTTTGCCGTGAGGCCGTTTGGTTGTTTGCACGCCATCGGCCTCCACTACCGAAGATGATTCCGATTCAATCGCTACGAGGAGACCGCTTGTGAGCGAACAGGTTTTGCAGCGTTTGGAACGTATCGAGACGTTGCTGGAACAACTTGTCAGCCAACGCACCGTGAAGGAATGGTACACCATCGCGGAGGTCGCCCAGATTCTTGGCCGAGCTGAGTTCACAGTGCGGGAGTGGTGTCGTCTCGGTCGCGTATACGCCAGCAAACGCGAATGCGGACGCGGCCGAGCCAAGGAGTGGATCATCTCCCACGAGGAACTCACACGCCTGCAGAACGAGGGTCTTCTCCCGCTGTAGTCCACTGCGCTTGTTCGACTCCCGTCGCGGAGCCGATCCGTGCCCTCCAGTCAGTCAGCCAACACGATCACTGGGCCACCTCTTCTGTGTTGATCGGAATCGTTTCTTTCGGAAGACCGCCGAAGACCAGCCGAATCGCCTCTTGCTGCTGGTTCGGAATTAGGTGCCTATAGCGGCGCACCATCTCTTCCGTCTGATGGCCGACCCAGGCATTGATGATCCTCTGGTCAATTCCCTTTGCCGCGCAGTTGCTGCAAAACGAGTGACGGAAGATGTGCCAGCCTCGGATTCTCTCCCACCTGCTGCCCAACAGCGTTCGCTTAAAGTGGTCGTGTGCTTCGTCGCGGGTCAGTTGTGTGCCGATGCTCCTGGTCTTCCTGCTACGCGGAACCTCTGCGCCGAGTGCGAACGTGTGCCGGCCCCCCGGATGGATTTTGAGCCAATCTCGCAAGACTTGAACCAAGAACGGAGACAGCGGAACGCGACGGGTCGACAGTTTTCCGCGAATTCGTTTCTTTTCGCGGATAAGAACGGTTGCGCCGTCGAAGTCGATGTCATCGATCTCGGACCGAACCATTTCGCTCCGGCGGGCGCCAGTATGCGCCGCGAACATCACCATCGGGTAAATGAACGGCTGCTTGGCGTGTGCGCGCACGAACTCAAGCAGTTCTTCGATCTCGGGCAGCGTCAGAAAAAGGCAGTCCCACAGATCGGCGACCTCGGCCTTGGTCAGTCCGCCGCGCGATATCTTCCGTTCGATTTCCTGCCATGTCTGAAACGGCGGCTTCTCCGTCATCTTCGGAAATCGCAGCCCCTTCTTGGGGAGCGGCCTCGACAGCGCACCTGAGTCCAGCCCCCAGGTCCAGGCGGACGTCAGTGTTCGGAGTTCCTTTTTGATCGTCGCCGAACTCAGATGCCGGCCATGAATTCCTTTGTCGCGGGCTCGCTTGTCGACAAACTTCTGGATGTCTTCCAGGCTGAGACTATCCAGCACCAGATTGGCCCCCAGAACTCGCTTCAAGCGTCGCACGTGAATACGCATTCCGACGAGCGTCGAGTCTTCGAGGCTCCCTGGCGTGATGCCGTTAAGATATCCCTCCAGAAGGCTGCCCAGCGTGCGGATGCAAGATGGCGGTTCCGGCCGACGTTGGGCTCGGCCGTCAGACAGAAGGAAGGTTGGCAGGTCCACGCCGTCCGGCACCTCCAGCAGGCCGAGTTCGAGTCGCCGAAGGTTATCCTCCAGTCGCGCCAAGCAGGCGTCGGCCGCCTTTCGGTCCTTGGTGCGCAGGGTGCGGCTGAATTTCCGGCTACCGAACCGGAAAACGATGCGAAACGTGTTGCCGCGTTGCTCGATGGATGCCATGTCCCGATTCTCCCCGTGGGCTGCGGAAAGAACCAGCGACACAAATCCAACGCAAAGGCCACGCTGTCCCCAATTTGTCCCCAGTCGTCATCTGTCACGACTTGGTGGATCAGTGCATCGTTGACGTAACTTGTTACAGGATAAGCGAGTGCGAGAGGGGGGATTTGAACCCCCACGGGTTGCCCCACTGGATCCTAAGTCCAGCGCGTCTGCCAATTCCGCCACTCTCGCAGAGCTGGCCTGGATACAACTTCGGACATTCCCAAGGCCCTGTCAACGCCCCTTTTCCAGCCTGCTGCGCAGGGGCCGCTGCCGACGCTCGAAAAGCTGATTGTCGCTCGCTCTGGAGAGTGTTCTCGCTGGTCTGTTGCTGCTACCATGATCTGCAAGGAAGGGAGGATCAGAAATGATAGGCCGTTTCGCGTTGGGTTTCTTGTGCGCTGCGGGTATGGCAGGAGAGTCGAGCGCCCAGTCAGGCGCGGCGGCGCTGGTTCCCCAGCCGGTTTCGATGGTCGCGCGCGAAGGGTGGTTCCGGTTCAGCGCCGACACCAGGATCATCGGGCGCGGCCCGGCCGCTGCGGAAGCACGAGAATTGATGGAAGCTCTTGCGCCGGCGATGGGATTCCAGTTGGAATTGTCCGAGGTGGAGCCGGCAAGTTCGACGCTGGTCCTGGCGGCGCTGGACGAGGCGCGACTCGACGCGTGTACTACATCGTTTCGGCCGAGCAGTTCGAAGCTGTGCAGGCCCTGTTGGCAGAAGGAGAGTTCAATCCCCGTGAACGATATCCCCTGATTTCGAGAACGGCCGCAGCCGCAGGTTGGGACGATTCCGGAATGGACGCCTACGACCACTGCGATGAGCATCGACATGAAGCTTGCTCGATCGGTTGGAGGTTTGCGTCAAGGCGGCCCTGAACTTTACGTAGCCCAGCGAAAACGACATCCAATAAGGTGTACCGGTGAGGAATCGAACAATGACGATCCGCAGAAGGCTGAACGTGGCAGGGTCGAACCCCGCGTCGAGATTTGTCTTCGCTTTCGCAACACTTGTTATGGGCACCTGCGCATGGAGCGCCGAGCCGTCGCCCCAGGGATCTGCTGGGATCGCGTCCAAAGTTCCGCAGGCTGGGCGCGCCCTGGTCCAGCGTCTGTTGCCCCAGCATGCCTACCGCTTCGAGTTTGAAGTCTTGCCGGCCGCAGACGGCCACGACGTGTTCGAACTCGAATCCCGCGACGGGCGGATCGTGATTCGCGGCAATACGGGCGTGTCCTTGGCCACGGGGCTGAATTGGTATCTCAACCAGTACTGCCATTGCCACGTCTCGTTGCACGGGCGGCAGCTGAACCTGCCCGATCCGCTACCTGCGGTCACGCCGAAGGTGCGGCAGCTCAGCTGGGCGCGGCATCGCTATTTCTTGAACTACTGCTGCTTCGGTTACTCGCTGCCCTGGTGGGATTGGGACCAGTGGGAGGAGCTGATCGACTGGATGGCCCTGCACGGCGTGAATATGCCGCTGGCGGTAACGGGCCAGGAGGCCGTGTGGCAGGCGGTGTGCAAGCAACTTGGCATGAGCGACGAAGAGATTTCGGACTTCCTCGCCGGTCCGCCGTACTTGCCGTTTCAGTGGATGGGCTGCCTGGACGGCTGGGGCGGGCCGTTGCCGCAGAGTTGGATCGACCGCCACGCGGAACTTCAGCAGAAGATTCTCGCCCGGCAGCGCGAGTTGGGGATGACGCCCGTGCTGCAGGGCTTCACGGGGCACGTGCCGGCCGCCGTGGCTCGCAAGTTTCCCGGTGCCAAGCTGCACCGCATCGACTGGATCGAATGGCAGACGCATCTGCTGGATCCGCTCGATCCCCTGTTTCCCAAAGTGGCGCAACTGATGATCCAAGAACAGACGAAGCGTTTCGGCACGGATCACCTGTACGCGGCCGACACGTTTATCGAGATGACGCCGCCCAGCGGCGATCTGGAGTACTTGACGCGTCTCAGCCGGGCCATCTACAGCGGCCTGGTTGATAACGACCCGCGGGCTGTCTGGGTGCTGCAGGGTTGGGCGTTCATGTTCAAACGCGAGTTCTGGACTCAGCCGCGGATCGAGGCGTTCTTGAGTGCCGTCCCGGACGATCGCATGGTCGTGCTGGACTTGTTCTGCGAATCCCGGCCGATGTGGAACCAGACGCAGGCGTTTTGCGGCAAGCCGTGGGTGTGGTGCAACATTCAGAATTTCGGCAACACCGTGTTCCTGGGCGGGCCGCTGAACAAGATCGCCAGCGACTTGCCAACGGCGCGGCAGGACGTCGGCAGCGGCCAACTGGTCGGGTTGGGCTTTGTCAACGAAGGGCTGGGTTACAACCCCGTGGTTCACGACCTGATGTTCGAGATGGCCTGGCGAGACGAACCCGTGGACGTCAAAGCGTGGATCGTCGACTACGCCCGTCACCGGTACGGCCGCGCCAACGCCAGCGCCGTTGCGGCCTGGCAGCGACTGGCGACGAGCGCGTATCAGGCTCCGTGCGGCGATCACGCAATCTTCGACCGCGCGCCGACGCTGGGCGGCGGACGGGGCGGAGCAGCATACAGCCAGACGCAGCTGGTCGAAGTGTGGCGGGCCTTGCAGCACGCGGCGGATGAACTGAACGGCATCGATACCTATCGCTACGACCTGGTACACGTCGCTCGGCAGGTGTTGTCCAATCATGCCTCGGTGTTGCACCAGGACGTGCTCAAAGCGTGGCGGGCGAAGGATGCTCCGGCGCTGGAAACCGCTGCGGAGCAATTCCTGCAGCTGCTGGGCGAGTTGGACGAACTGCTGGCCACGCGCCGCGAGTTCCTGCTGGGGCGTTGGCTGGAGGACGCCAAACGCTGGGGCACCAACGACGCAGAACAAGCCAGATTCGAGTGGAACGCCCGCCGCGTCCTGACGCTGTGGGGCGAAGGGCCGGCGATCGACGACTACGCCCGCAAGCAATGGTCCGGCATGATCGCAGGTTACTATCGGCCGCGCTGGGAACGGTTTTTCAGGGAAGTGGCGCAGTGTCTCCGGCAAGACAAAACCTGGGACGAGAAAGCCTTCCAGGCGGGGCTGCGGCCGTGGATGGCCGACTGGTCCAGCCGCCGAGAGAGTTACCCGGCCGAACCGCGCGGCGACAGTGTCGCCGTCGGGACGAAGCTGTGGTTGAAGTATGAGAGCGCGTTTCGCCCCAACGCGGTCAGCCTGACAACCGGCAAGCCGACGAGCTGTTCGCAAGCCCTGCCCCCGTACCCGGCGCACCTGGCCAACGACGGGTGGAACAACTCGACCGACGCGTTTTGGGCGACGGATGTCACGAAGGACGCCGACGCCTGGTGGCAAGTCGACCTGGAGCAACCGGCGATGGTCGGGCGGGTGGTCGTCGTCTGTTACTACGGCGACGAGCGATTCTACGGGTTCACCGTCGAAACGTCGCTGGACGGCGAGACCTGGGACTTGGTGGCTGATCGGCGAGACAACCGCGAGCCTTCGACCGCCGAGGGATACACCTGCCGCTTCCCGCCGCGGAGCGTCCGCTACATCCGCGTCCGGCAAACCCACAACTCGGCTAACACCGGCCGGCACCTGGTCGAGGTGATGGCGTTTGAAGAGGCTTGATGTTGGACGCTTGGCGCGATCCTCATCGGCGCGCGGCGCAGCATTTGAGCCGAACCTCAGCAATGATGGAGAGACCATGTCAGAATCCGACAGCAAGAAACTCGCGAACCACCGCTTTTTGCAGGCGATTATCGCCGCGTTGTGGGCGGTCCTGGGAGCCGCCATCGCCGTCGCCGCCGAGGCCCCCGCGCCGAACCTGGTTGAGAATCCGGGCTTCGAGCAGTCTGCTGTGAGTACTTCGATCCCCCAGGGCTGGCGCGGCGACCGCCAGGTCTATTCGTTGGACCGGGAAGTCGGCCGCAGCGGTGCGGCTTCGCTGAAATATGTCAACGCCGACGCCAAGCGATACGTGTTGTGTACCCAAAAGGTCCCGTTGCGGGCGGGTTGGAAATGCCGCGTGAGCGCCTGGGTCAAGACGAAGGAATTGATCGGCGAGGAATCGGGGGCCACTATCTGTTTGGAGTGGCAGGGGAAGGACGGCAAGTGGCTCGGCGGGGTGTACCCCGGCGGCGTCAAGGGCACGCACGATTGGCAGCGGATCGAGGCGATCGCTCGGCTGCCGGAGAACGCGGCTTCGTGCAATCTGGCCTGTTACGTCCGCCAGGGCATGACGGGGACCGCGTGGTTTGACGACGTCGAGTTAGTTCGCATCGCCGACCCGCCGATGGAAACCGTCCTGCTGTCGCCGATCTATCGCGGCCGCATCACGCCCGCAGGCCCGGAGCAAATCCGCGTCCGAGTCAGACTCAACCTGGCTGACTTCGACCTGAAGCCCGAAGATCTGCAAGCCCACGTCGCCCTTCGTTCTGTCGCCGACAACGCGGTGTGTTGGGAATCGAAGATCCAACTCACGCAGCAGCAGGGAGATGCATTTGACGTCCAGGCACCCACGCGCGGGCTGCAGGCGGGGCGCTACGAGTTGACGGTCCGGCTGGCAGGCCCGGCGGGACGGGAACTGCAGGTTGCCCGTCACCAACTGGAGCGTCTGGCGGGAGACAGCCAGCCCAAATGCGACATCGACCCGCAGCGCCGCCTGCTGGTCGACGGCCAACCCTTCTTCCCGATCGGCATGTACTGGGGCAGCATCAACGAGAAGGACATCCAGGTGTATGCCGACAGCAAGTTCAACTGCCTGATGCCCTACGGCTCGCCCAACAAGCAGCAGATGGACCTGGCTCACCAACACGGACTCAAAGTGATCTATTCCGTCAAGGACTGGTACGCCGGAATGGACAGTTGCCCGAAGTTCATCCGGACCGAAGCGGACGAAGAACCGCAGATCCGTTCGCGGGTGCGCGAGTACCGCGAGCACCCGGCGCTGCTGGCGTGGTACCTGAACGACGAGTTGCCGCAATCGTATCTGCCGCGGTTGGAGGCTCACCAACGCTGGGTGGCCGAGGAGGACTTCGATCATCCGACCTGGGTCGTACTGTACCAGTACCGCGAGGTGGCCGCCTATTTGAACACGTTCGACGTGATCGGCACCGACCCCTACCCGATCGGTCGCAGCCCCGCCTCGATGGCCGCTGTCTGGACCGCCGAGACGTTCCGGCAAGTCGAGCGGGCCCGGCCGATGTGGCAAGTCCCGCAGCTGCACAACTGGGCCAACTACGCCAAGAGCGACGCCGAAAGGCAGCGAGGGCGGACGCCGACCGCTGAGGAAGTCCGCAGCATGGCCTGGCAGTGCATCTGCGAAGGCGCCACCGGGCTGGTGTTCTACTCCTGGTACGACGTGAAACGAAATCCGGATGTGTCGTTCGACGTGCAGTGGGCGGCTCTGAAGGAGATCGCCGCCGAGATCGACCGAGCGGTGCCGATTCTCCTGTCCGCCGAACCGGTCCCGGCGGTGCAGGTCGCGGGGGAAAAGCCGAGTTGGCTGCACTGGCTGGCCCGCAGCCAGGGCGGCAAGCTGTACGTGGTGGCCGTCAACGATGGCGATGGAGAAGGTACCGTTGCGTTCACGTTTCCCGACGCGCCCCGCAGCGTTCGCGTCCTCCATCAGAACCGGACTATCGCGCCCAGGCAGTCGGGTTTTCAGGACGACTTGAAACGCCTCGCCGTGCGGGTCTACGAGATCGAGATGTGAGAGGCACAAAAAATGCCAGCATGTCACATAAGTCATCGGTGAACGTCGTCCAGAGTGCCCCTGTGTCGACCGCGACGTGAAAGAAAACCGAATGGAACGGTCCCTCCGGTGCTTGCAGCTTGACCATGAGCCGAACGCGCCAACTAGGTGACTTGATACCGTCTGGAGACGGCTGTGGAGTCCAAGGAACGATCATTTCCAGTCCAAGTGCTCATTCGGAAATGGGACGTATTCAACGAGCAGTGTTTCCTCAGGGCACATCACCTCGATGCGTTCCTGCAAGTGTACCAAGTCATCGCTGAAGAGACGGACGGAGCGGCCGGCGCAGGCGACCCACTTTCCGCCGTAATCATGCTGTAACCGGTTCCAGTTCTTCGCCAGAAAATCAGCGCTTTCCGTCAGACAGAAAGTCCTGTTAGCCTGCTGATCGATACTCATGGGCGACGCTCCTGCTTTTTGCCACGAGACCAAATCGCAGTCGCACCTTGATTTGGTCTCTACTATGAATTCTACTCGTTCCGAAAAGGATGATCCGGCTATGGAACGCAAACTTGCCAGCATTCAACGGGTGTTGGAGATTCAGCCCATCGAAAACGCCGACGCGATCGAGCTGGT
>Ga0116156_10004110_pt1 | contig 12427 bp, 10 predicted proteins | sample AD_UKC045_MetaG_FD_89891 | JGI IMG/M metagenome (GOLD analysis project Ga0116156, IMG submission 89891) | Active sludge microbial communities of municipal wastewater-treating anaerobic digesters from USA - AD_UKC045_MetaG | ecosystem: Engineered > Bioreactor > Anaerobic > Digestate | place: USA... | reverse complement strand
TGCGCGGCGAGCCGGCCGGACGCGGCGCGGCGGCCAGCAACGCCAGCGACGTGCTGGTGCGCAACGTGCCGCCGGGCACGCTGGGCGACGCCGTCGAGGCGTTGCTGGCCGCCGCGCCGCGTCCGGCCGGCTCGCCGCGCACGCTGGTCGAGGAAGTGCAGTTGCTGCGCGATCTGTCCGAATGGGCGCGCAACAACCAGGACCTGCCCATCTTTTTTCAGCGGATCGTCGATTCGGTCGCCGACACGCTGGATGTCGACATCGTCAGCCTGATGCTTGCCGAAACCGATCCCGAAATGCAGCGCGACATCCTGCGCATTCGCGCGGCCAAGGGCTTGTCCGAGCAGATCATCCGCCTCTCGCGCGTCGAAATCGGCAACGGCATCAGCGGGCTGGTCGCCGCCAAGGGCGAGCCGCTGCTGGTGCAGGACGTCGAGCAGACCGACCTGGGCGTGCCCGTGTCGCGTTCGCGCTATTCGACCAAGAGCCTGCTTTCGGTGCCGATCAAAACGATGCAGCAGACCATCGGTGTGCTCAACGTCAACAACAAGATCAACGGCGCGGCCTTCGACGACAGCGACATGAACCTGCTGGTCGCGTTGTGCAACCAGGTCGGCCTGGCCATCGACAACGCGCGGCTGGTCGCCGATCTGCGCCGCCACGCCGACGACCTGCAGGCGCTCAACCGGCGCCTCGAAGCCTTTTCGCAAGCCAAGAGCGAACTGATCTGCAATCTCTCGCACGAGTTGAAAACGCCGCTCACCGCGATTCAAGGCTACGTCGATCTGATCCGCTCCGGCGTGGCCGACGCCGAAAAGACGCCGCAGTTCCTCGACAAGATCCGCGACCGCTCGGCGCACATGGCGCGTCTGGCCGAACGGTTGGTCACCTTCTTTGCGCTCGACGCCGGGCACGTCGACTTCGAATTCAAATCCTTCCCGCTGGGCGTGTTGATCTGGACGTCCGTCGAGGCCGTGCGCCTGTTCGCCGAAGCGAACAACATCAAAATCGAGACGGACATCGACCCCGTCGACAAACACGTTTACGGCGACCAGACCCAATACCGCGAGTTGCTGCTGGCCCTGTTGGACAACGCGGTGAAGTTCAACCGGCGCGGCGGGATGGTGCGCGTGTACGGCGAGACGATCCGGCGCGACGGGCGCGAGTTGATCGAGGTATTCGTCGAGGACAGCGGCCACGGCATTCCCGCCGCGCTGCACGAGCACATCTTCGACGAATTCAAGCAGACCACCGACATCATGACCGCCAAACCCGACGGCCTGGGCCTGGGCCTGGCCATCGCCCGGGCGATCGTCCTGGCGCACGACTGCACGCTGCGCCTGGTCAAATCCGGCGACACGGGCAGTACCTTCGCCTTCACCATCCCCTTGGCGACAAAATAGCGCGACTATCGTTCCAGCGCGTAACCGGCATTCTGCCAACCCCGCACGCCGTCGCTCAGATGGTACACCTGACCGAAGCCCTCCGCGCCCATCGTCCGCAGCGCCTGCCGGCTGCGGTTGCCGGTACGGCAGTAGACCAGGTAGCTTTTCGCTTTATCCAACGCCTGCAAGCGGTCGGAAAAATCCGGTGCGGCGCTGTCGATGTTTTGCGCCTTGGCCAAATGGCCCGCCGCGAACTCGCCGGGGGTACGCACGTCCAGCACGACGAAATTCTCCTCCCCACCCCGCTCCTGCAGCAATTGCCGCGCCTGCGCCGGCGACAACTCGGTGACCTTCATCTGCGGCAGACCGGCCCGCGCCTCGCCGCCTCGCGCCTGCCACAGCCCGACCGCCCCCAACAAGGCGACCGCGATCGTCAACGATATCCAGATCATGATGTTTTTCTTCGCTTGGCTCATTGTTTTCTCTCGGCATCCTTCTGTTTCGAGAAAGGTAATCATCGCCTCTCGCCGCGTCAAAGGACGGCGCTCCTCTCGCGCCTTGCCCCCCGCGACGGTTTTGCGTATGCTTGTGCGCCCAAAGCGAAGCACAACGTTTAACGACGACCGAATTCGGAGGTTTTACCATGTACCTGATTTTGTTGGGCGCTCCCGGCGCGGGCAAAGGCACGGTGGCCAAGATGCTGCTCAAGCAGCATCCGGCGGCGCACATCAGCACCGGCGACATCCTGCGCGGCAACGTCGCGGCGGGCACCAAGCTCGGCCTGCAGGCGAAAAAATTCATGGACGAAGGCGGCCTCGTGCCCGATTCGTTGATCCTGGACATGATGAAGGGCCGGCTGGCCGAAGCCGACGCGCAGCAGGGCTTCATTCTCGACGGCTTCCCGCGGACGATTCCGCAGGCCGAAGGCCTGGGCAAGATCCTCGTCGAACTGGGCATCGAGCTGACCGGCGTGATCTCCATCGACGTGCCCGAGCAGGTCATTCTCGACCGCATCCTGTCGCGCCGCACCTGTTCGAATCCGAAATGCCAGGCGATCTACAACGTCAAGTTCATGCCGCCCAAGGTCGAGGGCGTCTGCGACAAATGCGGCGGCAAGCTGATCGTTCGCGACGACGAGACCGAAGAGGTCGTGCGCCATCGCCTGAAGGTCTACGAAGACAACACCGCGCCGCTGATCCAGTACTACGAGGCCAAGGGCCAGTTGCACCGCTTCCCCGGCGAATCGAGCGACGCGATCGTCGACGGCGTCAACGCGATGCTCAAGAAATAACGCTCGCGAATAATTGCACCAACCAAGCCTCGCGGCATGATCGCGGGGCTTTTGTTTATACGTGCAGTTCGCGTTGAATGGTCGGTCCGTCCGCGCCGGCGGCGAGCAAGCGGTGCACCGTGGCGATGCGGTCGCCGTAGGCCGACCAGGGGAATTGTTCGACGCGCTGGCGGGCTGCCAAGCCCAGGCGTTCGGCGAGGTCGCGATCCTCTTTCAACCGCGTCAACGCGGCGGCCAGCGCGTCCACGTCGTGCGCCTCGATCGTCAGCGCCTCCCGTCCGTCGCGCGCCACGGCCCCGGCCTCGCCGGTGAGAATCGACGGCAGGCCGCAGGCCATCGCCTCGTAGGTGACCAGCGCGCTGCCCTCTTCCAGGCTGGGAAAAACGAAGACCGACGCGCGCCGCATCAACTCCGGCACGTCGCCGCGAAAGCCCATGAACCGTATGGTAGCGCGGTTGCGCCACGGCACGAAATGCGCGCGCACCGCTTCCTCCTCGCCGCCGACCAGCCACAGCTCGCCGTCGAGCCGCGCCTTGTCCCACGCGGCCAGCAGCGTGAACACGCCCTTGCGCACGCCGACCTGCCCGACGAACAACGCGACGAATTTTACCGGCGCGCGCTCGCGGGGCGTCGTTTTTCCCAGGTCGACGCCGAAGGGACAGCGCACCACACGCTGCAGGTCGAAGCCCTCTTCGGCGAAGGAGCGAAAACTGTTTTCGCTCGGCGTGAGCACCAGGTCGGCCAGCTCGTATTCCTCGCGGCAGCGCTCGATCGTCTCGGCGTACGTCGGTTGAAAATCGATGCCCAGCCGCCCGTAGGCGTCCACCAGCCGCCGCGTCTGCGTGACGATGTGCGTGCTGGCGCGCTCGATAATCAGCTTCTTGCCCAGCCGCTTCGCGGCGCGCGCACTGCGCGTGGCCTGGCTGTTCCAGAGGTGGACGATCTCGTGCGGGCCGTCGATGTGCGCCAGGCAGCGCCGGTCGAAATGGCGGTTTTTGGCCAGGTAGTACCTTTTTTCCGGCCAGAAGAAAAAGGCGCGGCGCGGCGGAAACCGCACGTCGACGATGCGCCGCTCGTCCACGCTCGTCGGCTCATAGCCCAAGGCGATCAGCTTGTCCAACATCCCGGCGCGCCATAAACCGTCGACGGCGCGCGCCGCCGTGTTGCCGATGCCGTGCGCGGCGAAACGTGAAGCGATGGCGTACAGCGAACCCATGCGTCGATTCTTCTCCCGGGAATTCTCCGTCAGCCTACCGTTCCCGCCCGCCGAACTCAACCGTCCGAATATCCTACAACTTGAATATCACTTTACTCCGCTTCGAATTGCATGATTTATTTCAGTTGTGTAATGGTGTGCGCATTGTTATGAATGAGGTAGCCAATACAAAAACAGCCCCGGAACTTTTGGAGGATATCATGCGTAAATTGATCCTGGTCATTCTCGCGTTGTTGCTGCTCCCGGCCTGGTCCTTCGCGGCCGACGAGCCGCAGGTGAAAATCGGCGCCAATTTTTTCGCCGGCTTCAACTACAACATCAGCGGCTATGAGGAAGAAGATCCGCGCTTCGGCGACAACGACGCCAACGAATTCACCCTCGACCGCGCCCGCTTGAACGTCCTGGGCGCGCTCGACGGCGGCCGCTACTTCACGCGGGTCACCCTCGATGCGTTCCGCGATTCCGACACCGGCCGCTTCGAATCGGAAGTGCGCTACGCCTACGTCGGCTGGGCGCCCAAGCAGTTTCTCGAGTTCAAGGCCGGTTTGTTCGATGAGCCCTACAGCAACCTCAGCCAGAAACGCTATCGGTTCCGCGCACTCGGCAAACCGTTTATCGAAGAGTATACCTACGCCGACGCCGCCGAACTGGGCGTGGCCTCGACCATCGCGCTGCCCAAGAAAATCGGCGGGTTGAGCCTGTGGGCGGCCAACGGCGAAGGCGGACGCGCGGCCGAAGCCAACCGCGGCAAAGAAGGCAGCGCCGTGCTGTTGATCAATCCCGCGCAGGCCAAGGAAGCCTGGGGCACGGACCTGGGCGTGGCCGGCACGTTCCGCTACAACAAGGGCGAAACGATTCCCGGTCCCGGCGAAGACGTCCGGATGATTTACGGCGGCATGGCCTTCCTGAAATGGCAGATGCTCAACCTGGGCTTTGAGTACCTGCGTTCGTCCTACTCCTTCGACGAGGACGAAGATCCCCTGGTCGGCCAGGGCTATCACGTGTTCGCCGACGTCGAACACAGCACGGGCCTGGGCGTATTCGCTCGTTACATGCACTGGGATCCGACGACCGAAAACGACGACGCCGTGGTCAGCACCGTGACGTCCTACACCGGCAGCGGCGAGGATATCATGCAGGATAAAGACGCGGTCGACTGGCTGGTGGCCGGCCTGTTCTATCAGGCGACCCAGTACGTGCGCGTGTTCGGTTACTACCAGCGCGAATGGTACGAGGAAACCGACGCCGAAGACGACACCATCGCCGCCGAGCAGATTCTGGGCACCAAACTGGACGTGAATTTCTAAGCGACGTTCGAAAATACGAACGGGATGCGGCGCAGGACCGCATCCCGTTTTTCTTTTAACAAAAGCGCGGCGTCAGTGGACGTCGGGCAAAAGCTGCGCGAACGAGCAGTCGTTCACGTCGCCGTCCTCTTCCAGAATCGTCGTGTAGCCGCTGTCCCATAACAGTTCGTTGAGCACGTACACCAGCGCGAACTGGTCGTTCCAGCATTCGGCCAGCGTCACTTCCTCGGCCGTCCATTCCTCGTAAGTGATCTCGGGAATGTTGCCCTCGTTGACGATCAGATCGCCGCGCCCCGTGCCCGCGGCGTTCCACTGCGTGACCACCCAGAAGTGTTCGGCCACGTCCGTGCCGATCGTCCACTGGTCCTCGTCGTCCTCCAGGTCGACCATCGCGTCGAACTCGAAAACGCCTTCCAGCGAAACCTCTTCCTCGTAGCGGTAATCGCCGTCGAGCGGGATCGTCAGATCGTCGGGCAGAAAATCGACGAGCTCCATCTCCAGCCGCCGGCCGACCAGCGTGTTGTACTCCACCGCGATCGACCCGGTCGCGTCGATGCGCTGCGGCCACAATTCCTTGCCCGCGCTGTAGTCGATGGTGAACGCGCCCACGCCGCGCCGTTGCGTCGTCGCGCTCGCCTCCACCTCGCCCTGCCAGATCGCCGCCCAGTCGTTTTCGTCCGTCGAGTTCTTGTCGCGCCACTCGTAAGTGTAGGTGAAGCTATTGCCCTCGATGTTGGTCATCACGAACCGCTCGAAGACCATCGACAGCCCGCTTTCCTTCCACGGCCCCCAAATCAACGTCGTGCCGTCGAAGGACGAAGGCGAGAAACTGGTGATCTCGTCGATCACCGAAAGCACGGCCAGCAGATAGTCGTTGACGTCCATCGCGCGATCGACCGTGAATTCGTACAGCTCCGGCGTGTCGCCCACGGCCTTGCTTTTCTCGTCCTGCCCCGGCAGGCGCAGCAGCAGCGATTCCGGATCGGGCAGCGCGTCCAGAAAGTCCTGATAATCGCCGCTATCGTCGTCGTCATCGCCGCCATCGTCATCGTCGTCGTCCAAATCGTCGGCGATGTCGTCGTCATCGTCGTCGCCGCCGCAGCCGACGAACGACAGCGCCGACGCCAGCAGCAACAGCCATAGCCAATGATTGCGTAACATGATTACCTCCCCGTTGCGGTTAGCCCCCGCCAATTCCTCCGCCCCATAAAACACCGGCCGCCGCAAGATCCGTCACCGCGCGGACGAGGAAACTCATTTCTCCGGCGATTCCGCGGGTATCGCCCACAGCTTGCGCATGTTGACATAGGGTTCGGTCACCGCCATCGTCGCGCTTTGGTCGGCCAGCAAGCCGGTGAAATCCTGTTGCAGCATCGTCGCCGGGATGCGCACCTGCCCCAGTTCCTCCAGCTTGCTTTCGTTGAACACGGAGAACACCAGGTCACCGTCCGCCAGTTGGTCGATGAAGTAGATCGGCGGCGGATTGTCCGCGAACTCCTCCATGTTTTGCGTCAGAAAAACGAGCTTGATCAACTCGACTGTCTTATCGTCGAGCCCGCGATCGAACAGCTCGATCTTCTCGCGCAACTCCATCAGCCCGAAACAACTGCGGAACGTCGGTTTGTCCTTCACGCTTTCGCCGCCCATCACCCGCACGCTGCCCGCCATCGCCTCCCGATCGCGGCCGGACACTTCCGCCCACTCGCCGCGCTGCGCATCCGGATGCAATTGCAGCATCACGTTGCGTTGCATGTCGTGGTACAGCAGGCTTCCGTCATTGAGCAGCCGCGCGCCGCAGTTGCCGCACTGCACGGTGAACAACTCCAGGTTGAAAATGCGCTCCTTGAGCTCTGGCTCCAGCGTGACGTTGGCGCTCTGATACACCTGGGTCTTCTGCGCGGCGCCGCATTGCGGACACCGATATTCCATCTCGGTTTTTCGGGACATGGCCGACTCGCTTTCCCGCGAAAAGGTTGCCTTTCCATCTTCCTTCTAGCAGATCGCCCCGGCCGGTCACAACCGGGGCCGTTTTTCCGATTATCTTGCGTCCCGAAGACGCCCCTTTTTGCGGTTTGACAAGCCGCGCCTTGGATGTCAACATTTGCTGGCCGCGATAGGGGGAAATGTCTTGCACATAGGTCGACTGTCCATCGGTTTCGCACTGTTGCTTTGCTTGTCGATCGGCTGTCAATCGACCGCGTCCGATCAGGCGCAAGCCGCCGTTTCCTCCCCCGCCGTTGCCGCCGCGCCCGACGACAACCCGCACGATTGCACCACGGCCTGCAACGACGCTTGCGCGGACACCTCCGCCGCGGCCTGCACGTTCGAAACCAGCGATCAATGCACGGCAGCCTGCTTGCCCGGCTGCGAACACGGCAAGATTCAACCGGAAATCCAAGCCTGCCTCGGCGAGGACGCATCGACCGCCGAGCGGGCGGTAAGTAAATAATCAATAGGTTGGAGGTTGATCATGACCCATTTCAGAGACGTACCCGGCGACACCAAAGTATATCTCAACGGCGAATTCGTCGATTGGAAAGACGCAACCGTGCACGTCATGACCCACGCGTTGCACTACGGATCCAGCGTCTTCGAGGGCATCCGGTGCTACAAAACGCCCCAGGGTCCGGCAATCTTCCGCCTCAAGGAACATGCGGACCGGCTGTACAACTCGGCCAAGATGTACCGCATGGTGCCGCCTGAAATGAGCAAACAGCAGATGATCGATGCAATGATCGAAACGGTGCGCATCAACAAATTCAAGGAATGCTACATCCGGCCGATCGTCTATCGCGGCACCGGCATGTTCGGCGTCAATCCGCTCAACAACTCGATCGAAGTGGCCATCTGCTGCTGGATCTGGGGCAGCTACCTGGGCGAAGGCGCGCTCGACGAGGGCGTGAAAGTCCACGTTTCCTCCTGGAACCGCCTCGCGCCCAACGTCATGCCCGCGCTGGCCAAATGCGGCGCGAACTACGCCAACGGCCAGCTCATCAAGATGGAAGCGGTCCTCAACGGCTACAGCGAAGGCATCGCCCTGGACACCAACGGCTTCGTCAGCGAAGGTTCGGGCGAAAACATCTTCCTCGTGTTCGGCAACCGGCTGCTCACCCCGCCGTTGGGCAACTCGGTACTGCCGGGCATCACGCGCGACTCGGTCATCGCCCTCGCCCGCGACTGCGGCTACGAGGTCACCGAAGGCATCGTCCCGCGCGAGATGCTCTACATCGCCGACGAAGTGTTCTTCACCGGCACCGCGGCCGAAGTCACCCCCATCGCCTTCATCGACAAAATCCAGGTCGGCGCGGGCAAATGCGGGCCGGTGACCAAGCGGCTGCAGGAAGAGTTCTTTGCGATCATCGACGGCAAGAAGGAAGACCGCCACGGCTGGTTGACCTTCATTTAAACAACGACATTCCAAAACGGATGGGTTAAGCAATGCTCTGGACGATTGTGGTGTGGCTGTTCTGGCTCGTCGTTATCGGCGGGGCCGGGTTGTATGTGCTGGCGACGATCTGGCTCGTCGATCATCGTCGGACCGACGAAATCCATTACGCCAAAACCGACGACGGTTGGGACATCGCCGTGCATCGGCTGCGTCCGCGCAACGGCAAGGCGAAGAAGATCCCGGTCATCCTCCAGCACGGCCTGGCCGCCAACCACCGCAACCACGACCTGGAAGACCGCTACAGCCTCGGCCTCTACCTTGCCGGCCTGGGTTACGATTGCTTCCTGCCCGACCTGCGCGGCGCCGGCGACAGCATGATCACCACCTGGCATCGGCGCGATCGTTGGCATATCGGCTTCGCGGACTACGTCGAGCGCGATATGCCGGCGATCTTCGCCAAGGTCAAGGAACTCACCAAGCAGAACAAGGTGCATTACATCGGCCATTCGATGGGCGGCATGATCGGCTACGCCGTCGCCGAAGGCCCGCTGGCCCAGCGCGTGCAGTCCATGACCTCCATCGCCGGACCGGCCATGTTCGACAAGATGACGCAGTTCAAGACCCACCTGCGTTATCGCTGGCTGCTCAACTGGTTCCCCGTGCTGCACAACAACGTCTTCATGCGCATCATCTCGCCGCTGGCCTATTTCTTCCCGGCCATCGCCCGCACCGAGGTCAACCCGCGCAACGTCGAAGGGCCGGTCATCGCCCGCGCCGGCGCCAACCTGATCGCGCCCATCCCGCGCAAGCTGCTGCTGGAATTCGGCACGTGGGTGGAATTCGGCGACTGGGGCGCGCCCGCGGAAAACACGTACCAGCAACGCCTGAACGAAATCACCGTGCCGTTGTACTGCCTGGCCGGCGCCGACGATTTCTGGTGCCCGCCGCGCGTCATCGAACAGGTGCCCGGCATCGTGGCCAGCGAGAAAACGCAATACCGCCTGTTCTCCAAGGCCAACGGCGACGCCGACGACTACGGCCACGGCGATTTCATCGTCGGCCGCCGGGCTCCGGAAGAGGTGTTCCCGACCATCGGCGACTGGCTGGCGGACAACGACCACGCTTGATCCTTGCATCCGCGCGCGTTTGCTGCTAATTCACTAACCGATTTATCGATCGCGAGGCGAACGTGGGCGAACTGCGACCGCACAACCTGCTCGAATTGATCGGCAACACGCCGTTGGTGAAAATCCGCCGCCTCAACCCCAATCCGCGCGTGACGATTCTCGCCAAGCTCGAGGGCTACAACCCCGGCGGTTCGATCAAAGCGCGCTCCGCGCTGGCGATGGTCGAGGCCGCTGAAAAAAGCGGCGAGCTCGTGCCCGGCAAGATCGTCATCGAGCCGACCAGCGGCAACACCGGCATCGGCGTCGCGATGATCTGCGCGATCAAAGGCTACCGCTGCCTGCTGGCGATGAGCGAAAACGTCAGCCTCGAGCGGCGCAAGATCCTCGCCGCTTACGGCGCGCAGTTCATGCTTACCCCGCCCGAGCTGGGCACCGACGGCTCGATCGAAAAGGTCTACGAGATGGAACGCGCCGACGCGGACAAGCGCTACGTGCTGCTGGATCAGTACAACAACCGCGCCAATCCGCTGGCGCATTACGCCAGCACCGCGCCGGAAATCTGGGAGCAGACCGCCGGCCGCCTCACGCACTTTTTCTCGGCCATCGGCACCACCGGCACGGTCGTCGGCTGCGGCCGCTTCTTCAAAGAGCAAAACCCCGACATCCAAATCGTCGCCGTCGAGCCGTGCATCGGCCATCACATCCAGGGCCTCAAAAGCCTCAAAGAATCCTACGTGCCGGGCATCTGGGACAAAAAGACGATCGACCGCCGCGTGACCGTCAACGACGAACAAGCTTACGCCACCACGCGCCGGCTGGCGCGCGAGGAAGGGCTGATGTGCGGCATGTCCAGCGGCGCGGCGATGTGGGCGGCGCTGGAAACGGCGAAGGAACTCGACGAGGGCGTGCTCGCGGTCATTCTGCCCGACGGCGGCGAACGGTATTTGTCGACCGACCTGTTCGGCGCGACGGAGGCGTAACATGTCGGTGAAGCTGCGCAACGTGCTGACCAAACGCAAGGCGACTTTCCGCCCGCTGGAAGAAGGCCGCGTGCGCATGTACACCGACGGCCCGACCGTCCACGCGCTGGCCGACCTCGGCCTGGCCCGGCGCATCGTCGTCAACGACCTGATCAAACGCGTGCTCATCGCCAACGGCTATGCGGTCACCCACGTGATGAACGTCACCGATCTCGACGACAAAACCATCAACGCCAGCGCCGACGCCGGCGAGGACATCAAAGACCTTACGCGGCGCTTCGAGCGCGAATTCTTCGCCGACATGGCCGCGCTGGGCTGCCTGAGCGCCGATCATACGCCGCGCACCAGCGACCACATCGAGCAGATGCTCGCCCTCACGCGCCGGCTCATCGACGCCGGCTACTGCTACGAAATGCTGCGCAGCGTCTACTTCAACGTCGGCAAGGCCAAGGATTACGGCCGGCTCTCGGGCGTGGACACGCGTAAGATCCGCTGCGGCGCCACCGTCGACCTGGACGACTACGAGAAAAACGACCCGCGCGATTTCGTCATGTTCAAGCGCTGCGACCTCGCCGAAATCCGGCGCGGCATCGGCGTGAAATCCGAGTGGGGCCATGTGCGCCCCGGCTGGCACGTGCAATGCGCGGCGATGTCCACCCACTACCTGGGCTTGAAATTCGACCTGCACGTCTCGGGCAAGGATCTGGCCTTCCCGCATCACGAAAACGAGATCGCCCAGATCAGCGCGCTCACCGGCGAGCCGCCCGCGCACACCTGGGTGCACAGCGAACTGGTGTACGCCGGCGGCAAAAAAATGACCCGCGCCGCCGGCAACGCGAAAACCGTGCGCGAGTTGCTGGACGCCGGTTACGAAGGCCGCGTGCTGCGCTACTGGATCATCACCGCCAACTACCGCCATCCGCTGCACTACAGCGAGGAAAATCTGGAGACGGCCAAAAAAGCGCTGCATCGTCTCGATCTGTTCTTGCGCCGCCTCAAGCACGTGCGCGGCGACGAGCGCCATCCCGAACTGCTGCCGTTGGCCCGGCGGGCCGAAGCGGATTTCTTCGCCGCGCTCAACGACGACCTGAACATCTCCGCCGCGATGGCCGTGCTCTTCGATCTGATGCGCAAGGTCAATCAGATGACCATCGACTTCCCGTTGTCGCCGGCCGACGCCCGCGATATCCTGGCGACCTTCTACCGCGCCGACGCCGTGCTCAACATCCTGCCCTTCGCCGAAGACACCCTCGACCGCGAGATCGAGCGCCTGCTGAAAAAGCGCGAGAAAGCCCGCGCCGCCGGCGATTACGCCGCCGCCGACGCCATTCGCGATCAGTTGGCGCAACGCGGTTTGCAGATCACCGACACCGCCCACGGCCCGCGCATCGCCGCCATCGAGCGCGATTGACCGCCCCTTGGGCTTTGCCCCGCTTTTCGCTACAATCCCCCGCATACTTTCCATGAAAGGATGCCGACATGCGCCAATCGCTTGCATTGCTCATCGCCCTGGCCTTCGTCGCCGCCCTGGCCGCCGCGACCGTCGCCCACGCCGGACCGGTCAACGCGCGGGCCCTCACCGCCGCCGAACAGGCGCAGGTCGAGGCCGGCGAGGTCATTCTCGAAAGTCAGAAATACCAGGACGCCGAAGGCAAAACGCGCGGCCGCGGCCTGGCCATCGGTTACATCAAGGCCGACAAAACCAAGATCCTCAACGCGATCCTCGCCTACGA
>Ga0116156_10004104_pt1 | contig 12443 bp, 5 predicted proteins | sample AD_UKC045_MetaG_FD_89891 | JGI IMG/M metagenome (GOLD analysis project Ga0116156, IMG submission 89891) | Active sludge microbial communities of municipal wastewater-treating anaerobic digesters from USA - AD_UKC045_MetaG | ecosystem: Engineered > Bioreactor > Anaerobic > Digestate | place: USA... | reverse complement strand
GTGCGAAGCTGATGCGCCAGACCGTTCCGCAAGGGATGGCGTCCCGTGAGAATCGCCCCGCGCGACGGCGTGCAACTCGACGCGGCCACGTAGAAATCGGTGCATCGCACGCCTTCGCTCGCCAGCCTGTCGATACGCGGTGTCTTGACCTTCCGGTTGCCGTAACAACCCAAATCGCCGTAACCGACATTGTCCAAGTAGAAGAGCAGGATGTTCGGGTTGTCTGCAGCCGCGGATCCTTGCGACTGACACGCTGCCGCTGTTCCTGCAACGAACATCAGGATAGCCATTGTGTGTCCCAAGTGATGTCTCATGATCTTCGGATTCGCTCGTTTTAATGCAAACCAAGCCTGTTGGGCTGGCATCCCCAGGTATCCAGCAGCATAATATCATCACCAATAAGAAGCTCGGTGACGAGTACCCGACGCTTTCGGAGGCGGCTGGACGAGAACCCGATTCAAGTCAAGGTGGGATGAGCCGATGAAAACACGACACGACGTTCTTGTTCTTGTGGGTGCGGCTCTGACGGCCGCGTGCCTGGGCATGACGCCAGTGATGGGGGCGGCGGCGGATCAGACCGCGCGAGCCACTTGGGCCGAGGCCATGACGGCGGTGCGTGCCGCTTACCTGCTGTCGCCGGAGGCGGCGGCCGCCGCGGCAAGCGACAAGCTGTTCCAACCGTTCGACAGCGGTCCGCTGGATGGCAAAGGTCCGGCGCGGCAGGTTGTGGTCAACGTGGCCGGCCTGCAGGTGTTGCGGCTCGTCGCCATCTGCGAACGAGGCCCCGCCAACTGCAATATCTGGGGCGAGCCCAAGCTGATCGCGCGGGACGGTACGGTCACGAAGCTTACCGGCCTGGCGCCCAGCAGCGTCAGCGTGGGCTGGGGCCAGTTGTTGGTGAACAAGAACTGGCAGGACCACCCGCTGATCGTCGGCGACCGCCAGTTCGAGTTCGGGTTCTGGGTCCACGCCGACAGCGAGTTGACCTTTGCCTTGGACGGCAAGTACGAGCGGTTCGAGGCGTTTGTCGGCGAGGACAAGGACCGCTTGGGCGGTCTGGTGCGGTTCAAGGTGCTGTCGACTCCCAAGCCGCTCCCGGACTCTTGGGAAAAACTGGCCCGCGACTTCCCGTTGCAGACGGGGTGGCTGCGGGCCGAATCCGGCGGCGACGGCATCGCGTCGTGGTTCGGCCGGCGGGAGAGCGGCGCGTTGGAACAGGAGATTATCGGCCGCGCGCTGCGGGACGTCGCGCCCGATGCACCCTTGCACGCGGAACGCGAATCGCTTGCCGCCGCCAACGCCGGCGCGGGCGCCGCACGCTGGCTCGATCTGTTCGTCCGCGTCTGCCGGTACCGCGACTGCGCGGCGATGCTGAGAGCACTCGACGACGCCGAGGTGAGGGCGGTGTTGGAGAAGGAACTCGCCGCGCTCGCGGCCGCCAAGACGCCGGCCGAGGACGCGCGCTGGGACCAACTGCGTGCCCGCGCCGTCCAGGCCGGAGAATTGGATCATCAATTCGCGTCCCTGCAATATGATATCCAGCAGCGCGCCGCGCTCAGCCAGGCTACGGGCGAACGGGTCTGGAACGGCACCACCTACGTTCCCACGGCACGCTCGACCGCCGAGGAAATCGCCAGCCAGGTGTTTCACCCTTCCGCCCTGATCCTGGAAGGCGACCGCGACCCCGCCGATATCGTGCTGCGAAGGACGAAGGCGTTGCTGGAAGATCTGAAGCACTTGGCGGGGAGCAAGCTCGCCGCCTTTGAGGCGCCGCTGGCGAAGTTGCAGCAGGCCGTCGCCGACACGCCCGTCAACGATGCCGACGCGCGGCGCGCGTTGCACCACGAGATCTGCCGCATCCGCCGCCAGATCGCGTTTGTCAACCCGCTGCTCGACTTCCAGGACATTGTCTTCATCAAGCGTCATCGTGCCTTCTACCAGCACATGTGCGACCAGTTCTACGGCATTGTGCAGAACCCCGGCGGCGGGCTGTACGTGCTGGAAGACGCGTTTGGCCAGTCCCCGGCCGTCCGCGACGTGTTGGCCGGCAGCGTCTGCGAAACGGGCCGGTTGCAGGGGCAGAAACTCAGCGGCGGCAGCGTCCAGCGGCCCAGCCTCCGCTACGACGGCCAGCAGGCCATCAGCGGCGAAGACGCGGAAGGCGGCTCGTTCCTCTCGCCCGCACTCTCGCCCGACGCCCGGCAGATCATGTTTGCGTACGTCGAACGCAAAGGGTCGAAAGAGCAAGATTTCCACGAAGACCCGACGCGCGGCCATTGGGACCCGCAGCGGTGCTATCACTTGTTCAAAGTCCACGTCGACGGCAGCAACTTGGAGCAGCTCACCGACGGTTCCTGGAACGATTTCGACCCCTGCTGGCTGCCCAACGGCCGGATCGCGTTCATCAGCGAGCGCCGCGGCGGCTACCTGCGGTGCGGCCGCGCTTGTCCGCTGTACACGCTGTACGACATGAACGCCGACGGCAGCGGGATCAACTGCCTCAGCTTCCACGACAGCAACGAGTGGCATCCCAGCGTCTCGCACGACGGCCGGATCGTCTGGACGCGTTGGGACTACACGGACCGTCACGGCTGCATCGCCCACATGCCCTGGCTCACCACGCTGGACGGCCGCGACCCGCGTCCCCTGCACGGCAACTACGCCCCGCGCCAGGGCCGGCCGGACATGGAACTGTACGTGCGGGCGATTCCCGGCTCGACCAAGTACGTCGGCCTCGCCGCGCCGCATCACGGCCAGGCTTACGGTTCGATCGTGATCATCAACCCGCAGGTCCCGGACGACGACGGCATGGGGCCCGTGCGCCGCTTCACGCCCGAGGTGGGTTTCCCGGAGAGCCAGGGCGGCCGGCAGGTTTACAGCACGCCCTGGCCGCTGGCCGAGAACTACCATCTGTGCGTTTACGACGCCGCGATGAACGGCGCGCCGCTCCGGCGCCCCGGCGAAAACTACGGCATCTACTTGGTGGACGCGTTCGGCAACAAAGAGCTGCTGTACCGCGATCCCGACATCGGCTGTATGAACCCCATCCCCTTGCGGCCCCAGCCGCTGCCCGCCGCGCCCGCCAACCCGTTGGCGGAGGTCGCGGAGGGCAAGCCGGTCTGCATCGGCGACGAAGGCCAGGCGACGATGGCGGTCGTCAATGTGTACGATAACCAGAAAGCCTGGCCGGAGGGCACACGGATCAAGGCGTTGCGGGTCCTGCAGATCCTGCCCTGCGCGGTGCCCAGCGGCGGCCTGCGCCCGCACGAAACGGGCAAGCGGATTGCCGAGGCCGGCGACTCGGTCGTGCCCTGCCGCTGGGTGCTGGGCACGGTGCCGGTCGAAGCCGACGGCAGCGCGCACTTTACGGTGCCGGCCTATCGCGAGCTGTTCTTCCAGGCGCTCGACGAACGCGGCCTGGCCATCACCTCGATGCGTTCCGCGACTCACGCGCGGCACGGCGAGACGCTGATGTGCCAGGGCTGCCACGAGCACAAGGCGCAGGCGAGCCCGCAGCCCGCCGTGCTGCCGCTGGCGTTGCGCCGCCGCCCGTCTACGCCCGAACCTGACGTGGACGGCTCCAATCCGTTCAGCTACCCGCGACTGGTGCAACCCGTGCTGGACCGCAACTGCCTACAGTGCCACGAGGAACACAAGGACAAGAAGGCGCCGAACCTCGGGCGGGAACCGATCGCCAACAAGTTCTACGCCTCGTACAACACGCTCGTGAACTACGGCTTCACCAGCTACGGCGACAGCTATCGGACGCGTGCCGGCCAATTCGGCGCGCGGGGCTCGAAGCTGCTCGAGATGCTGGACAAGGGCCATCACGACGTGAAGTTGTCCGAGGAAGATTTCTGCCGTCTGACGTTGTGGCTCGACTGCTGCTCGATGTTCTACGGCGTGTTTGAAAAGGAACCGGGCGAGGCGCAACTGCGTGGCGAAGTGGCCCAGTCGATTTTGAAATAGGCACGCGGCTGGGGTAGCATGGCTCTCCGAGCCGTGCAGATCTGCGCAGCGTGTCGAGCAAGGCCGCAGGGCTCGGAGAGCCATGCTACGAAGGAACACGGCTCGGAGAGCCATGCTACGGAATTACCGAACAGGGAGACCTCCCATGAAATTGACCATTCTCTCTGTCGCAGCATTGCTGTTGACCGTTGTTTTGGCGAGCGGCCAGACGCAGGCTGCCGACCAGTCCAAGCCCTCCCCCGCCGCGACCACGCCGCGCCCCTATCCGGATCGTCTCCAAGGGTGGGCGGAAGCGCGGTTCGGCATGTTCATCCACTGGGGGCCGGTGAGTTTGAAGGGCACCGAGATCAGTTGGTCTCGCGCCAACACCAATCCCAAGTGCCCGAACAAGGGTGCGATTCCCGCGGAAGTCTACGACAACCTGTACAAGGATTTCAACCCGACCAAGTTCGACGCGGCCCAGTGGGTGGACATGGCCAAGGCGGCAGGCATGAAATACATGGTGCTGACCGCCAAGCACTGCGACGGATTCTTGCTCTGGCATTCGCAGGCCAGCGACTACAACATCTCCCGGACGCCGTTCCAACGGGACATCTGTGCGGAACTGGCCGCAGCGGCGCGGGCGCAAGGCATGCGGATCGGCTGGTATTTCTCGCCGATGGACTGGCGCGATCCCGACTTCCGCACCGAACGCAATGCGGCGTTCCTGGGCCGGATGCAGGCGGAACTGCGCGAGTTGCTGACCAATTACGGCCCGATCGACGTGGTCTGGTTTGACTGGGACGGCCGCGAGCCGCTGTACGACCAGACGCAGACCTACGAAATCGTCAAGACCCTGCAGCCGGATGCGATCATCAACAACCGCCTGGACCTGGGCCCGGGCAACAGTAACCGCCAACTGCTTTCGCCTCATGCCGAGTACTGCACCCCGGAGCAGGAAATCGGCGCCTACGACGACCAGTGCCCCTGGGAATCCTGCATGACGACCTCGCGCAAGAATCAGTGGGCCTGGGGCGGAGCGGATGACGGCGTCAAGTCGCTCGAAGCGTGCCTGAGCATGTTGATCCGCTGCGCCGGCGGCGACGGCAACGTCCTGTTGAACGTCGGCCCGACGCCGACCGGCCAGATCGCGCCGGAGCAGGCGAGCTTGCTGAAGGAGATGGGGACGTGGCTGACGAAATACGGCGAGAGCATCTACGGCACGCGCGGCGGGCCGTTCAAGCCGGGCGATTACGGCGTCTCGACGCGCAAGAGCAACACGATCTACCTGCACGTGTTGGAGTGGCCCGACGAGCCGCTGAAACTCCCGGCCATTCCTGCCAAGGTCGTGGGCAGCCGCGTGCTGGGCGGCGGCAAGGCCGACGTGCGGCAGACGGCGGCCGGCCTGGAAGTCTCCGTTCCCGAAACCGACCGCCAAACGCTGGACACCGTGGTGGCGATCGAACTCGACGGTCCCGCGCTCGACATCCCCGCAATGACGGTTCCCGGCGCGTCCCTGACCACCGGCGCCAAGGCGACGGCCTCGAGCGTCTACCAGCAGTTGGCGCAACACGGCCCCGACAAAGCCGTGGACGGGAACAGCGAAACCCGCTGGGCCACCGATTCGAAAACGACGTCCGCGTGGCTGGAAGTCGACCTCGGCCGGCCGACAGCCTTCCGCCGCGCCGTCATCCGGCAAGCGTTTCCGGAACTGCAACGCGTCCGCAAGTTTGCCATCGAGGTTTGGCGGGACGACGGGTGGCAGCCATGTTACCGCGGCGAAAACCTCGGCGCGAAGCTCTCCGCCCGATTCGAGCCGGTGACCGCCCGGCGGGTGCGGCTGAACATCACCGAAGCTACCGACGGCCCCACGATCTGGGAGTTTCAGCTGTTCAAGTGAACGCTCCCGATCGTACTGCTTCTCCGCGATTTGTTGTTTCGCGAGCAAGATCCGCAGAAGGAAATGATACGGACTGAGACTCCATTCGTTCTCGCGGCAAAGAAACGAGTCAGTCGGACGAGTCACCGGTCACTGGTCCGTACAGCTCCACTTCCCAGATGCGGGAGATGTCGATTTGCGTCCTGGTGATCCACAGGCGTATCTTCGCCGTCTTCACGGGCGGAAACGTGCGGTTCCAAGAGGGCTCCTGGTTGCCGGTCACTGCTGCACCGGGAATGTCCCTCCACTCCGCGCCATCGTGCCACTGGATTACGAAATCCGAAATGGGAGCGGATACAGTACCGGTGAAGTACCCCGACACGATGCGGGCCGCGCCGATGCTGACCGGTTCCTTCCACGCAAACTCGATCGCGTGCGGCACTTCAGGCGCGCTCAGCCAGCGGCCGTCATTGTCGGCCACGTCGATTTTCCCGTCGTTCAGCAGTGCCGGTGAGCATCCTTCCCTGGAACCGCCGGGAACAGACACTTCCGCCGCGCGGGCCAGATTCGGACCGGCCTGAGCCAGCCAAGCGGGCACCGAAACGATCGGAGCAAATGCTGTCTTGGGACGCGGCGGCGGATACTCGGAAGCCGCTCCCGGAGTCTTGCCGACCCCGACTCGCATCAGGTCCTGGAGTTCGCTCAAGTGGGACTCGTAGACGGCGCGTGGTATCGCGTCGTGTTTCTTGCACAGGCTAGCCGCCATGCCGACGATCTCGCCCATGCAACCGCCGGTGCGCATCACGCGCACCGCGCCCAGCGCATCGTGCCTGGTGCTGATATCGCGCCCGGCCATGAACAGGTTCGACACGTTGCGCGAGTACAGGCAGCGGTAGGGAATCCAAAACGGCCGGCGCTCGCGGTAGGCCGGAAACTGGCCGAAATGCGCGGTCGCGATGAAGGCATCGCCCGCGAACCCCTGTTCGTAGTTGGGGTCGGGCAGATGAAGGTCGTTGCTCCAGCCCGTGGGCACGCAGCCGTCGGGGAACTCCCGGTCGCTCGTCAGGTCCTCATAGCACAGCACCACGTCGCCCATCAGCCGCCGCGACTCGCGTTTGCCGAGAATGTGGGCCGACCAGTTCAGGCGGTGATTGGGCAGGACTTGGTCCACGTTCTTCGTCGCGTCCCAAGCGCCGTACATGGCGCGGAAGTTCCAGTCGCGGACGTATTCCATCTCGGCGATCGGGTCGCGGTCGAAGCCGCTCTCCCAATACCAGCCGCCGAGCTTGTTTGTATCGGGCTTGGTCTTGCTGCGGCCGGGGAACGGCTTGTCGGTCAGGTCCAGCGCCCACGGGCAGCGCGGGAACGGCTGCGGCTCCGCCTTGGCGTCCACCGCCGTGTTCAGCGCGTTGGTGTCCGTACACTCGCAGACGTTCCACAGATTGCACGGTCCCATGTGGCCCTTCGGCTCGATCTCGAAATCCGCTTCCGCCAGCGCGCCCACCGCCGCATCGCCCGTGCAATCGGCAAACCAGCGGCCGGCGATCCGCAGGCGGCGGCCGGTGTTGATCTCCTGCGCGATCACCGCCCGAATCACGGCGTCGTCCTTTTCCACCGCGTTGGCGCGATGTTCCAGAAACAGCCGGATATTCGGCTCGGCGCGGACGAGGGCGAGCTTCTTCTCGTCCTCGTACAGTTCCGCGGTGTTGCTGGGTCCGTAATGGGCGCTGCGTGCCTGTTCCAGTTCCGCCACCACGTCGCCGACTCGCGGCCACGGTTCCTTGTTGCGCGCGCCTTGCAACCAGACGCGCACTTCGGAACTGTTGTTGCCGCCCAGTACGGGCCGGTCCTGGATCAGAGCGACCGACAACCCCAGGCGGGCCGCCGAGAGCGCCGCGCACGTGCCGGCGATGCCGCCGCCGGTGACGACGAAATCGAACTCGCCCGCCGATTCCGGCTGCTCCGGCAGGCCCAGGCATGCCCGTCGAAACGCCACCATTTCCGGGTCGCGGTTGGGCGGAGTGAATTTCTCGTCACGCGCCAAAAGGACCGCGTCACAGCGGCCCTCGAAGCCGGTCAAGTCGTGCAACGCCAACCGCACGCGCCGGTCGGTGATGTTCACGCTGCCGCCGTCCTGCCAGTGCCACTGCGCGCCCACTGTGCCGAAGTCGGTTTCGAGGGGCTTGCCGTCGACGAGCAACTGAAACCGTCCCGGCGCGCCCGGCGCGTTCCACTGCCCCACCCAGTCCTTGGTGCGGACCCAGACGCGGTAGCTGCCGGTTGCCGGAAACTCGACTTCCGTGCTCGCGTCCGCCACCGGGCGGCCCAGTCCGTGCGCCAGCAGGTAGGGCGAACCCATCTGGTCCATGAACTGCGGGTCCACGACCCAGCCGCCGCGCTCGGCGAAACTCTCGGCCTCGACCAGCACGACCTGCGCGGCCATGCCCGAGGCAGATTGCAGACCGGAGTCGTCATGACTCGCGTTGGCGCCTGCCGCGGTCTTCGGCAAACCAGCTTGATCGGCGGCCTGCAAGGCCGGCAGCGGCGCCAGCAAGACGCCGAGCGTCAGGAGGACCAGTTTCATCGTTGGAGTTCCTTCGGTTTTGCGTCGGGCAGATTACTCTCCCATAGTAGCAGGTAGCCCAGGAAACGGACAGACATAGTTTGTTGACGGCAGGCCGGTTTCCCGGTACGCTGACGGCCGACCGGCAAGACGCACAGTGGCGCATGCCGCCTGAAGGACAGCGTTTGCGCAGGGATAACCTGTGCCATTTCAAGATGTAGGACGGATGTCTGCGATGGTTCACCAGGAACGATTCTCCTTCGAGACAGCGGGTCACCGGGACGTGGCGGACGTGACGGATCAAGTCGCGGCGATCGTGGGGCGTTCGGGCGTCAAGACGGGCGTCGCGCACGTGTTTTGCGTGGGCAGCACGGCGGCAGTCGGCGCGATGGAGTTCGAGCCCGGCCTGCAGCGCGACGTGCCGGAGATGCTGGATCGGCTGATCCCGCCGAGTCGCAGCTACGGCCACGAACAGGCTTGGCACGACGGCAACGGCCATTCGCATTTGCAGGCCACGCTGTTGGGACCGTCGCTCTCGGTCCCCGTGACCGACGGCGCGCTCGTGCTGGGCACCTGGCAGCAGATCATCCACCTGGAGTGCGATGTGCGCCCGCGGCGGCGGACCGTGGTGGTGACGGTCATGGGCGAGTAAGCACCGTTCGAGAAATAACTGTCCGATCTTCTGGTGGTGTAAGCTTCCAGCTTGCGGTAGTTGGTAGCACCGCAAGCTGGAAGCTTACGCCACTTATTTCTCGAACGCTGCTAACTGCCCGATCCAACAGTTTTCTGACGAAAAGAAGCCCGGCTTTTTGAAGTGACTGCACCTCTCCTGCGCGCATTTTGAACCGGAGCAAACGGAGACCACCGAGAAAGAACCGGCACTCCGTTTTCTCTGGTTCCTCCTGTTCCATGAGTTGGATCCATTCGGTGGCAGCCGAAAGCCGCATTGTTAAGCTTGCAGCACATTTCGTCGGGACTTGGCTCGTGGAGCATGCCCGGTTTGACAGCTTGACGCCACGGGGCAACAATGGTGGAGGTGATCGGTTTCTGCTCGATGGACATGCGCTCGAACGTTGGGCGCCGAGAGGATCACAATTCTACCTTGCCGGCAATCTGCCGGAAAACATGTTGGAGAACATGTCATGACGCACCCCAGGGACTTGGTGGCGGCCGGAATGTTCGTGAACGCCCTGCTGGCCGCAACGGCGCTGTTGGCGGAAAGCAACGTCAGCACTCGAACGATTCGGGGCGAGCCAGCCCCTAGCGAACGCGACGAGCAGGAGTCGCTGTTCAACGATCATTTCCGGGCTCAGAAGCTGGTGTACCAGACGGAATTCGCGAAATTGAAGACTTCCGCCCAGGTGGACGGCTGGCGAATCCCTTACTCCGCCGCCATCTATCCCGAACGCAGCGGCGGGTTGGCGGCAGCTCGTAGTTCCACCGGCACCGTGCTCGGCAAGTACGATTCGGCTTTCCACGACGGCCGGAGTCTTGCCGAATCGTATGACCGGCGGCGAAAGCTGCGAACGGGAGTCCGGCGCGCGGGGCTGTTCGGGCGCACGCAGACCTACACGTACTACGATGCCGACTACTGGGAAGGCTACTGCAGCGGATTCACCGCCTCGACGATCCGGCATCCGGAACCCGTGCGGCCCGTGGACGCCGGGACGGTGGGCGGGCGATCCGGCGTGGTCTTTGAACCTGCGGAGATCAAGGCACTGCTGAGCGCCGCCTATAACCGGACGCGGTGGGACAGCTTCTTGTTTGTCGCGCCGGCCAGCGCGCGCGACGGCGGTCCCAACATGGGCACCTTTCATCTGGCCCTGGCCAATTACATCGGACAAGCGGGGCATCCGATCGGCATCGACCGGGTGAAAGGACGCGAGGCGTGGAACAACCCGATCTACGATTACGAGGTGACCTCGATCCGTGACGCGGGTCATCAAGGGGACATCGAAATCAAGGAACTGGTCACGAAGATCACCTATACCGGGTATGGAACGGACCGGGTCAACCAGACCAATCCGGACACGGGCGAGCGTCAAGGACACCAAAGCCGGTCGATGGTGATCCGCTACCAGCTGGAATTGGACGCAGAGGGAAAGATCGTCGGCGGACGCGCGCTGAGCCACGCCGGGCATTCTCTTTGGATTCCGCTGTTTGCCGTCCAAGGCGTCCCGGATCAAAGCTCGCCGGGCAATCCCCATCTCGACGTCCAGAAAATCATTGCCTTGGCTCGCCGATCCGCGCTGCCGGACATCCAGGCGAAATACGATCGAGTCGTGATCGGCCAGATGATCGATCCGCAAATCGCGGTTCGCGCCGAGGCCCAGCGATTGCGCGAGGTGGCGGCGCAGACCGAAGCGGAACGCGAATAGACGCGGGCGACAGGAAGACGCGGGCGAGGAAAAAATGGAGGAGGCTGACAGAAAGATGATGTGACAGAAGAATGAAGGAGGGAATTTAATAAAACGATCCTCCGCCGCCCATTTTTCTGTCACCTCATTTGTCTGTCCGCTGTCTCTCTATGCTTCTGTCAGTTTTTCTGAATCCCCTTGGGCTGTTAAGAACCGCTGACAAAACCGTTCGGCGCGGGTCTCTGACCCCGCCGAAACCGCCGACCGAAGGTCTCCGATTTCGGTTTTGTTAGCGGTTCTAAATGATTTCAACCATCGCGACAGGAAGGATGCTCCCATGCAGCGAATGTTCAAGACGCTGTTGACAACCGTCCTGACACTGGCGGCGGCGGCCTATGCTCAAGACCGCCCGAACATCGTCATCTTCCACTGCCACGACTTGGGCCAGTACCTCCACTGTTACGGCGTCAAAACGGTATCCACACCCAACTTCGACAAGTTCGCGGAGCAAGGCGTGCGGTTCGCACGTTCGTTCTGCACACAACCCGGTTGCAGTGCGTCGCGGTCATCGCTGTTCACGGGGCGTTACCCGCACAGCAACGGCGTCATAGGATTGACTCACGCCAACTTCGCCTGGGATTTGAACCCGGAAGAAAAGCACCTCGCCCAGTTCCTCAAGGAAGCCGGCTATGCCACCGTCGCCGTCGGTGTGATTCACGAAACCCGGTCGGGAGCGCAGCGGTGTGGTTACGAGAAACACATCAGGCAGTCCAAGGCGGCCGAAGGGACGACGGCGGCGATCGCGGAGTTGAGGCGGCTCGCGGCGGGAGAGCATCCGTTCTATCTGTACGCAGGGTTTATCGAGCCACATCGTTTGCCGTACCCGAAAGACTCCGGCCCGCTGGCGGGCGAGATCGGTTTTCCCGGTCCGCATCTCCAGCCGGACGATTCGTTGGGCGTCGATGTGCCGGGTTTTTTGCGCGATACGGAGGGGACGCGACAGGAATTGGCGGGCCTGCAGGGCGCTGTGCGACACGTGGACGAGCAGTTCGGCCGCTGGCTGCAAACGCTGCACGAACTTGACTTGGAAAAGAACACGCTGTTGATCGCCACCACGGACCACGGCATTGCGATGCCGCGCGCCAAGTGCAGCGTGTACGAGCCCGGGCTGCAGATCGCACTGCTGCTGAGGCAGGCGGGGCGCCCGAACTGGCACAGTGGCGTCGTCCGCAACGAGATGGTCTCGAATATCGACGTGCTGCCGACCGTTCTGGAACTGGCCGGGATTCCGATACCCGCCAACGTCCAGGGCCGCTCGTTCGCGCCGCTGCTGGACGATCGCCCCTACACGCCCAACGCGGCGATCTTTGGCGAGCTGACATATCACGGCTACTACGACCCCCAGCGCAGCATTCGCACGGAGACGCACAAGCTGATCGCCAACTTCTCCACGGCGCCGTCGTTCCAGGACCCATCCCAGAAATGGCGGCCCAGGTCCGATCCCGTCGTGCCTGAAAACCCAGCCGCGGCATTCCACCCGCACCTGGAGCTTTACGATCTGGTGCAAGACCCGTGGGAACAGGTCAATCTGGCCGACAACCCGGAACACGCAGCAATCCGCCGCGAATTGGCCGGCCGCCTGTACCAGCAGATGGTCGACACCGACGACCCGCTCCTCCGCGGCGCCGTCGCCGCG
>Ga0116156_10004100_pt1 | contig 12450 bp, 8 predicted proteins | sample AD_UKC045_MetaG_FD_89891 | JGI IMG/M metagenome (GOLD analysis project Ga0116156, IMG submission 89891) | Active sludge microbial communities of municipal wastewater-treating anaerobic digesters from USA - AD_UKC045_MetaG | ecosystem: Engineered > Bioreactor > Anaerobic > Digestate | place: USA... | reverse complement strand
GGCAGGACTTGCTGGTGACCTTCACCGAGCCCACGACGGCCGGGGCGTTGTACGAGCTGCAGCACCTGCTGGGTGTGGTCCGCTGCGAACCGATCCGTTCCACGGCCACCCGGTTTCATTTCCGCCATCGCACGCGCCGCGTGGGCATCATCGGCTTGAACCCGGGCGGGCGGCTGTACCGGCTGCTGGACGAGCAAGAACGGCTGGTGTCGGTGCCGCGCGACGGGCTGTTGCTGTCGACGAAGCTGGCGGAGTTGCTGGACGTGCGGCTGGGGGACCGCGTCCGGGTCGAAGTGCTGGAGGGCGAACAGCCCATTCGCGAGGTGCCGGTCAGCGCGATGGTGACCGAGTACGGCGGGACGAACGCCTATATGGACGCCGGGGCGATGCACCGGCTGCTGCGCGAAGGCGAGACCCTGACCGGCGCGTTCCTGAGCGTGCAGAGGGACCGGATGGAGGACATGTACCGCACGCTCAAGAACACGCCTCGCGTCGCCGGCGTGACGATCAAGGAAGCGTCGGTCAAGAGTTTCCACGACACGATCGCGGAGAACCTGGGACGAATCCGGTTTTTCAACATCCTGTTCGCCGTCGTGATCGCCTTCGGCGTCGTTTACAACAGTGCGCGGATTTCGCTGGCCGAACGCAGCCGCGACCTGGCGACGCTCCGCGTGATCGGCTTCACGCGCGCGGAGATTTCCGCCATTTTGCTGGGCGAATTGGCCGTGGTCACGCTGGCCGCCATCCCGCTGGGTCTGGTCGTGGGCTACCTGTTTGCCGCTTGGGCGGTGCTGGGGTTGGACACGGAAGTGTATCGCGTGCCGCTGATCATCGAGCGTGCGACGTATGGTTTTGCGGTGGCGGTTGTGTTGGCCGGGGCCGCGATTTCGGGCTTGTTGGTCCGCGAACGGCTGGACTACTTGGATTTGATCGCCGTCCTGAAGACCAGAGAGTAACGTGTGGCACGGATTGGTTGTTTGTGGCACGGCCTACTTGTTGGCCGTGATTGGAACGGGACGAGACCGCAGTGCTGAACAAGAGAGAAGATCGCAGGCCATGAAGTTCCTGGTGCGGACATTCCTGTACCTGATCATTGTCGGGTCGATCGTCGGCGGCCTGGTGTGGTCGTTTTGGCCCCAGCCGGTGGACGTCGAGGTGGGCGAGGTCACGCGCGGCCGCTTGCGGGTGACGGTGGACGAAGACGGCAAGACGCGGGTCAAGGAGCGGTACGTCGTGGCGGCGCCGCTGGCCGGCCGCCTGTTGCGGATCGACTTGGATCCCGGCGATGCGGTCACGCGCGGCGCGACGCTGCTCGCTACGCTGGAGCCCAACGAGCCGGAGATTCTGGACGTGCGGGCCGTGGCCACGGCGGAAGCCAAGGTCAAGGCCGCGCAAGCCGCCTTGGACCGCGCGCAGCCGATCATCGAGCGGGCGCGGCACGAGCTGGAGTTCGCGGAGAGCGAGTTGGAGCGGTTCCGCAAGCTGGCCAAGACCGCCTCGGCGTCGAAACGCGAGGTCGAGCAGGCCGAGATGCTCGCGCGTTCGCGGATGCAAGACTACAGTGCTGCCCGTCTCGCCCAGGACATCGCGCAGTTCGAGTTGGAGATGGCTCGGGCGGCGCTGGTCCGCGTCAGGCCCGCCGAGGCGGGGCCGGCGGACGACCGTCAACTGCAGATTCTGTCCCCGATCAACGGCCAGGTCTTGCGCGTGTTTCAGGAGAGCGCCACGGTCGTGCGGCCCGGCGATCCGTTGCTGGAACTGGGCGACCCGGCGGACCTGGAGGTCGAAGTGGATGTGCTGTCCAGCGACGCGGTCAAGATCCGGCCCGGTGACAAAGCCTTCCTGGAGCAATGGGGCGGCGAGCCCCCCCTGCCGGCAACCGTGCGGCTGATCGAACCCTCCGGGTTCATGAAGGTCTCGGCGCTGGGCGTGGAAGAGCAGCGGGTGAACGTGATCCTGGATCTGGACGACCCGCCGGAGAAACGCAGGGCGCTGGGCGACGCCTTTCGCGTCGAGGCGCGGATCGTGATCTGGGAGCAGGACGACGTGTTGCAGGTCCCCACCGGCGCACTATTCCGGTACGAGGATCAGTGGTCGGCGTTCGCCGTCCGCGAGAACCGCGCGGAACTGTGTACGCTCGAAATCGGCCACCGCAACAGTCTGGCCGCCGAAGTCATCTCCGGGCTGCAAGCCGGCGACCAGGTGATTCTCCATCCCAGCGACAAAGTCCGCAGCGGCGTCCAGGTGAATGTGCGGGATTTGAATGCCCGATAACGCCCCGAATTCATTGTCGGGATGCATCGTCCCCGCGATGCGGTATAATATGGCATCGGAGGGATATCGAGGAGCTTTCGTGGCAAGGCGTACAGGCTGGACGCAACCGGCTGCGCCGGAACCTGAAACCCTAATCTTTCACCTAGTCTCTTCCAACTGCCCTGGAGCCGGGGGAGATCAAGTGAAAGATTAGGTGAAAGATTAAGGGGCTCTTGGTTCCAGCCATCCCGGAGTCGCCATGGTTACAGATCCCTTTAGGCGCAAGCGAGGAACTCTCATCATGCGGATGATCGTCAGCGTTGCCTTTTCGACTTTCTGTCTGTTGGCCACCGGCGGCCTGGACGCCGCCTCCGGCGCGGAGAGCATTCCTGCCGAGAATCCGGCTGCCCAGCGCTGGCAGATCGGGATGACCGTCCAGGCGACGGGGGCTTGCAGCGGCATTTTGGCGGCCATCCCAGTGCCGATGGACTGGCCGGAACAACAGGTCAAAGTCCTCGACGAACAGCGATCCGATCAGATCAACCCGCTTCGCTACCGGACCCTGGCGGAAGGCGCCAAGCAGATGCTGATTGTCATTCCTCAGTTGGCTGCGGGCGACACGGCGTCGGCGCTGGTGACCTTCGAAGTGAGGAAGAGTTCCATCCCGGCGCCGGACGAAACGGGATCGTGGAGGATTCCCGCTCGTGCTGCGGCCAAGCTCCGTCCGTACCTGGGCGTCAGCCCTTCGATCGAAACCACGCACCCGGAGATTCGCCGACTGGCCGCCGAGATCGTGCAAGGCAAGGCGAGCGACTGGGACAAGGTGAGGGCCATCTATGACTGGGTGCGGACTAACGTGAAATATCAATTTGACCCGGAATTGAAGGGGGCTTTGACAGCGTTGCGAGCGGGCCAGGGTGATTGCGAAGAGTTGACGTCGCTGTTCATCGCCCTCTGTCGCGCCAACGGCATCCCGGCTCGCTCTGTCTGGGTTCCGGGGCACTGCTATCCGGAATTCTACTTGGAAGCCCCTGACGGCCAAGGACGCTGGTTCCCGTGCCAGGCGGCCGGCGCGGACGAGTTCGGCTCGATGCGCGAAACACGTCCCATCCTGCAGAAGGGCGACACGTTCCGCGTGCCCGGCGAGGCGGCTCCGAAACGGTACGTCGCCGAGACGTTCCGGGCGCAGAACGCCGTGGCCAATCCGCGCATCGAGTTCATTCGCAAGCAGCTGACCGAATAGACGGCAAACGGGGTGCCCCTGCTGATCGCTCGTCCGATACAATGCGCAATGGGACGGATGGGACTGCTGGGACGGACGGGACACGATGGGACACCGAGCGAACTACGTTCTGCGTCGCGGGGGCTGCACGCAGCTCTTCTACAGCCACTGGGGCGCTTTGTCCCTGGCCCAAGACATTTTCTGGGGACCCGACGAGACGACACGATTCATTCGCTCGTTGCGGCCAGCCGACGAATTGCTGGACGACGCATCGTGCGAGGGCGCCGCCGTGGTGGATTGGGATGCCCGGCGGTTGATCTGGTTCGAAGGCGATCGCCTGGTGCAGGGACCGATCCAACGGCGACTGTACGCGCGGCTGCTGGAGCAAACCTGGCCCGAGTGGGAAATCGACTACGCCGCCGACGGAATCCTCGCCATCGCCAGGTATCTGGAGATCCCCGCCGCAGAACAACACGCTGACACCGAACCCGTCGCCGAGGAAAACGCCCTGGAGGATGTGGCTGAGGAGTCCGATGCGGAGTTGGCGGACGACCTGGAAGTCGGCCTGCGTCCTGCGCCGTGGCCGGCGGGCGGGGAAAACGGACCGGCGGTTGCAGAGCCTGGAGTCTGGCTGGCGGTTCGGCGGGCGGATGGCTGCGTCGAGGACTATTTCGGGTTCGACCATCCGGCGCTGGATCAGGTGTTACTGCGCGGGCCTCCGCTGCTGGATCTCTTGCCAATTGAATCGGCGACAACCGTGCCGCCCGAGTCGGCGGTGTGGGGCGGCGCCGTCATCGACGCGGCGTCGCAACGGCTGGGCTACTGGGAACTGCGGGCAGAACGCGATTTCGCGCGTCGCGTCGAACAAGCCTGGCCTGGCTGGCGCGTGGAGCGTCTCGCCGGCGGCTGGGACGAGCTGCTGCAATGGTCCGGCCGCGAGGCTGCGAACGAATTGCGGGCGGACGAACACGCGTGCTTGGGAGGGCTCGTTGCGCTGCTGCTGGACGAAGACCGGCTCGACCCTCAAGCCATGCGGGACAGCCTTTACGAGGCGACGCGCGGAGTCACCGCCGGGTGCGGCTGCGTGGCCGGACTGGTGACGCTTCTCGCCGCTGCTATCGCCGCCTGGGTGCGGACGGTCCCGGTGACGATCGCCTGTGTCGTCGTCGCGCTGGCCGTCCTGGTACCGACCGTTCGCTTGCGGCGGCGCACCGCGCGGCTGGTGGCGATGGGGGAAGGCTTCGACGACGCGCCGCCCTGTGCCGGGCCGTCGCTATTGAAGAAGCGATCCCTCCTCGATCAAGCCTTAACGCGGCTCGGGTATCCGACCACGGACCAACTCGAACAGGCGGGGCAGCTGTCCGTGTCCTCGGACGGCCCGCAGGCGGAGAGCCCCTTGCCGGACCGTTTCGGGCCGTTGCGGCCGCTGCGAGCCGACGAGATCGCCGGAGTCGAATTCTACCAACTGCGGCTGGGCAAGCTGCGGTTTCGCGAGTTGCGGCGCGGGACCACGCTCTGGCAGGCGTGTTTGATCAAATGCCTCGCGCCGTTCGGCTATACCTCCGGACCGACCATCCCCGTGCCTCGCGTTCAACGGCTGATCCAGCTGGACCGGGAAGATCTTCCGCCGCACGTCCGCCAGCGGCTCGATCCCTGGATCAAGCAGGCGGTCGACAGCGGTTTTTCACCCACCTTGTGCTACACGTTGCCGATGTTGGGGCGGCAGGAAGCGTTCGGTGCCGTGCTGCTTGACGCCGAGGGCAGCGTGTTGGCTTTCTTCCTGTATGCACGGGTCCGCATGCGGGTGGCGGATGACGACGGAGATACCTACGGCGACGAACAGCTGACCGAAGCGTCGCTGGTGAGTGAGCTGCCGCACGACGAGTTGCTGGTCACCGAAACGCGCCGCTCCGGACTCGACCCCTTGCCGACTCACGACGTGCAAAACCTGCAGGACGCGGACTGGCCGACTCTGCTGGCCGCTCACCAGCGGCGATTGGACGCGCACGACCGTTCCGCCCTGCGGCGTTTCACGGAGGCTGATTTGCCCGACTTCGTATTGCGCTTGAGCCAGCAAGAAGTCGACGCCTACGTCGCGCGGAGCGTCTACCATCGGATGACCCGCGAGGACATCGACCGCTTTGCGGAGGAGGGATGACCAAAGTAGGTTGGGTCTCCGACCCGACCCGGTCGGGACAGAGTCCCAACCTACGAAGATGCGCGCATCCTAAGGACGAAGACTCGAAAAGGGAGCAGAACCCTTGAATCCAAGGGTCCTGCGCCCTTTTGGAAAGGCTACTTGCCAGGTGCCGCCAGCAGCAATGCCAGAACGGTAGCTCCCACGATGATGGCAGCCGAGATCGCAATCCTGAGCAGTCTCTTCTCCAGCGGGTCTTGCGGCGGTGCCACCGCGGCGGCCTGAACCTGCGTTTGCTTGGCGCGGATCTCCTGCCCCAAGTCGTCGTCCAACAACAAAACGATGAGTGCGCCCAAACACGGCACCAACGCCCACAGGCCCTTGACGCCGCTGTGCCCTTTGAACTTGGCCACATAGACGAACCCAACCACGAGGAGAATGTACCCAAAGGAGTTCAACTCCCGGTGTGGACTGGACATCAGGATCAGCCCTGGCAAACCGAAGGCGAATTGCAGGGTGAGATACAGCCGCCGGGTCCGCCGCAGTTCCGTCAACTCTTCGTACCGGTCTGCCGCCTCGCGTTTGACGCTGGCCAGGGCCGCCGACACCACCTCGCGTTCAGCCGTAGGTCGTATGGGAGCGGGCGGAGGGGCTGGCTTTGCCGATTTCTTCGCATCCGCCAACGCTTCGTCGAACCAGTCGGAAAAACCAGGGGCCTGTTCCTTCTCCGCCGCTCTCTCGGGGACAACAAGCACGCCACCGCATTTGGGGCACTTGACGCGTTTGCCCGTCAAATGGTCTTCGGCCCGAAAACGTTGCCCACAGGCACAGGTCACGATCTGCGACATGACGACGGTTCCTCGGGGATCTCACTCCCGGCGCTTTCACGGGCAAGACTCGTAAACCGTGACCACTTCGATTCGCGGCTGATCGCCGTCCCTGCTATTCCTTGGATCCGGACGAGGCCAGTCGCCTTTGGATCGCGTCGTAGGCGAACGAGGTGCGAGGCACTTCCTCCAGCGGCGTGAGATCCGCATCATCCGGTAAGTACGAAATCAACAAGACAACCCAAGATCGCTTCCCTTTCCCAACGTCCAGTGCCTTCCTCGGCTCCAAGATGCGTATGTAGGAAGGCAACGCACGCAGTTCCGTCGACATCTCGCGAGCCGCCGTTTCGTAGGCGGCAACCATGTTGAAACTCAGATTACGGGCAGTCTTGGCGTGTACCTGCTGCGCCAACTCGATCACGTGATCGATACGTCGGTGGGACTCGCGTAAAGCAAGTTGCGAACGGATGTGCATGACCACCATGATGGCGATTACTGCCACCACAACCGATGCGGAAACGCATGCTCCGTATTTCCAGAGCCGAGGACCGAACCAACCACGAACCCAAGCAGGAACGTCGTGGGTCGGCGTGTCGCTTTCCTGCTTTGCGCTCGAAACGCGAACCTGCGGCATCTCGGTCATGGACAATTTTCGGCTCGTCGCCGCGCCGTATCCACAAACGGGACAACTCCCGTCGTTCTTGTTCAGCGGAGATTCGCAGAGCGGACAGTTGGGAGCGGCATTCGGCTTGCCGCGATTCGACGCTGTGGACATCGCCGGGGCACCTCGGAGACAAGAAGAACTGCAGCCTAAACGTCACCAATCGAGCTTCAAGACAGCGTGAGTTCTTAACTCGCATTCTTGTTTGCAGACTCCTTATGAGCCGGCTTGTTGTCTTTTCCGTCGTCGATGCGTTTCTCCTTGACAATCAACCTCAACAGCGGATCCGAGACGAAGACAATCTCAATGGACGACGCGCCGTCGCCCAAGGACCAACGACGGCTGTTGAACACCTCCGCTTTGCCGTCTCCCACCAGATAGCCTGACCCCGAAGAACTCGGCTTCCCCAAAATTTTGACCACTTCGTCGTATTCCATTCCGACCTGGACGCGCTCGTAGTTCTCCATGGTTGGGCCGGGCGTCCTCCAATCACACCCGGAACAAAGCAGGGCAAGCGACAACAAGAACAGCCTCGCGACGACTCTCATCTGTTTCACCTCCATCGAATTCCCAACATCACGAAACGCTGTCCGGAGACTCTGAAACCAGGACAACACGATGCCATCTCGGCGACCATCTGCCTCCCCAACGGCACGGCAAGGCTGAGCGGCGTGACGATCGCCCAGCCGAACGGTGGCTTTGCGTGCGCCGTCCGCGGCAAGACAACATCGCCGAACACGTTCTTAGGCGAAAGAAAGCCCGGCCCACTCACGCGTTTTTCGCGTTTTCGTCAGTTTTTCTTGACGAGGCTCAGGGCGGGTTCGACCCAGTACACGCGATTTGCGCCTCGATCGGGTGGGACGACCAGCTGCAGCCAGATGCGTTGGCCGGCGAAATCGCTCAGGTCGACGATCGCCGGCTGCCAGATCGAGCGCTGGCTGTGGGCGTGAAAGACAATCTGGCCCAGTTCGCCCGTGCGGGAATCGCCGGGCCGCACGCGCACGAACCAGTTGACGTCCCCCGCGAGCTGCTCGTCTTTGCCCCACGGATTCTCGAAGGCCAGGGTGACGCGGAGTTGGGCGGAGGAGTTGGGGGGCAGCTGGAGCGGGTATTCGACCAGCGCCGTGTGGGCCGGTTCGGAGACGATGTCCCACGCGCGATAGCAATACACGGCCACGGCTTGGTGCGGCCCCCCGCGCGGGCCAGCGATGGTCCGCAGGAAAGATCTCGATTCAGGCGGACGCGCGGTGAAAACCGTGGGCTGAGCCGAGTCGCTGCCCGTGAGCACGACCAGCTGCTGCTGGGGCGAATTCCATAGCGGTTGTCCTTCCGCGCTGGAGTCAGTCGGCGGTTCAACGTCTGTTGGCGGGGCCGCTGCGCTGACCTTGGGCTCTTCGTCCGTTTCCAGCATCACGACCTGACCCGCTTCGGTCGCCGTGGCGCTGGTACAGGCCAGCCGGCGTCCCGAAGGCGAAAACGCCAAACCGAGGACCCAGCCGTCGTGCGGCATGCGAAACGTCGCTCGTAACGTTCCCTCCGCCAGGTCCCACAGCCGCACGACGCCGTTGCCGCCGCCGCTGGCCAGCAAAGCGCCGTCCGGGGAAAACGCCAGCGAGCACGCCGCGTGGCGATGTCCGGGAAGGTCGTAGCGGATGCCGCCGCCAGCCACGTCCCAGACTCGCACCGTCACCGGTTCGGCCAGGGGCTGGTCCTGCGGCCACGAGCCGGCGGCGAGGTGCCGGCCGTCCGGCGAGAAGGCCAACGTTTCGATCCAGCCGGTGTGAGGCCAGCACGCCAATTCGCTCCCGTCCGCTGCGTCCAGCAACCAGACATCGCCCTGCGTTCCCCCGGCGGCCAGCCGCGTGGCATCCGGCGAGAAGGCCAACGAACGGACTTCCTGGCCGGCAAGACGGCGGCTCCAGCACGAGTGCCAGTCGTCCGTGGCGAAGACCCTCAGTCCGCATCCGTCTGGCACCAGCGTGGCGGCGCCGCCGACGGCCAGGTAGCGGCCGTCCGGCGAGGCCGCGACGGCATGTACCACGCCCGGAAAACCGCCCAGCATGACGCCTTGTTTCGAGTCGATGTCCAGGACCTGAACGAGCGTGCGCTGAGAAAACGCCAGCGTCCTGCCGCCGCTAAACATTGCCAAGGACTCGCACCAGTCCCGTCCCGATCCGAACTGCGCCAGCGGCTGGCCGCGCTGCGCGTCCCAGACGCGCACCGTGCCGTCCCGGCCGGCGGTAAGCAACCGCGTTCCGTCCGGGGTAAAGGCGAGATCGGCGATTTCTTTTTCGGGGGCCGCAATCCGCAATCCGCGATGGCAGCGATCCAGGTCCCAGACCTTCAGCGTGCCATCGCTGCCGGCGGAGACCAGTTCGTTCTTCGCGGCGGAAAAGGCCAGGGCGCTGACGTGGCTGCAGTGGCCTCGAAGCAAGTCGATGTCCCGGCCGGTCTCCGCATCCCAGAGCGAGACGCTGCCATCGTCGGTGTTCGCGACGGCCAGGATTTGGCCGTCCGGCGAAAAAGCCACGGCGGCCGCATTTGTAACGGGAATGCGTCGCTCCACTACCCACGACCCGGTATCACAGACGGCCAACTCGCCGCCACGGACGCCTACCGCTGCCCGTGAACCGTCGGGCGAAACAGCCAAGGCCATGCTTCCCGCCACGCTCGGTTCCGGCGTTTCGATGGGTGCCAAGTCCTCGATTCGCCAACGCCGTACGACCGCGCCCCAGGTCACCGCCATCAGTTCCGGCCGTTGCGGCAGGAAGGCAAGTTGAACCACCGGGTCGGAAAGAACCGCGACTCGGCAGGGCTCCTGATCGGCGTCGGGATTCCAGAGGTGGATTTCGCCGGGCCGGTCTTGCATGCGGGGAACCATGCGGTTGATGGTGCCGCCGCCCCAGGCCAGACGCTGGCCGTGGTCCTCGAAAGCCAGGCACTGAATCGGGCCGCTGCCGCCGGACACGCTTCGCACAAGGCGTCCTGTGGGTACCTCCCACAGCCGGACGAAACCGTCGGCTCCGCCGGTCGCCAGGATGCTGCCGCCCGGTCGAAACGCGACGGCGTGCACCGGTCCCACATGCGCCGCGAAGATGGCCCGACGCTTCCATGCCGCCGCGTCCCAGAGGCAAATCGCGCCGTCCGCGCCGCCGCTGGCCGCCCACCGGCCGTCCGGCGAGATCGCCAACGACACCACGCTCGCGTTATGACCACACAGCGTCTGCCGGTCGCCGTGCAGCTGCCGCCAGAGGTAATGCCATTCGAAGCCGCGCAAATCGGCCTGGCCCGCCAGCGGCCGCTGGGCCTCGAGCAGGCGCAACACCGCCGGCGTGTCGCGCTGTTCGAAGGCTTGCATCGCCAGCGCCATTTGGGACGTGTACAAATCGCGCCGCCGCTGCTCGCTGACGCCTTCGCTCCGCTGCAGGGCGCGCTGTTCGGCCCGCCGCGCGGCGGCGATTTTCAGGCTGGCCCAGGTCGAACCCACGGCGAGGGCCACCAGGAGCAACAGCAGCGACGCCGTCAGCGCCGCGATGCGCGGTTCCCGCCGGCACCAGCGCCACAGCCGTTCGACGCGCCCCACCGGCCGGGCCTGAATCGGCTCGCCGCGCAGGTAGCGGCGGATGTCGGCCGCAAAGTCCGCCGCTGATTGGTACCGCCGCTCGCGGTCCTTGTCCATGGCCTTGGCCACCATTGTCTCGACATCGCCCCGGAAGGTGCGATCGATGGCGCTCAAAGCTGTTGGCTGATGTTCGGCGATGACGTGCAACGCTCGCGACAAAGGCACGCCGGCCAAGGGAAGCGGATGCCGGCCCGCCAGCAACTCGTAACAGATCACGCCCAGCGCATAGATATCGCTGCGCGTGTCGATGTCCTCGGGGACGCCGGCGGCCTGTTCCGGACTCATGTAGGGTACGGTCCCGACGGGCTCGCCGTGCCGGCTGCGGAGCGTGATTGTCGAAAGATCCAAGCCGGTGGCTCGGGCGACACCGAAATCGAGCACCTTCGGCGCTCCGTCCCGCGTGACCAGGATGTTGGCCGGTTTGAGATCCCGATGGATCACGCCTTTGACGTGAGCGTGCTGCACGGCATCGCAGACGCGGGCGATCAGTTCCAGCCGCTGATGCGCGCTCAGGCTGAGCGAATCCGCGTGCTGCCTGAGCTGTCGGCCCTCCACGAACTCCATGGCAAAGTACGGGTGGGGGCCGCTGGGCGTCTCGAACACGCCGGCCTCGTAGATCTGAGCGATGCCTGGATGCTGCAGCCGAGCCAGAACGTGCGTTTCCAGCTCGAAGCGGCGCATCGCGCGGGGGTTCATCGTGCCGGCATGGAGCACCTTGACGGCCACCGTCCGTTGCGGCGCATCCTGAACCGCCTCGAACACCGTTCCCATCCCGCCGGCCCCGATTCGCCGTTGGATCTGATAGCGGCCGATGGTGGGCGGACCCTCCGGGCCGTCCGGCGACGCGACGCCAGGCGGCGCCTCCCACGGCTGTCCCGTCCGGCCCAAGGCCTGCCGGCGCGCCGCTTCGATCAGCGCCGACTCGCGTGCCGCGTCGCTGTCGGGGGTCGCGGAGGCCGGATCTGGCGGAGGCTGGTTCGCCATCTTTTTTCTGCGCTGAGCGCGGGCACGGCGCCTGCGGGATTAGAGATAGTGGGAGAAACTGACCAGGAGTCCACGGAGCATCGCCAAGGCCCGCGAACGCCGCATGTAGACCGCCCCGGAAGAACACCCCAACCGCCGGCCAACCTGGTCGGCATCGAGGAATTCCAGGTCGTACAACCGCAGTACCTCGCGGTAGGCGTCCGGCAGTTCCGCCAGGGTGCGCTGCAAGGTGTCCTGCCATTCGTGTCGCATGGCCCCGCAGCTGGGTGTCGTGCCCCCGTCCGTCACCAGGTCCAACAGCAAGGACAGACCATCTTCGTCCCGCTCCGCCGTGGCGTAGCGCCGCTGACCGCCTCGGCGTTCCGCTCGAAAGCACCGGATGGCGTCCCGCAAATTGTTCCTGGCGATCTGTTGCAGCCAGGCCGGGAACGACCCTCTAATATCCACGTTACGGAACGAGAGGAAGACGTCGGCATACGTCTCCTGCATCACGTCGTCCTCGGACAAAACCGACTGCATTTGCCGCGGAATTCGGTTCCTGATCGTTTTCCGGACTCCAGGACCGTGCTGTTCGAGGAGTCTCGTTAGGGCATCGGCATCGCCTGCCATTGCGCGAGTCAAATCACTGCTCGTGTCGCACGCCATAATCATGATGTCGTTTTGTTGCTGACGCCGAGGTTGTGTCGTCCGCATCGACAACGTACCACCGCCCGGACGCGGCTGTCAAGATTGGCGAAGAAAGGG
>Ga0116156_10004095_pt1 | contig 12457 bp, 8 predicted proteins | sample AD_UKC045_MetaG_FD_89891 | JGI IMG/M metagenome (GOLD analysis project Ga0116156, IMG submission 89891) | Active sludge microbial communities of municipal wastewater-treating anaerobic digesters from USA - AD_UKC045_MetaG | ecosystem: Engineered > Bioreactor > Anaerobic > Digestate | place: USA... | reverse complement strand
TCGACCAGTTCGTCGTTCGTGTGCTCGCCGCCGACCGGCTCCACGCCGGTGCCCAACAACAGGCCGGCATCCTCGGCATAGCGTAAAGTAGCCCGGCGGCGGTCGATGCTGATGTTCGTGTCACGACCTTCCCGCAGACGGATGGCATGGTAAAATCCCAGGAAACCGGCGCGGCGTAGATCCTGCGCCTGCTTTTTCGACAAATCGCCCATGTGCGCGATTAGCACGGCGCCGCGCGGTATATGGTCGCGGATCTCCGTCGCCGCTTCAATGAATTGAGCGAACGGATAGGCGCCGGTGCACACCAGTATCAGCGCATTGGCGCCCTCCGCGAGGCCCTGTGTTGCATGCGCCACCGCCCTTTTCAGCGACAGTTCCGCACGCTTTTTAACCAGATGATGCTCGGTGGCGAAGGGACAAAAACGACAATTGATCTGGCAAGGCGAAGCATCCAGTTCGATGCGTAGAAATATTTCCGCCGTTTCGTCGCCGGCGCTGACGCTCTTCAAATACGCCGTGTGGCGAATGAGTTCGGCCTCCGGCGACGACAACGAAATGTTCATCAGCTCGCCGACTTCCTCGGGTAACAACTCCGCTCCGTGCAGAGCTTTATCGAGGATGTCCCGCACCATCGGCTTCCCCGTTCGGTTGTTTTCGACGCTTCGATCATTCCATGGAATGCTGTAAAGCCTCGTTCCGATGAACCCGCCTTCTTTTTCTTCGGCGATAATTTGCTTTTTAAAAGTAACTCACAAAATCCGGGCCATCGTCAAGAAGATATTGACTTATGTCGCGAATCGACCGATGACTTGCACAAAGGACGAGGTGCAAACGCATGCCCAAAGAAATCTACTGCCGGAACTGCGGTGAACCGTTGAAAATCCGGCCGGATGATATCGTCAACGACAAGGCTACTTGCGGCAATTGCGGAGAAGAACTGATTTTCTCGGAAAACGAGGAATTGCTCGGCGTTCCCTACCAAATGGTGAAAACGATCAGCAAACATTTTTATAAAAAAGACGAGGAAGAAGAGGTCGACGAAAACGCCGAACCGGTCCGCCCTTCTTTCTCACGCATCGAATTGGAGGATCGACCGGGCACGTTGATTCTGCGCCTGCCGCCGCGCGGCTTCAAACCCGGCGATATTTTCCTATCCTTTTTCGTGGTCGTCTGGTGCTCCTTCATGATCATGTGGAATGTCATCGGCCTCGTGATGGGTGAATGGATGATGCTCGTGTTCGGCCTGTTCCACGACGCGATCGGCCTGGGTTTGTTGACGCTGCTGCTGTGGTCCTGGTACGGCCGCGAGGAAATCGCCATCCTCGGCGACACCCTCACCCAAAAATTGACCGTGTTCGGCATCGGCCGCAAGAAAACCTTTCCGTTATCGCAGGTGGACGATGTGGAGATCGCCTCGGTCGGACGCGTCAACAACCTGCCGGTCAAGGGATTGTTCCTCATGCTCGGTTCGAAGAAAAAGCGTATCGCCCGCAACGCCGCGTATGCCGAAATTCGTTGGTTGCGCGCCGAACTGCTCAAGTTTTTCCAGCCGCTCTGGTAAGCAAATCGATTTGACGATCCACCCGATCGTGCCTATGCTGACTTCGAACTCGGAACCCGCGACTGTAAAGCACTGGAGACGTTTTTTATGAACAAACTCAAATTTTTCTTGAGTCTGGCGCTGTTGCTGGCTTGGACGGCGACTGCCTGGGCTGCGCCGGTGGCCTTCGAACGACAAATGGCCGCCAAGGTGCAGGCGCAAAAGCAGGCCGCCATGCTGATCGACGCCATGCGCACCGAGGCTTCGGCTTCGCAGATGCGCCACCAGCGGATCGTCCGCATGCTCGATCGCGCGGGTAAAGCGATCAATCCCATCGAGGTAGTGGAAACCCATGTGTTGTTTGACGCCGACGAAGCGGCCGGCACGATCGACACCGTGACCACCCTGACCATCCGCGCGACTGAGGACGGCGTCAACACGGCGGAATTCTCCGTTCTGAAGCTTGCCTCGTTTTCCGTCACCGATGGTGCGGCCAATCCGCTGAACTGGGACTTTGACGACACCTACCTGGTGCTGTCGGTCGATCTGCCCGTCACCCTGAACACCGGCGACGAACAGACTTTGATCATCGGGAATGCGGGCGATCCCGGTTGCGATCCCGATCCCTTCTGGGGCATGACGTTCTGCGCCGTGACCAGCGACATTGTCTTTTTCACCGGCGTGGATTGGATGCCGATGAAGGCGGCATATTCCTATGAAGATCTGTACTCCGGCGGGCCAATCGATATCGACATCCGCACGCCGGCGGGCATGACCGCCGTCACCACGGCCGATTATGTCGACACCACCGCGGTCGGCGATCAGGATGAACATCATTTCGTCAGCGGCTTCGACGCCACCTACTTCGGTATGGCTTACGCCGATTACGCGACCTTCAGCCACGACACGCTGACCGGCAAACCGACAACCACCTACGTGCATCAGGGAACCACCGAGTACGCGCAGCATTGGGCGAAAATCGGCGCGGACATCGTCGACTATTACGAATCGATTTATTCTCCTTACATTTACAATAAACAGGACATGATTCAGACGATCGAGGAACTCGGCGGCGGCGTGGGGCCGCAATCGGCCACGTTCTATTACGCCAGCGCGCTCAATACCGATCCCGCGTACTGGCCCGCGGAAAGCATCTTCTCGCACGAGATCGGCCATTCCTGGTTCGGCAATATGGTGCGCATGGGCGACGGTTCTTCGCCTTGGCTCAACGAAGGCCTCACCGAATACTCCTCGCGCCGTTACGGCTACACGCTCTGGGATGAATACCTGCAAAACTACCTGTATGAAATTTACTTCCGCTACTTCCAGGAATTTGTACCGCCGGATGACGAAGTGGCAATGACCGGCAACGGTATCTTGTACGCCGACTCGATGGTCTACCAGGCGATCACCTATTGGAAAGGAGCGCACTTCATGCGCATGCTGCAATGGCTGTTGGGCGACGATAAGTTCCTGAGCGGCATGTCGACCTACGCCCACGACTTCAGCAGCGACCAGACCGATGAACTGGCAACCGTGATCGCCCTGCAGGAGACGTTCGAAGACGCCTCCGGCGCCGATCTGCAGGAGTTTTTCAACCAGTGGGTGTACCAGACCGGTTACCCCGTTTACCGTTGGGCGGCGCAGTTCGATGAAAAGAGCGACGGCTATGCGGTGCGGGTGCGCATTACGCAGGAGCAGGAATCGGCGAACGTTTACGACCTTCCGCTGCAGGTGACCGTCTTCCTCGCCGACCAAGACGAACCGGCCCAATTTGCGTTCACCCCGGTAGATGGTGTTGTCGATGAAACCATGACCTTTACCGACGAACCGCGCGGCCTGCGCGTCGACGATTCGTGGTGGATCTGGGGCGAAAAGAACAACTCGTTGATCGGCGATGTGAATTATTCGAACGAAGTCGACGGCGTCGATCTCATTTACGTTTCCTGGGCGCAGGGCGGGATGAATCTGGACAACGAACATTGGAATTATTTCCACGAAGCCGACTTCAACGACGACGGTCAAATCGACGAAACCGATTACCAAATGCTGGCCGCGCATTTCACCGAGAAAGGGAAGATCGATGAATAAGCGACTTCTTTATATATTGACGCTGATCGTCGCCGTGGGCTTCGCCTTGGCGCTCGGCGGCTGCAACAAGAGCGACGACGATGACGATAACGACAACAACGGCGATGACGACAACGACGACTTCACCGCCACGTCGATTTCCTTTACGCCGGCCGGCGAAGCGCAGGCGGGCGACATCTGGTTGGAACTGGCCGAGTCCGCTCCGGCGAAAAACACGTTCACTCTCAACGTGCGCGGCAACGCCATCGCGGAAACCTACGGTGTGGCCGGCCGGTTGTTGTTCGACCGCGAACTGACCTCGCTGGATTCGGCCGAACCCGGCGACGCGCTCGCCGGCAACGACGCGCAAATCAAAGCCCTGGGCGGCAGCAACGACCAAGGCGGCGTGTTCGGCATTTCGCGCAGCGGCGACTATACACACTCGGTGACGCTCGACGCGGCCAAGATCATCGGCACGCTGCAGTTTACCGTTTCGGCCGCCGGCACGACCGACATCACGTTCAACGAGGAGCGTTCGACGATCCTCAATCACGATTTCGAACTCGCCGAGGTGAGCAACTGGCTCGGCGGCACACTGGTCGTGGAATAGCGCGCATGCCCGAAATCATCGAGGTGGAAGTCGTCGCCCGTTCATTGGCGCGCCATGTGCTGCACCGCAAGATTCGACGCTTGGATATTTTCGATCCCAAGCTGGCCGGCATGGCCGCGGCGCCGCTGGCCGGGCGCACAATTCGCAAGGTGTTTCGCGCGGGTAAGGAAATCGTCTTCGATCTGTCGCGGCGCGACGATCCGCTGTGGCTGTGCGTGCATCTGCGCATGACCGGCCGTCTGTTGTATCGGCCGCCCAAATCGAATCCGACCGATCGCCACTTGCGCGCTCGGCTTACGCTCGATCGCGGCAGCATCCTTTTTCACGACTCGCGCCGTTTCGGCGTCATACGCCTGTGCCGCACGGCAAGCGAATGGACGCCGTCCGGCGTCGATCCATTGAGCGACGACTTCACCCTCGCCCGCCTGCGTGAACTGGCGCAAGGCAGCCGCACGGCGGTCAAGCCCTGGCTGTTGCGGCAAGATAAGATCGTCGGTTTCGGCAATATCTACGCCAGCGAGGTGTTGTTCGCCGCGCGTATCGATCCGTGCAAGTCGGTCGACAAGCTGAGCGACGACGAACTCAAGCGCCTGCATCGTCAGACCCGGCGCGTACTGAAATTATCCCTCAAACACGGCGGTACGACGATCGACGATTTCATGGATTGCGACGGCGAGTGCGGGGGCTTCCAGCGATTCTTGCAGGTTTACGGCTGTGCGGGCGAGCCGTGCCCGGCGTGCGGCGACGCGATCGTTCGCCTCGTGCAACAAGGGCGGAGCACGTTTTTCTGCCCGCAATGCCAGACGTAGCAATTACGAATAGCGCAGCTGATTGACCTGGAGCAGATCGTCCAACACCTGCTTGGCGCGGTCGGCTGTCGGCCCGAGCGGATTGGTGAAAATCGCCTTGAGCGCCTGGTCGTAACTTTGGTCCAGCGCCGCGCGAATGGTCAGTTGCTCATATGCCTTGGCACGCGCGACCAACGCGAACATGCTGGGCTCCAGCGATGCGGTCGGCAACGGCGTAGCGCCGTTTTTATCGATGGAGCAGGCGATTTCGACCACATTGTCGACCGGCAGATTGGGAATCGCACCGGCATTTTTCACGTTGACCACATGCTGGATGCCGCGATCGTTGACGATGGCGTCGATCAATTCGACGGCGATTTTCGAATAAAACGCGCCGCCGCGCTGATCCAGTTCCGCCGGTTTGGTCACCTGCCGGGGATCGCGGTATTTGCGCAGCAGTTTTTCCTCGATCTCCATCACCTCTTGCGCTCGCGTTTTCGGCTTGGCCTTCAGATCGGCCAGCACGCGCTCGGTGTTGTAGTAAAAGCGGTTGTAGTACAGCGGCACCGCGTTCAGCGCGCGAATGAGCTCGGGCGCGAAATCCATGTCCGGAATGTTCGCCGGGCCCGAATCGCTCGCCAGAAATGCCAGCAGCCGCGGCGTAACGTCCTCGCCTTTGACCACGATCTTGCGCACCCACCCCAGGTGGTTGAGGCCCACCGAGTCGAGTTCGACCTCGCGATCGGTGACGTCCAGGAACCGCGCGATGACCATCTTCATTTCCAGCGGTACGTTGCACAGACCGATGCACTTGCAGTCGGTGTGGTTGAGAATTGCCTCGGTGATCAACCCCGATGGATTGGTGAAGTTGATGATCCACGCGTCCGGCGCCAGCTCGCACACGTCGCGGCAGATGTCCATCGTCGCCGGCAAGGTACGCAATGCCTTGGCCATGCCGCCGATGCCGGTCGTTTCCTGCCCGATCAGATCGTGGCGCAGGCCCAGCAGGATATCCTGATGTCGCGCTTGCTGGCCGCCGACGCGAAACTGGCTGAGCACGAACGACGCGCCGTCGATCGCCGCGCGCCGATCCATCGTCGTCGTCACCCGAAACGCGCCGCCCGCGTGCGCCGCCATGCGTTTGGCGAAATCGCCGACGACCGCCAGGCGGTGATCGTCGATGTCCATCAAAACCAGTTCGGTAAGGCACAACTCGCCGCCAACCTGCAAAAATCCGTCGATCACTTCCGGAGTGTAAGTGCTGCCGCCGCCGATAATCGCAATTTTCATGGTCGTTCGCTCCCACCGGTCGCCGTTTGAATTATCGTTTTCAGGAAATTAACACATCCGTCCCACGACGCAATAGGTTTCTTGGACGTCCTGCTTGACGCGTTCGTACCGCTCGCCAACAATGCGCCTGAAACCATCATGAGGAACCGATGATCGATTATCGCGACAAGACCGCGTACATCCCCGGCGGCTCCAGCGGCATTGGGCTGGCGATCGCCGCCGGATTGGCCGCCAAAGGCGCGCACATCGTCCTTTTTGCCCGCAACGAAGAACGACTGCGGCAGGCACAGGCGGATCTTTCCACCCGGACTGTTTCGTCCGCGCAATGCATTGCCTGGCGCGCGTTGGACGTTACCGATCCCCAACGAGTCACGGCCACGATGAACGAAACGATCGTCTCGTTCGGTGCGCCGGATATTTTGATTTACTGCGCCGGACGTTCGCACCCGCATTACTTCGCTGACGTCACCTACGAACAATTCGACGATGTCATGCAGGTGAACCTCTATGGATGTTATAACGTCATCGCCGCGCTGGCCCCGACGATGCGCCAACGGGGTGGGCACATCGTCAACGTCTCATCGATGGCCGGTTTTCTAGGCGTCTTCGGCTTCGCCGCCTACAGCGCGGCGAAATTCGGCATCATCGGTTTTTCCGAATCGCTACGCGCCGAATTCAAAAGCGACGGCGTCACCGTGCAGGTGCTGTGCCCGCCGGACGTCGACACGCCGATGCTCGCCGAGGAAAACAAAACCAAACCGGCGGAAACCAAGGCCATCAGCGCCGGAGCAAAAGTCATGACCGCCGACCAGGTGGCCGACGATCTGCTGCGTAACCTCGGTCGCCCCAACTTCGTGATTCTGCCCGGCTGGGAAGGAAAATTAACACACCTGGTCAAGCGATTGTCGCCGCAGTTGGTCGAATTGGTGCTGGACTATCTGGCCCGACGCGGCCGCCGATCGTGATGCGCCGGCGACGCCGCATCATTGAATCGTTAATTCATTGACGACCCATTTCGCGCCGTACACCCGTTCCGTCACGAACAGGACATAGCGGATATCGACGTTGATCGCTCGTCCGACTTGCGGCAGGTAACCGAAATCGGAGGCCACCGCCTCGTAATCGGTGTCGAAAATCAAGCCGATCAACTCGCCTTTACCGTTGAGAATCGGACTGCCGGAATTGCCGCCGGTGCCATCGTTGGTCGAAAGGAAATCCACCGGCACATCGCCCAGACGTTTATCGAAATACACGCCGAAATTTTGCTTTTTCGCCGCGATGCGCAATGCCGCTGGCGCATCGAACGGTTCCACGCCTGTGTGCTTGGCCAACATGCCGCGCAAGGTCGTGAACGGCGTATACAGGACGCCGTCGCGCGGCGAATAGCCCTGCACGCGCCCGAAGGAAAACCGCAGACTGCCGTTTGCGTCCGGGTAATGCGGTCCCGCATCGGCGCGTAAGAGTCCCTCGATGTAACGCGGCTGCACTCTGGTCGTTTCCCCGGCGAACGCTTTGTTCTTCGTCTTCAGCTCTTCCCACTCCGGCCACAGCGCGGCGACGAACTCGATGGCCGGATCGCGGCGCGCCAGCAGCGTCTCGCGATCCGACTCGAACATCCGCATGCGCTGCTCTTCGTCGACCAGACCGCTGTGGGCGTACAGCTTGTCGATGAACGCGTCCAACCGCATGTCGTCCGGTTGCGCGGCGGCTTTGAAGCCCAACATTTCATCAAGCGCCCGCACCCGTTGCTCGCCCGAGAGCGCCAGCATCTTGCGCAAAAAGATCCGCAATATTTCCTTGTCGGTCGGCGGATCGAAATTGTGCTGCGCTCCCTGCAAACGGCGACGGTGGTAATCGACGTAATGGTCGCGCATGTTCAGTTCGCGCTCGTCGTTGGGCAACGCCTTCTGTCCGCTCCATTCGTAAACGGTCGAGGCGAAATCCATCAGGTCGCAATACCAAAACATCCAATCCATGTTCACGAATTTTTCCCGGAACGTCGGATACTCGCGTTCGTACAATCGGTTCAGCGTCGCCAGCGTTTTTTGATAATCGCGCTGCGCGGATCGATCGGATTTCATCGCCTTGAGCGCCGCTTGTTCCTGCGCCCGTCGTTGCGCCACCATGCGGCCGCGCCGCAGGCCCTCCAACACGCCGACGCTCTTTTTGTTGCCGTTCTGCAAGCGCATCAGCAGATGCCCCAGCTTCAAGCGCGTGGCTTCGTCGCGTCGTTGCTCTTGCTCGACCGATTTGATCAACTGGCCATAGGTCTTCACCCGCCACGGATAATAAAACTCAGCCTGATCGGCCAGCGCGTACGAACTCAGATACCGCTGCGTGCGATAGGGATAACCCATGATCATTGTGAAGTCGCCCTCGCGCACGCCGGCGAGCGAAACGGTCAGATAACGCTGCGGATGATAAGGCACGTTTTCCGGTGCGTAGTCGGCGGGCGTGCCGTCGGGCGCCGTGTAGGCGCGTAGGAACGCGAAATCGCCGGTATGCCGCGGCCACATCCAGTTGTCGGTGTCGCCGCCGTACGCACCGATCGACTCCGGCGGCGCGAACACCAGGCGGATGTCCTTTAATTTAAGATATGTATATAAATAATACTGTTTTCCATCGAAGATGCTTTTGATTTCGTTCTGCGTGTGCGCCTGCTTTTCCGCTTCGGATAGAATCGCCTTCTGGTTTTTCTCGATTTGCTTCATGCGCACCAACGGGTCGTCGATTTCGGCAGTCCGCGCCAGCACGCGATCGGTGACTTCGGTCGTGCGCAACAGCACCCACGCCTCAAAATTTTTCGCCGGCGCCTCTTCCTGCCGCGAACGGGCGACCAGACCGTCGCGGAGAAAATTGCATTCTGCGGAGGAAATTTCATGCAGCGCAGAATGGGCGACGTGATGATTGGTGATGATCAGGCCGTCGGCGGATACAAAGGACGCCGAAGCGCCGTTGAGGCGGACCATTGCGTTGGCCAGCGCATTGCCGGCCGGATCGAAAATCTGTCGCGGCGTCAGTTCCAGGCCGTAACCGCACAAAAGTTCCTGCGGCAACGAACCGACGCTCTCCGGCATCCACATGCCCTCGTCGGCTGCGGCGACGGAAAGCATCATTCCCGTCAGCAGCAGGCACAACAACATCCGCCGTATCCGTGACATGGGCAATCTCCTTGACGGTCGAGCGAAAGCGACGCTCAGGACGCCGGCGCCGGCGCGATCTGTTGCGTATACCGCTTGCGTAAGCGCCCGCGCAAATAAGGATAGAGGAAGGCGAACCCGAGGCTCGAGCCGTAAGTCAGGTAATGCGCCAACGGCGGCGCAACCATCACCATCATCACCGCCAGCACGATCGCGCCGAACATGAACAGGCCGACCTTCAATCCGTAAGCGGAAGCGCGGCTCCACCGGTCGCGCAGTTTCGCCAGCCACGGCACCAGCACGATCACGCCCAGCATAACGATCAGGCTGCGCGCATAGACGTTCAACTCCCAGAGCGGCTGCCCCTGAAGTTGCGCCGGCGCGTTGATGATCCGCATGACCAACATCACCGTACTGATCATCCACCAGTGCACGACTAGGAACATCAGGCTTTCCTGGCCGAGTAATTCCAGGCGCGCGGCCACCCAGCGCCCGAAGGAATTTTTATAGTTGACCGCGCCGCGATACAGACGCCGCGACACCAGGTAGGCCACTCCCGCGCCGCCCAGCGTAAGGAAAACGTAGCTGGGAATGCTGCGCAGCATCAGGTCGATGTAGCTGTCCAGGAACATGTGCGGGAAAATGCCGCCGAGCGAAAGGAACGGCGCGCCGGCGCACAACACAACAAACAGGATCGCCCAGCGCCAAGCGACCTTCTCGTTCGTCGTCACGCTGCGGTAGCACAACGCACCCATGTAGAAGTAACTGATCCAGGCGAGCACCCCGAAATGCACGAAAAACAACCGGCGACCGAAACCGAGATCGCGCACCAGGGTTTTCATCGCTTCCTGCATCGCCGGGTGCATGAAATCGGCCCCGGAGGGAATCGACGCCTTGAGTTCGGTGAAGCCGGGAAGAATCTGATTCAGTTCCAGCCGCACGCGGAAAACGAGGTACAAGCCGTAAAGCGCCGCCATGATGACGAAATGCAGCCAGGTCGGAATGCGTGCGCGCATCAGCAGATAAACGACCACCGTGCACATCGCCACACCCTGGAAGATGTCCATGATGCCCAAGCTGGCCCGGTTGATGTTGTAGGTGTACCCCAGCACGAACAGCAACGCGGCCGAAGCCAGATAAAACTTGCCCGCCGCGAAACCCGCCTTGTTGCGGTTGCGCTCCAGAAACGTCATCACGTTCATGCCGGAAACAAAAAAGAAAATCGGCCCGGAAAAATCCATGATGTACAAAATGACTTTGTCGATCGGCCCCGGCGGCGGCATCTGCACGCGAATCGCGTGGCCGATCATCATCAGGATGCAGGCCAGCCCTTTGAGCATGTCGACTTCGTAGTAACGAACCGGGGTCTTTTGCGTCATTGCGTCCTCACCGGATGAATGCAGTTCGACTTCGATGCGTCCGGCGGCAAAACGCCGGGAGGGCCTGCGGCAAGCTCATTATCTCGCCATTGCGCAATCCCGAACTCGGCTTCTTTCATTGACAGTTTTCCCGATAGGGGTCAAGAGCGTTTTTCGACATTCGAACTTTGCGATTTGTGCAAGATGTGTTAACCTCGTGCGCGAAATTCAACCTGGGAGTACCCCGATGAATCGCCTACCTTGGATAATCCTCTTGGCGCTCGCCGGCTGTTTATCGTTCGCCTTTGCCTGCGGCGACGATGACGACGACGATAACGATAACGACGACAATGACGTTGTCGACGACGACGATACGAACGACGACGATGACGACAACGACGATCAGGTCGATGCCGTTTCCTCCGCCAGCCCCGAACGCGATTCGGCGGTGCTCAAATCATCCCATGCCGGCTGGCAGAAGGCCGGGTGCCTCTCCTGCCACGAAGGCGCGCATCTGGGCGGATTTGCCGACGGCGAATGCGTCTCGTGTCACGGCAACAACGGCGCGCCGCAACGCGCCGCCGGGCACGCCTCGCGGGATTGCGCCTCGTGTCACAGCGACCGGCACCCCGACCTGACCTTCACCGAAAGCCAGTGCATCGCCTGCCATAAATACGTGCCGAGCGACGATTGCCCGGCGACCGAAGACGTCGATGTCGTCGTGATCGGTTCCGGCGGCGGCGGCGTGGCGGCGGCTAACGCGCTGGCGCAACAAGGACTCTCCGTGGTGCTGGTGGAAAAGCATTACAAGGTCGGCGGCTACATGACCACCTTCAAACGCGGCGATTACACCTTCGAGGCGTCGCTGCACGCGATGGGCGGTCTGGACGATCCCGACAACGCCAAGGGCGCTTGGGAGGAATTCCACAAACTGGGCATGTACGACCGCGTCAAGCCGCTCAAGTGCGACCCCATCTACCGTTCGGAATACCCCGGTCTTTCGGTGCAGATTCCCGCCGACATCGACGCCTACAAAGCGCAGTTGAAGGAAATGTACCCGGCCGAAGCCGCCGGTCTCGACGCGCTCTTCGCCGATCTGGATACCTGCGACGTGACGCTCAGCGCCGTGACGCGGATCATGGACGACTTCAACCTGGACGATCTGCTGATCCTGCTCGGCGACCTGCCCGGCACGCTGAACCTGCTCAAGTACATGAACATCTCGCTGCTTGAATACGTGCAGCAGTTCGTCTCCGACCCGGAGTTGATCGGCCTGTTCAACCAACTGTGCACCTTCCTGGGCGGCGGACCCGACGAGTTGCAGGCGCTGATCTTCATCGCGATGTGGAACGGTTATCATAAGTATGGTTATTATTACTTCGAGGGCGGCTCGAAATCGGTCACGCAATCGATCGCCGACGTCTTCACCGAGCACGGCGGTTATCAGAAACTAAACACGCTGGCCACCAAGATCGTCATCGAGGACGGCAAGGCCGTGCAGGTGCGGACCGAAAACGACGTGTGTCTCAACACGCGTTATGTCGTGTCCAACGCCAATGCGCCCGACACGATGCTCAAGCTGGTCGGCGCCGAATACCTGCCGGAAAAGTACGTCACCGAGTTGAACTCCATGTCCATCGGCGTCGCCACGCTGCAGGTGT
>Ga0116156_10004094_pt1 | contig 12459 bp, 11 predicted proteins | sample AD_UKC045_MetaG_FD_89891 | JGI IMG/M metagenome (GOLD analysis project Ga0116156, IMG submission 89891) | Active sludge microbial communities of municipal wastewater-treating anaerobic digesters from USA - AD_UKC045_MetaG | ecosystem: Engineered > Bioreactor > Anaerobic > Digestate | place: USA... | reverse complement strand
GTAATTAATCATCTTTCAAAGCTTACTATGGATGATTATAATAGTTTAATAGATTATTTTCAGAAAGAATTTATTGTTTAATTATTTAAAATATCATAAAATTGTGGTAAGTAATTACTTTGCCACAATTTTATAAATTTTATCTCGTTCTCGTACAATTGCAGAACAAACAAAAGTTGGCTTATCACCTTGGTTTACTTCTTGTACGTTAATGCCGTCAATTAACAAAGTATCTATTTTCATCTCGATAATTCCTGTGGTATCTCCGCTAATATATATACTATCACCAACTTTCAAATTGCCGGCTTCAATATGTGCATGAATAACGTTTGTTTTCTTAAAAAAGTTAATTACTTTGCCTATGTATTCTTTTTTGGTACTTGCAGTACTTCCGTAAGTTGTTGCAAAATCGTTAGCATTAGGTAAACCTAAATAAAATCCGTTTGAAAACCCTCGATTATAAACTTTATTTAATTCATTTTTATACTCAGTTGTTTTTTCATTTGAAAAGCTATTGTTATAATAATCGTCAATGGCTTTCCGATATGTACTAACAACTTTTGCAATATACTCGGGACTTCTCTTTCTTCCTTCAATTTTAAAAGCATCAATTTTAGCTTCAATCAATAAATCGATAAAATCTATAGTGCAAATATCTTTTGGAGACATTACATAGTCGTCTCCCAACTCAAAACTAAAACCTTGGTCGTTATCAGTAATTTTATAATTTCTTCTGCACGGTTGAACGCATTCACCCCTATTTGCACTTTTATTAAATACCTGATGACTTAAAAAACATCTTCCGCTAACAGCAACACACATCGCACCGTGTATAAAAGTTTCAATCTCAATATCCACTTCTTCTTTTATCTGTTTAATCATATCTAAAGTGCATTCTCGTGCCAAAACAATACGATTTGCACCCAAGTTTTTATAAAATTTAGCCGATTCAATATTAGATATTGAGGCTTGAGTACTAATGCAAAAAGGAATATTATACTTCAAACATTTATTAATAACTGCAAAATCCCAACAAATAACTAAGTCAATACCGGCTTTTTTTACTTCGGGTAATATCTCGTCCAATTGTTCCAGTTCGTTATTAAATATTATGCTATTTAAAGTTAAATGAGTATCTACATTGTTTGTCTTGCAATAATTTACGGTTTTTGACAAGTTTTCTAATGTAAAATTTTTGGCTTTTGCACGCATATTTAATTTATCTAAGCCAAAATAAACAGCATTTGCTCCGCTTGTAACTGCTGCAATAAGCATTTCGTTATTGCCTACGGGGGCTAATAATTCGGGTTTTTTTTGTTTCATATCTAATTATAATTATTTACATTACAAATATAATTAATTAATATTTTTATTAAAATATTTCCCTTTCATAAAATCGGATATTTTATGCTAAATAACGATGTGGCTAAAAATAACTTGCTAATTGCCTTGCTTGGTATTGCAATAGCGGGAATAGGTTTTGGTTTGGTTACACCGGTTGCAGTTATTTTACTTGAAAAAAACAATACACCCGGTTACATTACCGGATTGATTACGATGATTGGGTACTTTGCTATATTCGTTTTTTCTCCGGTAGCGGGCAAATTATACAACAGGTATAACTTAAAACGGATACTTATGATGGGGATGATGCTTTGGTTAATAGGGGCTGCCGGTCATATATTTTGGCGTAATTTAATAATTCTTATTATTGTTAAAATAATTATGGGTATAGGTGGTACATTAGTTTTTATTGGTACCGAAGTTTTAATAAATTATTGTAGTAACGAAAATAACCGCGGCAAAAATATAGGGTTGTATGCCACTTTGCTTTCTGCCGGTATTGCAATAGGAACACTTTTAATTTGGACAGTGGAGATTGCCGATTATTTCCCCTTTTTATTAGGTTCATTAATTATGTTGTTTGTTACATTTTTTATACAAATTAAATTTAATAACTTATTTTTGGGTAATGAACATTACCAAACAAAAAACGATTTTACATTCTTTAAAATGCCGGTGCTTGGTGTCTTTTCTGCTTTTATTTACGGATTATTTGAATCTTCGGTTGTTGTTGCACTACCGTTATATGCGTTAAGGTTAAATTTTACACAAAACGAAGTGTCTTATCTTTTGGCTTCTTTTGTAGTAGGCGGAATTATTTTACTCTATTTTATAAGTAGAATTGCCGATTTCTATTCTAAATATAATATGATATTACTAATATCTATGCTGCTTTTCGTATTACTTGTTTTCCCAATATTTTTTAATTCTTTATTGTTTTTGTTAGTCTTACTTTTTTTTATTGGCGGAGTTATTCCTGCTTTTTATACTGTTGGGTTAAGTTATACAGCAGAAAAAGTAGAATATAAACATATAACCTTTGCAAACAGTTATTATATAATGATGTACGGTTTAGGTACCTTGGTAGGACCGGTTTTTGGGTCATTACTTGTAGAATGGAATTTAAGAATAGGGTATTGGTTAATTTCTTCGGTTTTGTGCTTATTATTTTTTATGGTATTTTTTTTACTAAAATTAATATCTAAATTTAAACCCCAAAAATAATATTTGTCTTTTTTATTTAAAAAGTTGTATCTTACTATTTACTTTTTTTTAATGAATTAATGAATCTACAAGCAGAGAATATATTAAAACTTTTTGTAAAAACCGCAAAATTCGATTTTTGTGCATTGGTAAACTTACGTTCCGATAATTATACTGTTACGTGCATGGGCAATAAAAATATCGAGAATTCGAAACTCTTTGCGGATTTTTTAGATCGACTTCTCTATTCTTTAAATGGAGACGTTTCTGCCGTAGATAATGATGAGTTATTTAATACGTTCCTTTCTTTCTATAAATTTAATCAATATTATATAAAGCTTATTTTATCAAAAAATAATATTAATATATTTTTTTTAGGGTTTAGTAAAAAGTTTTATAAAAATACAAAATTTTTGAATGAAACCAGAAATGATTTGGAAAGTATTCTTGTTGAGTTTATTACAAATAAATTAGAAACTCTTGTTGTTAGCGAGCGATTAAAAAAACAAAACTATTTAAGCATATTTGAAGATGTTTTTAATAAATCGGAATTAATTTTATATCTACTGGAAAACGGAAAATATAATTTTGATTTTTCTTTACAATCTGCTTCAACTTTATTTGATATTGAAGAAAGTGAATTAAACAATAAATTTACCAAGGAGTATTTATATTCAAAAATTGATGGTAATAGTTGGGATAAACTTAAAGAATTTGAACATAACTTAAATACTTTAGGAATGGCAACCGGTGACTTTTCAATTAGAACAGACTTGGGTATCGCAAAAATTATTTCTGACTTTGCAATTACAAATAAAAATAATTCAAACTTAATTGCGGGTATAATTAGAAATATTTCAAAAGAAAAAAACTTGGAATTAAGAGCCGAAAAATCCGAGATTATTACTAACTGCCTTAGTGAGCTAAGCGATAACTTGGTTTTTTTTCTTAATAGTAACGGTTATATTAATTTTATAAATGATTACGGTGCAATTACTTTAGGTTATGTTAGAGAAGATTTGATAGGGAAACATTTGTTTGAATTTATATCCGAAAACTCAAAAAGTGATTCCGTCCTTGCTTTTCAAAAAGCATTGGAAACCGAAGGTAGAATTGTTTTTGGAGCGAAAGTATTAGATCGCTTTAAAAATAATATGGATTTTGAATTTAATATAAAAGCGGTTAAACAAAATAACTCAGTTGTTGGATTAATGGGAGTTGCTATTGATGTTACAGATAAAATTAAATCGGAAATACAACTTCGTGAATTGAATGCTAAAATATTTGAACTTAATAGATTAATTGCAATAGAAAAAGATAGGGCAAAACACCAAATATCTTTACTGGAAGAACTAAATAAACTTAAAAATGAATTTATAAGTAATGTTTCCCACGAATTTCGCACTCCTTTGGCTAGCATAATAGGTTTTGCCGAAACTATTGATAGTGATAGAGATTTACCTGCCGAAATGATTTTTGAGTTCAACCGTATTATTTTGGATGAAGGTAAAAGATTAGCAAAATTAATTAATGATATTCTTGACTTTTCTAAACTGGAAAACGGCGGCGAAGTTTTGGATAAACAAAAAGCTAATTTGGTTGAAATTATTTACGATGTTTTTGTTTCATTAATTAAAAGTGCCAACAAAAAAGGGATTACAATTAATAAACAAATACCGGATGCCGAAATAATTATTAATTGCGATAAAGATAGAATTAATAAAGTTTTTTATAATTTATTAGCAAATGCTATTAAGTTTACTAAAAATGACGGATTTGTTAGTATAATTGTACAGGACTTTTTAAAAGAAGTAGAAGTAATAATAAGTGATACCGGTATAGGTATTGCAAAAGATGATATTCCTAAATTATTTCAAAAGTTTACAAAAATTGAAAGACCCGGAAGTATTTTGCCCGGTGCGGGTTTTGGATTACCTGTTGTTAAACAAATAGTAGATTTACACAAAGGTTTAATTCGTGTTGAAAGCGAAATTAACAAAGGATCTACTTTTATAATAAGATTGCCAAAAGAATAAGTGAAGGAGAAAAAATTTTGAACAAATTAGTTTACATTGTTGATGACGAACCTTCTATATTAAAACTTTTATCTCATTGGGTTAAAGCTTTACCCGATTTAATTGTTAAAACTTTTACCAACGGTGCGGAGTTTATTAAAGCATTTAATGACGAAAATCCCGACTTGGTGCTTTTAGATATTATGCTGCCGGATATTAGCGGTATAGATATTTTAAAAAATATTAAAAGAAAAAATTCCGATATACCGGTAATAATCCTTTCTGCTCAAGGAAGTATTGAAGTTGCAATGGAATCTATTAGGCAAGGTGCTTTTGATTATTTTCCCAAACCGATAGATAGAAGCAGATTAGAACCGGCTATTAATAATGCAATTCAAAACTATAGTTTAATAAAAAAGGTTAAAGAACTGGAAAATAACCTTACTAAAGAATATAGATTTGAAAATATTGTATCTTCCGATAAACGGATGCAAGATGTTTTTAAATTGGTTAATAAAGTATTAAATAACGACATTACTGTTTTAATACATGGTGAAAGCGGTACAGGAAAGGAATTGATTGCCAGAGCAATACACTACAACGGATTAAGAAAAAACGAACCTTTTGTGGTAGTAAATTGTGCATCAATACCTCGAGAATTGTTAGAAAGCGAATTGTTCGGTCACGAAAAAGGTTCGTTTACAGGAGCATATCAAAAAAAGGTTGGTAAATTTGAAATGGCTGCGGGAGGGACTTTATTTTTAGATGAAATTGGAGAGATGGAGCCGGCTTTACAGGCAAAAATATTAAGAGTAATTCAACAAAAAGAATTTGAAAGGGTGGGAGGCAACGAAATTATTAAAACCGATGTTAGAATAATTTCGGCAACTAATCGCGATTTGGCTCAAATGGTTAAAGATAGAACTTTTAGAGAAGATTTGTATTATAGATTAAACAGTTTTCCTATATTTATTTATCCGCTAAGAGACAGAAAAGGGGATATTGTTGTTTTAATAAATCATTTTATTGCTACATTTAATAAAAGACATAATAAACAAATTAAAGGAATTGATAAAAAGGCATTAAAACTTTTATACGACTTTTCTTGGCCCGGTAACGTGCGAGAACTTGAAAATACGATTGAAAGATGTATTATTTTATCAGAAGGCGATTATATTACAGAAGATCTTTTGCCATTAAATATTAAAGGGGCAGTTTTTGATATGGGCACAGTATTAAACAAAGGGGGGTTATTTGAAGCCGATATTATTATTCCTTTTGAAAAATTGAAAGAAGAAGCAATTAGACATGCAATTAAAGTAACTAAAGGTAATATTGTTGAAGCGGCTAACCGATTAAATTTAGGAAGAGCAACCTTATATAGATTGATGGAAAAATATGAAATTGAAATTAATAAATAAGAGAAGGACAAATTATGGGAATTAAAGAAGAAATATACGGAGACGTTTTAGTAGCACGAATAATTTTTGACCGAGCTACTTTAATGGAAGCAGAACAATTACGAGATTTGTTATCCAATAGTATTGCCAACGGATATAAAAAGATTATTATTGATCTATCGGAATGCGAATTTATTGATTCTACTTTTTTGGGTGTAATAGTTAATTCTCTTAAAAAAGTTGCAAAAGTACAAGGTGATTTAAAACTTGTTGGATTTAAACCCGCCGTAAAAGCAATGTTTGAACTTACCAGGATGTTTAGAGTGTTTGAATCATTTTCAAATTTAGATGACGCAGTTAACAGTTTCTAAATATATATATTAATTACTAATATGCCAAATAAAATATTACTTGTTGAAGACGAACCAAATATTGCAAAACTTTTTAATTATATCTTAACAAAAGCCGGTTATAAGGTATCATATGCCGAAAACGGTAGCGTAGGTTATAAAAAGACTATGGAGGATAGACCGGATTTAATTATTAGCGATATAATGATGCCCGAAACGGATGGTTTTGCATTCCGTAAAATGTTGTTAAATAATCCTGATGTTGCAAATATTCCATTCGTTTTTTTAACTGCAAAAGGTACTGAAGAGGATATTTTGGAAGCATATAATTTATCTATAGAAGACTATATTATTAAAACCGCATCTCCTAAAATTGTTGTTGCAAAAATAGATTCTATTTTTAATAGCATTAAACGAGAACAAGAAAAAGCTAACGAAGCAATGCAACAAGCCGCAGGGTCGTTAAATGCAACATTGGTGCCCGGTAATAGTCCGGTTTTGGAAGGATATAATTTTGAGTTTATTAATAAACCTTTTGATGAAATACCGGGGGGCGATTTTATCGATTTTATTCCTTTAGACAAAAATAATTTGGCAATTATACTTGGTGATGTAATGGGTAAAAAGTGGGGTGCATGGTATTTTGCCGTTGCTTATGCGGGTTATGTAAGAAATGCTGTTAGAATGGTTTGCAATTCAATAGAAAATTTTTCCGCCAAACTGATTATGGAAAAGCTTAACGAAGCTATTTATAACGATGAACGAATTTCCGAAGTTTTTATTACCTTATCTGTTGTTATTGTTAATAAAATAAATAATTCGATTAAATATTGCGGAGCCGGCGATTTACCCCTTTTACTATTAAAAGACGAAGGTTATGAATTAGTAAAATCTAACGGTTTGTTATTGGGTTTTTCATTGGAGGGTAACTATTCCGATATTGAGATTGAAATGCATTGTGAAAATTCGGTTGTTCTTTTTACGGATGGTTTAATAGATGTTAAAAGAAATGACGGAAAGGTGCAAGATATTGATACTATTGCCCAAGTAGTTTTTAAGTTACATAAAAACAAAAACTCCTTGACCGACTTGGTAAAGGAGTTTATTGATAGTGCTTCCGAAAAGTTTCCGGATGATTTAAGTTTAATAAAAATAACAAAACTTAATCAAAATTATTAATAGTTTTACAAATATCTGAAAATTTTGTATCTGCAACCGAAACTTGTTTGTAAATATCAATTACTTCTTCTTTGGTAATCTTTTCAAAATCTTTTTCAAGCGGAGTAATACACACACCGCCCATATCTACGGATGCAGGGCTAAGTAAAATATTTTTTTCGCCTTCTTCAAAGTAATATGTTGGGCGATGTTTCTCTCTCGGAAATATTACCGTAATCCAATTATTGTTTTTGTAATACCCCAAAATATTTAACATTGGCTCGTTTTCGTCACTTGTAATTACTTTAATAGCATCAATTATACTATAAAAGTACTTTTCTGCTATACCAAAATTGTTGCTTTCAATTGCAATAAAGTTACGTAAATATTTGTTAACCGAGTATATTTTTATATCCCTTTGGCTAAACAATAAATTCCCAAACTTATTTATCAATAAATCATATTCGGTATCTAATGGCATAAAGTTTTTGTTGCCCGCCTGAAAATGCATATGATCAGGGGCAGAAGCACCACATTTTGGACCATTATAAAAAACAACATATCTATCCGCAATTTCTTTTGTCAAAGTCAAAAAATCGTTATATTTGCCAATTATTGTTTGTGGCGACTGATTTATAACCGGAATAGTGAAATGTTCGTTAAAAATTGGGTATGGGTTACATAAAACGAGGTATTCTTTATTAAAAACAATTCCTTTTTGCTCAGGTGGTAGATTATTGTAATGCAAAAAAGATTTTCTTGCTTTTATACTTGCATCGTCAACTTTTGCAGCCGATGAAGTAATACGGGAAGGGTTAAATTGTACTTTAACTTCAAAACCGTCAAAATTAAAAGATTTAATTTTAACTGTTTCCAGTCCCTTATAATTATTTTGTAATAAAGCCCAACTTTCGTATTGTTGTTTTAATAAACAACTCATTTGTTCGGATAAAGATAAAGAACTGCCGTAATTAGACAGTTCTTCATTATTTAATATCAAATGATCAATCATTTAGTCGCATTCCTATTAATTCTTGCAATAAGCTCAATAGTGCGAATTCTATCTTTATATGTGTTGTGATTATTTTGCTTAATAATATCCAGTGCGGCATCACTATTTCCGTCCCAACGTCTGCAAATATAAATCGGTTCGTATATTCTGCCAATTTGATGTTCTCTTGAAATAGCTAAACCGACTGCATAATCTTCGCCGTAACTTACGTTCGGAATTTTAATTTCGCGAAGTAACGGAGTATAGAACGCACGTGGCGCACCTAATCCGTTTATTCTTAATGCATTGTTTCTTCCGTTATCTGGTGTCCACTCTCTGTGATCTATTATTCCGGGAGGTACTTCTTCCAATTTAAAGTTAGTCATTTGGTAAGTACCAACAACCATACCGCATTTTTGTTCATAAAATGCATCAATCACTTTGGTTACTGTAGTTTCGTCTTTATATAAATCATCACTATCTAATTGTAATGCAAATTTACCGCAATATTTACTGTGTACGGCTTCGTTCCAGCAGCCGCCAATACCTAAATCTTTTCTTTCAGGAATAATGTGAACCAATCGGTTATCTTTTTCGGCAAATTCTTTAATTATTTCGGTCGTACCGTCATCGCTATAGTTATCTACTATAATAAGATTAAACTTATATTCCGATTTTTGATTTAATATCGATACAATTGCATCTTTAATTGTTTTAGCACGGTTTTTAACCGGAATAATAACACTTGCTTCAAATTCAAAATTATCTTCATTAAAATTAACATCTTTAAATTCGGGTGCCAAATAACCGCCAATAGCTTTTAAATGTTGAGTGCAAGCAACCTCCATTTCTATTTGAACTTCTCTATTACGCGGGTTAACATAATCAAACATCTTTTCACCCGATTTTCGTGCATCGTTTTCAATTGCAGTATATAAAAATTCGTTAATTCTAAAAAAATCGGCTTTTTGCGATACTTTTAATCTTAAATCGTATAATCCGGCAAATTTATAATCTTTTTCGCAGGTTGTATATACATCTTTAATTATTGAAGTTCTATATAATAAAAGATAACCAAATTCAAAGTCGTCTCGTAAACTCCCTTTTTGATAATCAATAACCGGATGAATTGAACGAATTCCTTCTTTAACGTCAAAATAATCGCTATACACCAAACCAACATTTGTATCATCGGCAACGGAAATCATTCTTTCCAATGCAAACTGTCCTAGTTCAACTTCGGTATCTTTTGTTAATATTAATGTGTAATCACTACTGCTTTTTTCTGCAATTTTTTGGATAGTGGCACTGCTTAATAGCGAATCACAAAGTAACAAAGTACTATTTTCAATAGCTTTAACATCAGGATTAGCACTTACCAAGTAAATATCCTTAACCAAACCTGTCTTGTTTAACTGTTCAACCAATCCTTTCGTAAAATCAAATCCGTTGTAAGATATAAATGCACTTACTCTCATTAGGGTTCTCCTTAATTATATAATTTTAAACCCAAAGATAAGAAAATTGGATGAAATTTTAAATATAAATCGATTTCACGTAAAAAATAGACTGCCAAATATGGACAGTATTTAAAAATATATGGGGATAATAAATGCAGAAAAATAATTCCCCGCAGTAAATCGTGTTATATGACAATGTGTTTAGAGTGTTGGTGAAATAGTGTGTGCAAATGTTTGTAAATATGGTGAGGAAAGATATAATTTGACTATTATTTTGTAATACTTTACGGGCATTTAAATATAATTCCCCGTGTGTTAGTGTAACGTAAGTTTAAATTTTCCTCATGGCTGCAATATTTGTTAAATGTAGTTGTTAAACAAGGCGGGTTAACCTTTTGTAATACAATAAATTAGACTTGTTTTAACATTGTGGGGAAAGTTAAATTTTCAAATAAACAAACAAAAAAATATTTTGTTTTTTTTATTATTTGTATTATATTGGAACTTAAGAAAACTATTAAAAGTTAAAAATTTGTTTTTTTGAAATATTTAGTATAATTAATTAACAAAAAAGAGGTAATATTGAGTAAGAATACAAAGTACTTTTTGTTGTTTTTACTTGGGGGCAAAATTATATTTTTGATGTTTTTTATATTTTTGGTAAATGCAGAGAACAACGCTTCGGAAAATGAAATTAAATTTGCCGAGGTTGAAAATATAATAGATTTTAGTTTTAAGGAAGACGGTGTTGTTCGAGCTACCTGGTACGGAAATCAGTTCCACGGTCGTATGACTGCAAGTGGAGAGGTTTTTAACGAGAACGACCTTACCGCTGCTCATCGCTCACTTCCTTTTGGCACTTTGTTAAAACTGACAAATGCCGAAAACGGAAATAGTGTTGTGATAAGAGTTAATGATAGAGGACCTGTAGCAAAAAGTTTGGATTTGGATTTATCTAAACAAGCTGCTGTAGAATTAGGAATAAAAGACAAAGGCATATCCAAACTTATTTGTGCAAAAGTTAATATAGAGCACGAATTAACAGATTTGTTGCGGAATTATTAAAAAAAATAACAATTTTTTTATTTGACTATTGTTTAGAATTAAAATTGTTAATATATTAGTCCCGTATTAATTAATTACATTTACTTTAACTAATTCTATAAGCCTTATTAAAAGGCTAATTATAACTAAATAGGAGAAACGATATGAAAATGTTTAATCTGTTAATTCTGTTTCTATTTTTGTTGGCCGGTTCGGTCAGTTCACAAAGCTTTCCTATTGATAAAGGGAGCAAATTAATTTCAGGTTCTTTTGCTTTTACAAGTGCAGGAGGCGACTTGTACAATAATTCAAAAGATGAGCGAGAAACAGTCATTTTGCTAAATGGTTCTTTCGGTTATTTTGTTTCACAAGGATTTAATTTAGGCGGTAAAATTTTGTTTAATAGGCAAGCTCAAGGCGATTACAGTTCAACTACATGGGGCATTGGTCCATCACTAAGTTATTTTTTCGGGGACGAAAACTCTAAAGTTTATCCGTTTATTGGTATTACTTTCATTTATAACAAAACTACCGTAAAAGACAAGTATTCTTCCGGGTATTACACCCAAACAATGGAATATGATTATGACGGCACAAACTTGGCTTTTGGCGGCGGTGTATGCTATATGCTAAGTAGCGCTGTTGGAATATTTACAGAGCTTAATTATCAAATAGATAATATGAGTTACGAGGGTAACTCGGTTAGCGGAAATAAAATTAATTTAATGATTGGTATCAATGCTTTTTTATATTAATTTATATAAAAGTCTTTTTAAAACAAAAAAGGTGCATTTCAGCACCTTTTTTTTGTATTAAACCATTTTTTGATTAAATGCCAAATTTTACACCAACTCTAACACTTAGATAATTAAAATCGGTTGCAGCTAATTTATACATAGCGGCAGCATCTAACATCAAACCGCCCATAGGAATTTCGATACCGGCACCTACACCAAATCCAAATTTACTATCAGCTTCGGTAGCTGGAATGCTACTGTCATCAACGGTCAAACTAACAGAAGTATAACCGAGTTCTGCAACACCATAAATGTTAGGCACAAAATAATATTTACCGCCTGCCATAATAACTATAGCACTAAAAGTTGTTTCTAGATCAGTTTCGTAGCCAAAATATTTAAATTTTTCACCACTCCAAGTTAAATAACCAACACTTGCATAACCGGCAATATTTGGGCTTAAAGCAGTTTCGTAACGTACAGAACCACCAAAACCAAGCGAATAATCCATAACATCAGCAAAATCACCACTGGCAAAAGCCAATTCGCCGTTAACGCCAATAAAGTTTTTTGGTTGAGCATTGGTTAAGCCTGCAAAAAGAACCAATACAAAAATGGTAGCAATTAGTTTTTTCATAATGTAACCCCTTAAATTTAGTTAAAGTAAATGTAATTAATTAATACGGGACTAATATATTAACAATTTTAATTCTAAACAATAGTCAAATAAAAAAATTGTTATTTTTTTTAATAATTC
>Ga0116156_10004085_pt1 | contig 12481 bp, 10 predicted proteins | sample AD_UKC045_MetaG_FD_89891 | JGI IMG/M metagenome (GOLD analysis project Ga0116156, IMG submission 89891) | Active sludge microbial communities of municipal wastewater-treating anaerobic digesters from USA - AD_UKC045_MetaG | ecosystem: Engineered > Bioreactor > Anaerobic > Digestate | place: USA... | reverse complement strand
ATTCTAACGTTGAAGAACTGATAAAGCATAGAGAGGAACGCCAAGTTTACGATTATAATGCCGATTATTTAATTGAAGATAAATATGGAAATTATAAATGGGTAAGAGACCATTCCAATCCTTGGTATAACCACGAAGGAACAGTTATCGGTTCAATCGGAATATTAAGCGATATTACATCTCGAAAAAAACTTGAAGAAGAGCACAGACGTTATATTGAAGAAATTGCTTTAAGTAGAGATATGTTGGAACAACATGCCTACGAAATGGTTGAGTTAAACCTTAAATTAGAAGAAAGCGAAGAAAAACTTAAAGAATTAAATGCCAGTAAAGACCGTTTTTTTTCAATCATTGCTCACGACTTGCGTTCACCTTTTACCACACTTATAGGATATACTGAAATTTTAAAGGAAGATTTTGATAATGTATCACGAGAAGAATTAAAAGAATCTATTGATACAATCCATACTACTTCACGCAGAATTTTTAATCTATTGGAAAATTTACTAAGTTGGGCAAGAATGCAAACAGGTAGAATGCCATTTCAACCGTTAAAACTTGATCTTTCCATTATTTGCATGAATATTATTTCTTTGTTTGAAGAAAATGCAAAATTAAAAGATATTGTTTTATCGTATCACTTACCCGATAATCTTTTCGTTTCCGCAGATAAAAATATGATTGATACTGTTATACGTAATTTGGTTTCAAACTCGTTAAAATTTACACCTAACGGCAGAACTGTAGATGTAAGTGCTCGCTCAATCGGTAACTTTATCGAAGTATCCGTTTCTGATACCGGTTTAGGCATTAAACCGGAAATTTTAACTAAACTATTTAAAATTGATCAACATGTAACCACTTTAGGAACAACGGGTGAAAAGGGAAGCGGACTAGGTTTGGTTTTATGTAAAGAATTAGTAGAAAAAAACGGCGGAAAAATTGGTGTTGAAAGCAAACTAAATGAAGGGAGCAGATTTTATTTTACTCTTCCTGTTTATTCTGAACCTGAGGAGGAGGAGAATTAACATCTTTATTATCTTTTGCTTCTTCAATATTTTTTGCCACAAGTTCTTTAATAGTTAAATTAATATCTAAGTCTTCTTCTTTAGTTTTATTTATTTCTAATATATTTTCTTCCTTACGTTTAGGAGCATATAACACCTGCTCTTTATCTTTATCTTTTTCTAAAAGCTGTTTTAATTGCAAAAATGAAACAAGCATATAAATTACATCTCTTAAACTTTTACCTTGTTTAGATTCACCGTCTAAACTCATCAATTCATCCAAATCTTCTTTTTCAAAAACAATACCGGCAATTAAAGATTTGTCTTCTTTATTTATTTCTATAACTCTATCCACAACTCGTTTTATAAAATCTACAATACTTTCTTTATTTTTTTTAGTTTCTGCCGATTTTTCATCTTTTATTGTATAACCCATCTCCATATTAACTTCATAAGTTTTATTTGTTTTTACTCCGTTTTCAAAAACTTCCTTTTGATACGTGAAGTTAAACATAGTTTTTATCTGCTTTTTTTTTGAGTAATAAACCCCGTCCGCCGTTAAATTAAATATTGTATCATCGTTATAACTAAACGAAAATTTATAATTATCTGTGTTCGATATTCTCTCAGCATCAATTGCAAAAGGATAAGAAGCCATTTCTTTGGCAATTTCGGATAATTCCAATCTATCACCGGCTTTTTCTTCTTGGTTTTTTAGATAATTATTAATCTTTGTAGAAGAATAGATATTGGCAACGTTAATATTGGTGAATTTGCTTTTAATATCGTTTATCATAATATTTTAACATTTTTATGTTTTCTAATTTTATTATCGAAAAATTTTTGTATTTTGTTTAATGATAATTAACTAAAGTTAAATTTAGTGTATTTAAATTATGAAACCTTTAATTAATCCAAAATTAAAATACGAGTATTACGGTATTAAATACTTAAAATATGTTTTCCCTATATTAGGCGTATTAGCTTTTTTAAGCTTTTTTACATATTTTATTTTCTTCTCCGGCTCATTACCATCCGAAGATAAATATGTAATAATAATTGCACCTTTTGTTTTGATGATTCTTTTTTTATCACTTGGATTTGTAATTGCCAAACAAGAGAAAAAAATATTAATTACCAATGACATCTTAAATAATACAACGCCAATTAAAAAATGGTTAAATTCTACAAATATAATTAACTTTAAAGGAAGTGTTTGTTATATGACTGATACCGAAAACGATGAAAATAAAGAGGGTCAGTTTGTTGTTGTTGAAGTATCTAAAAACAAAAGATTAAAAAAATTGCCTATTTATTTGGATTATTATTTTAATTCTAATTATGATAATAATTTAATTATGTTTGATGACGGCAAAAATATTTTTAGCGGTTTCATATTACCCAAAACCGAAGCAAAAGAACAATTAGATAAATCGATAAAATTTGCACCTATTTTGGCAGGTTTAGGCGGATTAGTTCCTTTTATAATTGTTATTGTTTTATTTTTTCAGATAAACAATTTAACCAAACTTGCTAAATATTATAATTCATCATTAAAATGGAATGTAGTTGAAGCCCAAATTATTAAATCGGATATTGAGGAAATACAAATAAAAAGAGATAAAAGAACAATTACCGGATACAACAATGTTGTTAAATATCAATATAGTTTCCAAAATATAAATTATACCGGCGAAACAATTAGTTTTGATTATTCACCTTATACAAATTTTGAAAACGCTAAAAGCATGCAACGTTTTTTAAGTTTTGGCAAAAGTATTCCAATATTTATTAATCCCAATTTGCCTAATACATCTTATATAATTCCCCCTAATGTTAAAGCTGTAATAAACAAAAAGAATTTATTAATATACATAACTGCAATTGTATTTTTATTAGGAATAATTTTAGATGTGTTTTTAATTTTTTACATTAAAAAAGTTAAAACAAAACAATTGAACTTAAAAAAGGAAATGGAAAGAAGATAGATTGTTTTACTAATACAAACTATCTTTAAACAATTTACAATAATTAATATTATTGGCTAAATTCTATTTACTATATATTCTAAACCATTTAACTTCTTTACTAAAAAAAGCCATGTTTGCCTTTACGGATAATACATTTTTATCTGTTATTTTTAATGTGCCTCTAAATTCCTTATGTAATTTGGGGGCATAAACAGTTCCCTTAATATAGTTATTCTCATCTTTATTATATTCAAAATTTTTAAGAACAATTAAATCTTTTTTAATATTATCGTTTTCACCATTTGCAACTTCAATAATTTTAGCCCAGTATTTATTATTGGTTTTAATAACTTCAACAATATTGCCGCTATCTTCTACCGTCCACTTTCCCAATATTTGGTCATTTGTTTGAGCAAACAAAAACGAATTTAAGAATAATATGTAAATAGCTATTATGTTTGTTAAACTCATAATTAATTCCGACAATAAAAAAATATGCCTATGCTTATAATTATTCTAATTTTTTTCTAAATCCTTTTATGCTTAAAACTAATATACCTATACCCATTACGGTAAGTATTAAAAGTTCTTTCCAAAGTTCCGCAAAACCAATACCTTTAAGTATTATTCCCCTTATTATAGTCATAAAATAACGCAAAGGGATTATATAAGTTATTGTTTTAATTACTAACGGCATGTTTTCAATAGGAAAAGAAAATCCCGATAAAAATATCATTGGCATCATTAACCCAAAAATAGATAACATCATTGCCTGTTGTTGGGTTTTTGAAAATATGGAGATAAACAAGCCCAAACCTAATAAATTTAATATAAATATTCCTGAACATACAAATAAAAAGACCATATTTCCTCTTACGGGTATTTCAAAAACAACCATCATTGCAGTTAATACAACAATAATTGAAACAAACCCCATTAACGCAAAAGGGACTAATTTACCAATAATCATTTGATATGGTTTAATAGGAGATACAATTAATTGTTCTAAAGTTCCAATCTCTTTTTCTTTTACTATTGCAAGTGACGTTAATAAAAGTGTTATTATCATTAAAAGCAACCCAACAATACCCGGCACCATAAAATTTCTTGTTTTAAGTTCAGGATTATACCAAACTCTTACTTCCGAAACAATTTTTGGTAACGTTTCAATCTTCAGCCCTCTTTTATTAATATACTCTAAATTTATATTTGTTGAATAATTAAGAACAATCGATTGCATATACCCTTGTGCAATTGATGATTTATTTCCGTCCGAACCATCAAAAATTGCCTGCACATCAATAGTTCTGTTTAAATTTTTGTTTTTACTAAAATCAGTGGGAATTATTAATGCGACTAAAGCATTATTTTTATCAATTGCTTTCGTTAAATCATCGTAATTATCAACATAGTCAATTATTTCAAAATATCCCGATTTTTCAAAATTTCTTATAAATTCTTTTGATTCGTTGCTTCTATCTTTATCAAACACTACAGTATAAACTTTGTTAACATCCATATTGGCTGCATATCCTAAAAATATTAGCTGAATAACGGGAGCAACCAATATTATTACAAACATCTTTGGGTCTCTTGTAAACTGTAAAAATTCTTTTTTAATAAAAACTAACACTGTATTCATTATTTTAATCCAATTTTAATTTATGTATCGTATAAATTAATCTATGCAATTTTATTCTTCCTATAATTTAGAATTGCCGATAAAGACATAAAAACAACAAAAAACAACATTAAATATATTAACTGCATGTAAAAAGCACTTAGACCTACTCCTTTTAATATTATTCCCCTTAGGGCAATAATATAAAATTTAACGGGTGTTATATTAGTTAATAATTGCACTAAATACGGCATACTATCTATGGGAAAAATAAACCCCGATAATATTACCGAAGGAAGCATAGAAACAAAAGTTGCCATGGTAAAAGCCAACTGTTGAGTTTCGGCAATTACCGATATAAAAATTCCAATACTTAAAGATGCCATTAAAAACACGACTGTTGATAACAACAATAACCAGTAACTTCCTGTTACGCTTACATCAAAAAAAACATACCCGGCAACCAATACAAATAAAGCATTAAACAAAGCCAAAACGAAATAAGGTAATGATTTACCAACCAATAATTCAACAATTCGTATTGAAGAAACATTTATTTGTTCAATTGTTCCTCTTTCCTTTTCACGAACAAGTGATAAAGAAACACTTATAATTGCCGTAATCACCAAAATTAAACCGATTAAACCCGGTATTAAAAATTTTGATGACTTTAATTCAGGATTAAACCAATATTTTGGTTCGTACTTAACTGCTTGATTTGTTTTTATACCTGCTTTATTCAATAATTCTATATTAATTTTATTATTAAAAGTTTGAATGCCCGAATTAAAATAATTTTTAATTGCTTGAGCAGTATTACCGTCAACCCCGTCAATTAAAACCTGAACTTTAATGGGATTATTTTTCTTATATATATCTCTTTCCAAATTATTGGGTATTATTAATACAGCTTGAGCAATTTTTTCATCAAGTAAATATTTTATTTCGCTATCTTTGTTTATATATCCTATAATATCAAAATACTCCGAGTTAAAAGTCTCTTTAATTAAGTTTTTGCTTGCAATGGAATTATCTTTATCATATATTACGGTTTTTACGTGATGAACATCAAAATTTACGGCATAACCAAATATTATTAATAAAAAAGCGGGAAAGCCAAGCAAAATACCGAGCATTTTTTTATCACGTAATATTTGTTTAATTTCTTTTTTGGAAACTGCAATTAATCTATTTAACATTTTTATTCTCCTTTTCCAACAAGTGAATAAACACGTCTTCCAACGAAGGTGTAATAGAAGAAGATTTTACATTATAAATATTTTTTGAATTTAAATAACTTTCTATCATTTTTATATCAGTCATTGTTTTGTTAACCCCAATATGAATTTTATTACCAAAAACCGAGGTTTCGTCAACAAATTTAGCTTCAGATAAAAAGGTTAATGCTTCAACAATATTATCACATTCAATTTCATAAAGATCTTTATCAATATAATCTTCCTTCAACTTTTTAGAGCTTCCTTCGGCAATTAAATTTCCTGCATTAATTAAAATTATATTATTGCAAAATTCGGCTTCTTCCAAATAATGTGTAGTTACAAAAATAGTAACACCTTCATCCGATAATTCGTTAATTAAATCCCAAAAATTTCTTCTGCTAATAGGGTCAACACCGCTAGTGGGTTCATCCAAAAATACTATTTTAGGTTTATGAATTACGGCAGTGCCTAAAGCAAGCCGTTGTTTTATACCTCCGGGCAAAGAACCTGTTAACAGTTTTTCTTTTCCCGTTAAATTTGCAGCTTTAAGTACCCATTTTTTTCTTTCTTTTAATTCTGTACCGTTTAACCCGTATATACCACCAAAAAAGTTTATATTTTCTTCAACCGTTAAATCGTTGTATAACGAAAACCTTTGAGACATATACCCAATATTTTGTTTTACTTTATCCGGCTTAGTTTTTATACTATAACCTCCTACCAAAGCATCTCCGCTTGTAGGTTCTAAAATTCCGCATAACATTCTTATTGTTGTCGATTTGCCTGCTCCGTTTGCCCCCAAAAAACCAAATATTTCTCCTTGCTCAACTTCAAAAGATATAGAATTAACCGATACAAATTTTCCGAACTCTTTTCTTAATTTATCTACAATTATGGATTTCATTTTATTTCCTTTAGTATAATTTTTTACCTAAAGATTTTGTATAGGCAGCTACTGCCAATTCATAATCAATTAACGAGTTTGTTAAGCTTATTTGTGAATCTAATAAATTTGTTTCGGCATCAATCAAATCGGAACTGGTTAATAACTGATTATTATATTTTTCTTTGCTTATTCTATAATTCTCTTCAGACGACCTTAACATTAATTTACTTACTTTTATTTTATTGTATTCGCTAATTACTTTTAGATAATTTGAATAAACTTCTTGTTCAACACTTTCTTTTAATTGTTGATATTTTGTTTCTAATTGATTTTTAACTTCAGTAGTTTGTTCAACTTTTGATGAATTAACATCCCAATCCCAAAGCTCCCAGTTTAATACAAGTGATATATCCCAAGTATCTTTAAATTCATCTTTTAAAGGCATTTCTCTTTGATTTGGTTTATTATAATATACATTACCGGTTAAATAAATATTGGGATATAAAAAACTTTTTGAAGCAGTTATTAAATTATTTGCCGATTGTAATCTATAAAGTAACGATTTCAATTCTAATCTTTCTGCAAATGCTATTGTTAAATCGGTATTGTAATCTGTTTTAATTTCATTAACATTCGGCTCTATCAACTCAATCTCTGTTGTCTCGTTTAATTCAACCCCAATTGTTTTATTAAATTGCGTTTTAGCCAATTCCAAATTGTTAGCAGCGTTTATTTTTAATAGTTCGTTGTTATTATATCTTACTTCAATTTTTAATAAATCATTAGTTGTTGCCAATCCGTTTTCTACAAAAATTTTGGTATCTTCCAAATGTTGTTTCAGCCGTTCCGAGTTTTCCGTAACAATTTGTAAAACTTTTATAGACTTAAAATAATTATAATATGCGGTTATTATATTAAATGCGGTTTTATTCTTCTCGTTTTCCAACTCTAACTCGTTTGCCGTATATTTGTTTTCTGCGGATTCTTTTAGTGAACTTAATTTAAACCCCGTAAACAATGGTTGTTGTAAATTTAATTTTAAATTGTAATTATTTAATATTGCGTCTTGTATTTTAATAGGATTTGGAGAAAAAGGCATTGTTATTTGAAACGGGTCAACTTTACTTAACCGACTATACGAAGCCCCAAACGATAGTTTTGGTAATAAATAGCCGCTATATTCTTTCTGCTCATAATCACTTTGCTTTACAACAGATTTTGCAATTTTTATATCTTTACTATTTTTAAGTCCAATTTCCAGACTTTCGTTAAGCGATAACTTTTTACTTTGACCGTTTATACTTACCACTATTAATAAAAATAATATTATTAAATTTTTCATTTTTCTTTACCGTTTTTAGTTTGCTTCTTTAATTAAATTTATAAAAACATTTTCTAAAGATGGTGCTATTATTCTACTCGAAATAATAGTTCTATTCATTTCTTGTATAGTTTTGCGTATCTTTTTTTCTTCTTCATCTGGATTATTTACCACAAGATGAATTTTATCTCCAAACATTTGTACATCAAAACCATAATCAACTTTTAACTTATCAAATATTTCTTTTATGTTATTAACAACTATTTCAACAACTTGTTTACCTACTTTTCTTTTAATTTCAGCAGGGCTGTCCATTGCCAATATCTCGCCTTTGTTCATTAATGCTACCCTATTACATCTTTCGGCTTCGTCTAAGTAGGGTGTAGTCATAAATATTGTAATTCCTTCTTTTAATAGTCCCGATAATATTTTCCAAAAATCTCTTCTACTTACCGGGTCAACTCCGGTTGTCGGTTCATCCAAAAACAATATTTCGGGCTTATGAATTAAACTTGCCGCAAGAGCCAATTTTTGTTTCATTCCTCCTGATAAGTTATCTGCCAATCTGCTTCGGAACGGTTTTAGTCTGGTAAATTCTAATAATTCCTCTCTTCTTGCATAATAATCGGTAACGTTGTGTATTTCTGCAAAAAATTCAATATTTTCATCTATGCTTAAATCACCGTATAAACTGAATTTTTGTGAAAGGTATCCTATTTTTTTTTGAATATCTGCCGAGTACTTTTTAACGTTTTTATCCATTAATTCAACCGTACCGTTATCAAAGCCTATTAACCCGCATAAAATTCTTATTGTTGTAGTTTTACCCGCTCCATCCGGTCCAACCAATCCGAACATTTCGCCTTTATTTACTATAAGCGAAAGATTATTTAGGGCTGTTATCATCCCATATTTTTTTGTCAAATCTTTTATGTTTATTATTGCGTTCATAATATTTAGTTCAAAATTATTTTTGCATCTGCCGGCATACCGTTTTTTAGCTCGCCGTTTTCGTTATTTACTTTAATTTTAACAGCATAAACCAATTTTGTTCGTTCATCTTTTGTTTGTATATTTTTTGGTGTAAATTCCGCTTCGGGTGATATATAAACTACTTTTCCGTTATATACTTTATCTTTAAAGCTATCAACAGATATTTTTGCAGATTGATTTAATTTAACTTTCCCCAAGTCAGTTTCTGAAACATATACTTTTATTTCAACATCATCTAAATTTGCTATTTTAAATAACGAACCTAAAGGTGCTACATATTCACCTTTTTCGTTAAATTTTTTAGATATTACTCCGCTTAATGGAGAAATAACAAAACAATCTTTTATACTTTTCTTTACAAGCAAAACCGCTGCATTCGATTTATCTAAATTTGCTTTTGCTTGTTCTTTTTCTTCGGGACGTGATAAATTTTTAATTTTTGAATACGATTCTTCTGCAGCATTTAGTTGCGATTTGTTAACTAAATATTTTGTCTCTGCATCATCAAATTGTTTTTTTGTAATTGCTTTACTTTCATATAAGTTTTTCATTCTAATAAAATCTTTTTCCGACAAACTGTAATTTGCTTTTGCCTGATTTAACAATTCAAACGATTGTTTTATATCTTCTTTTCTTGCTCCGTTAATCAATAAATCATATTGCGATTTGGCTGCTTGTTCAATTGCTTCGGCTTGTTTTAATTGTAAGGTTAAAGCTTCGTGATCAATAATTAAAAGAGTATCCCCTTCTTTAACATAGTCTCCTTCATCATGCACTAATTTAGAGACTACTCCCCCTACTTGTGCACTTATTACAACTTCTTTAGTTTCTATTGTCCCGGATTCTTCTATAATATTTTCGCTACCGTTACCCGAACAAGCCACCAGCCCAAATATTAACAAAATAATTGATAAGTATTTCATTTTATATTCCTTCACTAAGTTTATTATATAATTGTTTTCCTTTTTCGGTTGCACAAGCATTAATTACTAAACCGATTGCATACTTTGCCGCACTTTCAAACGAAAAATTGTTATTTAATACAAATTCGGGATTAACTATGCTTTTAACAATTCCATACGCTCCGGTTATTAAAATAATTGTCGGCTTATCTTCAATAAACCCTTCTAATTTTCCTTGTTCAATAATTTTGATATAGTTTTTTGCAACTATTTGTCTTCTAAAATTTTCAATTTTTTCCCAATGCCTAAATCCTTTTGCATTTAAGAATTGTAAATAATCGGGATTTAACCTACCCAGCGATTGCACAATTATCTTTAAAACATTAAAAAGCTTTTCAATAGCATTTACATTACTGACAATAACCTGTTCAACATTACTTTTAATGTTTGCCATTATTTGTTCAATTACTGCATCTATTAAATCTTCTTTACTGCTAAAGTACTTATATAAAGTTTTTTTGCTCATCCTTAACCCCTGAGCAATTGTATCCATAGTTAATGAATTTATACCATACGTAAATAGAACTTTAGAAGTGTACTGAATAATATTTTGTCTCTCTTCAATCATAATTTTACCAAGTTGTATTAATTTTACATTCAAATATACACTGCGGAAACTTTAAAGTCAAGTTTCAGTTTCCATAGTTTTTCAATAATTAGGCAATACAAATACTAAGTGCTATAAATCACACCAACAAATTTTTATTTGTATATACGGATAAATTTATCTAATTTTACATGAAACAAAAAGAGGTTTTGAAATGAGAAAAATTTTCATTTTATTATATGTAATTATTACCTTGCCGTTATTTGCCAACGGTGTAGCAATTTTTAACGACGAAAACGGAATTTGCTTAAAACTTGTAAAATCACAAGTTGAAGTTAATGTAAACAATCAGGTAGCGGTAATTAAAACCACTCAAACATTTAAAAACGAATTAGGAATTGACGTTTACGTAAAATACGGCTTTCCTTTGGCAGACGGGGCAAGCGCTACCAAACTTATGTGGAAAGTAAAGAACATTTGGTATCAAGCAAATATTGCAGCAACACCACAAGATACAACACACCCGGGAGGTAACATTAATCCCCAAATAAAACAGTATTTAGGTAATACGCCTTTGTACTTTTCAATTCCTCAAGAAATTTTAAACGATTCGTTAATTGTAGTGGAATTAACATACGTACAACTTTTAAGTTATAAAAACGGCAAAGTATTTTTTAATTATCCCAATAGTTATACTTTAATTCAAACTTCATTTATAAATGAACAAATTTTTGACTTTAAGTTGAATAGCTCACGAACAATTGACAGCTTGAATTTTACAAGCCATACAGGTGCCACTATTACAAATACGGGTAATTTAGGAACCATTTATTACCACTTATATGAAGAACCTGCCAATAAAAACTATAATGTAAATTACAATTTATCGCTTTCACAATTGGGTTTATTTGGTTTTAGCACTTTTGTGCCGGATTCTGTTGTGCCGGATACTTACGGGAAGGGATTTTTTACTTTTGTTGCAGAACCCGATCCAAACGATAATTCTTCTACAATTAATAAAAGATTTACATTTATAATAGACCAATCCGGCAGTATGTACGGCAATACAATGGAACAAGCAAAAGAATCAGCCCGCTTTGTAGTAAACAATTTAAACCCGGGCGATATGTTTAATTTAGTTGCATTTTCATCTAATGCTACATCTTTTAAACCGAATCATGTTTTAGCCGATGCCGAAAATATTCAAGCTGCAATTAATTTTATTAACGGGCTTCAAGCTACCGGATCAACTAATATTTCCGGTGCTTTTGATGTTGCAGTTCCTCAATTTACTAACTCGGGTTCCTCTTATGCCAATATAATTTTATTTTTTACGGACGGTGAACCTACAATGGGTATTACCGAACCTAATGCTTTAAGCCAGCACATAAATAATTTAATAAGAAGTACGGATACAACAATTTGTTTATATTCCTTTGGAGTAGGAAGTTATGTAAACAAACAATTATTAAACATTATATCTACAAATAACAAGGGTTTTGCTTCTTTTGTAGGTACAACGCAACTTCAACAAGCAATTTCAGAATTTTATTTAACAATCCGTAACCCCGTTTTGCTTAATCCTAAAATTACCATAAGCCCAAATGTTGCATTAGAAATTTACCCTAAAAATTTGCCGGACATGTACAAAGGAACTCAATTAATTATTTCGGGGCGATATATTGAGCCTGCAAATGTAAATATTAAGTTTTCGGGTAATGCTTTCGGTAATCAAGTAGAGTATAATTATAATTTTGATTTAACAGGAAACGAATTACCCGAATTCCAATTTTTACCCAAAATATGGGCAAAAACAAAAATTGAGCATCTTTTAGTATTATATAACAATTTAAATCCGAACTCGCCGGAAGCTAATGAAATCAAACAACAAATAATAACCCTTAGCAGGCAATACATGGTTATTACACAATTTACCAGTTTTACCGGCGGTATT
>Ga0116156_10004084_pt1 | contig 12482 bp, 5 predicted proteins | sample AD_UKC045_MetaG_FD_89891 | JGI IMG/M metagenome (GOLD analysis project Ga0116156, IMG submission 89891) | Active sludge microbial communities of municipal wastewater-treating anaerobic digesters from USA - AD_UKC045_MetaG | ecosystem: Engineered > Bioreactor > Anaerobic > Digestate | place: USA... | reverse complement strand
TGTTTTAGTAGATGAGCTGATCTTGAATGATTTTACTTTCACGTGAGGCATACGGAAAGCATTTACTGAGAACTGTCCATAGTTATCAGACATAGGGAAAGTATAGGATTGATTTTCAATCTCTGTAATATGATTGATGACGTCTGATATCTTTACCGTAAATCGCAGATTATTAACGACTTTGGTCAGTTTTCCGTCTTCAATCAAAAAAGTACCATCTCTTGTTAGTCCAGTAATCGAGCTTTCTTTTGGATTGATAAAATTCATATAATGCAGACTTGAAATATACAAGCCTTTTTTAACTGATTTAATCATATCATCAAGTGATTTATCACCGGTATTCATAACCAGACATGATGCTTCTGCCCCATTTTCCTGTAAATTCAGTTTATGCGCATAATAACTACCAACCAGGAAGTTTTTAAAGACCCCTTTTTCAAAGACAGGTGTTTTCGCATAAAGATGCCCTTCAGAATTATAATCAAAATTGACAATCATCGGATCTGTCGGGTCATCGATCAGTGTGAAATGTTCAGGGAATATCTGTTCGCCGATTTTACCTTCCAGAAGTGTATTTTTTCTATCCAGACTGCCTGCGGAGCAACTACTCCAGCTGTAATATGCCAGATATTCACCAATACAACGAGGTGCCAGAATCACTTCGTATTCATCAGGATCAACATCAACTACTTCTGACATAGCGATCTGAACTTTTTGTTTCATTTTTTCAATGATAGCATCAATATCAAAAGAGGAGGCATTTTCACTGCCAAAAGCTTCCAATACAGTTACTTCATTCTGATCAGACACGGCTTTCACTTCAAAATAGATAGGCGATGTATTCATCTTCTTATCAAGACCATTACTGTTGATTAGATATCTGTTCTCATAATTACAGATAAATGTCCCATAAACCCTGAAATGGTATGGTTCTAAGGCTTCAGAAAGTTTACTCAGATAGGCAATTTTCTTTTCCAGAGACATTTTTTCAATATTGTTCTCTTTTGTCTTTTCATCTGACTTTCGGGTATCTGTTTCTAAATCAACGAAATCCGGATCTTCTGGCAATGAATCAATCGTATCCAATACGCCTTCAATTTTTTCCATAAAGGCTTCAACGCTTGGATTTGCAATTGCAAAACTGAGAGATTTCTTGCCTTTGTAAACAGAAGTATTTAAAAACTTCGCTTTTTTACTGATATTATAATTTGTCTGACTTCGGTAAAATCTTAAGAAATCAGTTTCCCAGTCCTGAAAGATAAATTGGAATTTTAGTTCAGGATATTTGTCAATCATTTCAAGCAATTTTACTTTCAAACTTTCCTGCATTTTCTACTCCTTTGACAAATGGTTTAGATTCATTAATTTGCATTTACTATGCCATATATACGCTGTGACACGCATCTTGTTAATAAACATTTCGAATATGAGACGACTTCGCTTCATCTGTTACAATTTTATTTCAAGATTCAAGCAGGCCAAATCATCCAGTATATCCATTTTAAAAACTGAATAAATGCTAAATAATGGATCACTTATCAATTCTGACAGACGAGCATGAACGATTGCTTTATTTTGTTCAGAGGTTCTTATCTTAATCATATTTTTCAATTTCAGGTTATGATTTTCTATAGTCATGTTAATCAGCAGAAGATTTTCAAATAAAAGGCCTTTTAATTCTTGTACCAGTAAGCCATACATTCTTCTTTCAAACTGATCAATCACAGACTTAACAGATTCTTTAATCTGCCAGGAATTCAATTGTACTGAAAGCACTTTAAGCAGAGCATCTTCACTTATATTTTCCAGATTGATAAACTGATGCATACTATAATCAGGATGCTTGTCACAAGCAGGACACACAGCAAAAATAGTAAAATCATCATAAGCAATATTGTATTGTTTGTTTTTCATGATTTGTTTGATTTGATAAGGTAATGTTTCAAATTCATCAATGTTTACGTCCTGACTGATCAGACTGATTAAACCCTGAGTGGTCAGACATTCGTTATCATTGCACGGGCTTTCTGTAACGCCATCAGTGTAAAACAGGAAGAATTCATCTTCATTAAGTGGCATCACATTTTCATAACTCGCTGAATATGGAAGGGCTTCATTCCAGCCAATCGGATATACGCCGACATCACTTGCTTTTTTAATTTCTTTCGTTTTTTTATTAAGAATTAAGAATGGTGGGTGGCCGGCATTATAAAAGGTCATTTGTTTTTTTTCAAAATCAAAAAGCATGATCAGCAAAGTCAGAAATTTATTGTTAAAAACATTCTTAGCGAGAATCTTATTTAAACGGCTAACAAGACCAGGCAAGCTCAAATGTTTTTTTTCTTCATCAACAATCATTTTTATTAATGCTTTGACAGCAGTCATCATCAAGGCAGCCTGTACCCCATGACCTGAAACATCGCCTATGTATATGATATACTGATGCGGATTGATTGGCAGAAAATCATAAATATCTCCTCCTAATCCTACTGAAGGATTATAGGTTGAAGATACTTTGATACACTTATCATAAAGCATCCATTTAGGTAAAAAGTAATTTTGGACTTCTACAGCCAGCTGGATTTCTTTATTTTGCTTTTCATGTTCGCGTTTTAATGTATCATAAAGTGTCCGAATTTTCTTTTCAGCCGTATAGACTTTATTGGCTTTTTCAATTCTTGATATCAGATCTACTTCACTCCAGGGTTTGGTGATATAATCCCATGCCCCTGCATCAAATCCTCGTTTTAAAACATCTTCATCATTTAAAGCAGTTAATAAGATGACGGGTATATTTTTATTGTACTCATTCATTCTGATACAGGTTTCGATACCATCCATTAAGGGCATCATCACGTCGAGTAATACAATATCATATTCAGAAATAACAAATTTATCGATTGCAATGAGTCCGTTATTGGCCCGATCAACCTTGTAATGATAGCGTTTTAATACATATTCAAGTAAGCTTAAGTTTGATTCCTCGTCATCAACGATTAATATTTTAATAATTTCCATTGATTTTGCCCCATTTACTTTGTTGCATTACTAATACAAAAGACAATAACACAATAGAAACAATCAGTCAACCTTTTTTTTAAAAGATTATCTTTTTTATTGACTTTTAAAATATTTTAATTATACTTGCAATATTGGTAAAATCTGAAATAGAGGAGTTTTTATGAAAATCGCTTTAATTGGTTTTGGCGCATCAGGAATCGGATTTCTGATGAAAATGAAAAATACCGAGCATGAAATCCATATCTTTGAAAGAGCTAAAGATATTTTTTCAACCTCTGTATCCGGAATCAGAGCAGATGGCAAGATATTTGTATCTAAGGAAATGGGCGGTGACCTGGATATCGATATGGCAATTCAGGAAAAGGTCGTTCAGTATTATCTGAAAAATACCAGCTGTTCAGATGATGAAATTGAAAAAGGGGATTCTTTTGCCAATAAAACCCTCTTCAATGAATTTTATAAATGCGGTTTTCAACCTGTCTCTTCAAAATTCTGGCATATTGGAACAGACGAGCTCAAAACGGTTCTGAAAAATGTATTTGAAGAGTTTTCACAAGCCCCTAACCTGCATTTTCATTTTAATTCAGAAATCAGCGATATCAGTCTGGGTGACACATTTGAGATTAACACAAACGGAGAAACACATCAGTTTGATAAAGTGGTCATCGGCGTAGGTAGAAGTGGACACAGGCTTGTTCAAACCATCATAAAGAAGAGCCCAAAACTGATCATGGATAATATGCAGGTAGATCTGGGAATCCGCTATGAATTGCCCAATCACATCGTTGAAGATCTCAATCGTGAAATGTATGAATTTAAATTAAAACTGAAAACCAGAACCGGCTATATGGCAAGAACCTTTTGTAATAACCCTTCAGGCTATGTTGTTACTGAAGAGTATGAAGATTTTAAAACCGTTAATGGCCATGCGAAGCGTTTTGAAAAATCACATAACACCAACTTTGCGATCCTCGTCACCCATCAGTTTACAGAGCCATTCAATGATCCGGTATCATACGGTTCATATATTGCAAAGCTTACTAACATTTTGGCAGGTAAAGACAGGGTGATTCTTCAGACCTTTGGTAATTTCAGAGATTCCAAGCGAACCAAGAAATTGTATCGTGTTCATCCAACACTTGATCAGAATGATTATATATTAGGTGATTTAAATCTGGCTTTCCCCAGAAAAACAACAGAATCCATCCTTGATTTCATAGAAACACTGGACAAAGTCATCCCGGGTGTAGCCAATCCCGACAATCTGATGTATGGTACGGAAGTAAAGTTCTACAGTAATAAACTCAATAATCATTTTATACCAGGGCTTACGTTTATCGGTGACTGTTCAGGCTGGACAAGATCAATTACTTACGCAACTGCTCACGGCTTAATGCTCGCAGATGAAATATTGAATCAATAAGGCAGGCTCACGCTTGCCTTATTTTTAATTTATCAGATAATCAATCATTTCCTGCATCATTTTCTTGTGTTCATTCGAAGAAAGGCAAATGATTTTTTCTTTATTTTTAATCAGATAATCAATAGAGGTGGCATCCTGTTCCAGACGAAATGCCAAAAAGTTTTGTACGAGATTATAGGCTGCTTTTTTTGTTATATCCAGCAGATGATAAATACAAGCCTCATTTTTATAGGTAACGACAAGCCAGCTCCCCTCAAAGGAAACGATACAGTCATTAATCTGCTCTTTGTATTTTAATATTTTAAAGCTCTTTTTTTTAATATAATCAGAAATTTCTATCATATTATCCATTACAGATATGATTAAATCCGTATTTGGCCAGAACATCACTTTATGAATCTTCTTTGAAGTATTATAACTAAAAATTTCACTTTTTAAGTCCATATCATAAACACTGAGCAAACATTGATCCTTTATTTCCTGAACAACTGCAAAAAATCTGACATTGTTAGAAAAACTGACAGATGAGACATTATTATCGTATTCTTTGGAATAAACATCCTTACCTGTTTCGACGTCAAATATCTTAAGTTCACCTTTCCAGCGATCGCCAATCCCTGCAATAATATAACGGCTGTTTGATGAAACATCCATACTATTGATAGAACGACTTGTTTTGATAACCTTTTCAGTATCAGGTTTTGATAATTTTATAATCTTAAGTTCAAAAGAAGAGTATGAAATCACGTATTCATCATTATTTGTAATAAATGCCTGATTGATAAAATGAGCATGTTTAAATGAAACAATGACGACTTTTCGCTTAAAATCATATAATCTGAATTCGTTTTCTTTTTTTACTGCGACAATATCTTTCCGCTCAGAAAATGAAAGTATCTCAAAATCAGTTTTCTTATGCTCTGATTTTTCAGCATTATGCAGTTCTAAATCAAATAATTTGATCACAAAATCTTTACTTTCTGAGCAAAGAAATCGGTTATCAGGGGAGTATATGAGCTGAACAATTTCCATGTTATGGTAATACTTTGAAATCTGATTGGTATTGATATCGAGCACCTGAACGGTCTTTTCCTTGCCTGAAGTAGCGATATGTTTTGCATCGCGACTGATTGCGACGTGATTAATATCCATTAAATGAGTAATCGTAGTCACCTGAACCAGTGTAGGCTTAATCATCAATGATTTGCTGAGATTAGCCAAGATACAGGGATTGATCTGTCCTTTGCATAAATAGTTGTAATAATAGGCAATTAAAGGATCATCTACAGCCATCTTATCATTATCCAGATAATCTGACCACAAAAAACCATTGATATTCATGACTTTCTTCATGATCATTTTTTGCAACTGAGGGAAGCCAGTCTTTTTTAAAACATTCATGATGACATCAATCAGCTTTCCATAGTCTTCATGATTATCAAAATTAATATTCTCAAGTGTAAAGAGAAAATCATTGATATCCACCAGATTTGCTATTTTTACACCGACAACATCCTTCATTTTTAGCAAAGTCTTTGGGTCTGTCATCTGTTTTGTCATTTTATCTAAATGAGCAAGTAGTAATTTTTTCTCATTCTCAATGCTCTCAACTATTTTTGTATCTTCGCTTATAGTACGAATATCCATTCTGCAACCACTTACAGGAGGATCATAAAAATGAAGAGTAAAGAAAATATCCTGCTCAAAACCAGGTACAGGATATTGAGCAATCTCTTTTAACTGATTAAAATTCTTTTGAAAAATCAGATACTCTATTTCATGCTCTACATTCTGATAACCCTCTTTATCGCTATCAAGCTTGCTAAGAAACATTTCTTCAATAAAAATCTCTGCATCAGATAAGCTGATTTGATACTGTTCAGCATGAATCAGATAAGCTAAAATACCCAGTTTATAATCAATAAACTCTACTACCTGATTAAAAACGTCGTCAAACACGGCACATATATGAGTCAGACCAAATGATTTACAATCATTAACCTCATGATAATACATTTCAAGAATTTTAAGAGAATATTTCAGCTCTGGAAGTGGCAAAAATCTCGCAATTCCAAATTCCCATAAAAGAATATACAATTTTTGCAGATCATTCAACTGAAAGTAAAAATGCTTTACAAGGCTTTCACTCAAAGAGATAAACGATATATAGGGCTCCCAAAACAAGAGAAATTCTTTTATATCACACTGTTGGGTCTTTAATATTGCAATCTGAAAAAAATCTAAATTATTGAGTGCATTACCCCCTTTAATCTTTCGTTTTAATATTCGTTTAATAATCTCATCACGAATCTCTTTATCTTGTGAATTTAAAAACACATCATCAAGTGAACTACTGGTCATAAAGTTTTTTATCATCACTTCCAGCAACATTTCTTTATAATCAGACTGGTAAATCTTTGAAATCAGCCCTGAATTGGATGTCTGAACAACATTTTTTATGATTTGTTTTTTATGGTCAGTGTTAACCATTTTTAACAGATTTAATTGCTGATGGAAATCAGTAGCATACTTACTTAAAAAATACTCAACTGCCTGGCTTTCATATTCCGTATTGATCAGCTTTTTGATATAATCATCTGCTTTTAGGCCTATCAGCTGATATATAATTTTTTGTTTAATCGATGCTGGTGAGATAAGAAAGTATTCATATATCTTGGGCGCTGAATCTGCATTTTTTTTAAAGATATAATCAAACAGACAATTGACCTGAGTTTCATGCTGACTGTTACCTGATTGTTGAGATTTGTACTGAACACTGCCAGATTGAAAATTGTACTGAGAATGACCTGAATGGATTGTTTTTAGATATATTTGTTCAATGATTGAATCAGCATTTAACTCCATTAGACGAGCAAGTATTTTATTTTTTGTTTCATGGTCTGTTGCTTCCTGATAAGCTTCAGCCAGCTTCTCAGGATTATTCTTTATGAACAAAAAAGATAACATTTATTGATACCTCAATCTTATTATAAAAACTAAATTATCTTAAATTATTTTACTAAATCTGTCAATGTTTTTTTATTCTATTCTAAAAAAATCAAGTTTTTATTATCTCTGAGTTTATAATAATATTACTTTTACTTAACTTTGCAATCAGGCTGAACCATTCGAATCTTTTTTTTTGTTCATCTTTTCTCCTAATTTTTTTATATCATTTTTCAGTTCTTTTCTTATTCTATCCTTATTGTTTCCTTATTCTATCCTGTAGAAAACTGCTTTAATCATTCTTTATCTTGAGCGCTTTGTGTGAGTCATTGCAATTGGATTTTATAAAACTATAAGGGCAGGTTTTTACGCCTGTCCTGTTACGATCTGTTTCACAGCCTTATTCATTCTTATAAAACAAAAGCGCAGAAATCTCTGCGCTCTGTTAATTCTGTAAGTTATTTGATTACAGTTTTACTGTAAGTCCAATATTTCCTGAAATTGAGTTAGCATTATAAACACCATTTTTATTGTTGTTCGTATAATTCTGTGTTTTAATCTCTCGTTCTGAAAAGATGATATACTGCAGGTTCATATCAAGTGTCCAGTTGCCAAAATGATGACCAAAACCAAAGTTTGAACTGATTTTATTATTAATATCAGGGAATGTAGGAGAGAATGTATCTTCAGGAATTGGAGACTGATCCCAGAAAAATCCGCAACGATAAGAATTTTGTTCTAATGCGAGTTCAGTACCCACACTGATTCGGTGTGTATCTTCCCATAAGAAATTAATCTGACTTTCTGAAACACTCAACGCAGGTGTAATCACAATCGGATCATCCATTTTTACTTTCACTGTTTCAAGGGTTTCCCACATGGTATAGGCATAATCTAAGTTTACAACCCAGTTAGGTTTCACTTTATAAGAAATACCGACGCCAATATCACCGGGTAAATTCAAATCAGCAGTAATATCAGATTTGCCACCTAATTTTGCTGATGCCTGAGTTGCAACTTGAGGTACCCATAGCAATACTTCTGCATCCCCTTCCAGAGATACGGTAGAAGGTGTTTTCCCTGAAATTCCTAAGGAGATAAGATCAGTTGCTTTGTACAACAAACCAAAATTAAAACCGAATCCTAATCCCTCACCTTGTAAGTCAGTTGTTATGGGTGCGAACTGATAAGATTGATCAGTTGGTGCTGCTGGATTAGGCTTAAAATCAATCGTTTTTAGCTGAATGGTACTATAAAAGATACTCATTCCAAGACCAGCTGATAAATCTGAATTGATTTGATATGCAAATGTAGGATGAATATCTACAATCGCTAATGAACTCATCAGTTCTTCTTTTGGAAATCCACTTTCATACGAAACAGGAAGTGTAACAGAGCCCATCTGCATTGATGTTGGAGACTGATAGGCATCCCAGGTAGCGCCTAAGCCATAAGGGACAAAAATACCCAGTCCAAATTTATATTTTGGATTTTTAGCCATGACGACAGATGCTGAAGGAAAACCTCTTAAAATACTTTTTGATTCATATTCTTTATGTTCATAACCGGCAATCACTGTTTCGCCAGTTGTCATAGTACCATTATTATCCCACTTGCTTGAAGGTAAAATAAGAGTAGCACCAAGATCATAGGAATTAAAATCAAGAAACCCTAAACCAGCAGGATTCCAATACATAGCTGACCCATCATCAGCCATACCTCTGACAGCTCCACCCATTGAAGTTGCACGAGAACCAACACCCGTTAAAGCAAATCCACCCGCAAATAAAGTGCATACACAGGTAATTAAGCTGACCACAATCATAGTCTTTCTCATCATATTAACACTCCTTTTTTTGAATTGTATTCAATAATTATTTTATACTTCAATCAGTCAAGAAAAATAAATCCTATTCATTTTTTCATGTAATCATAATGCTGGTAACATAAAAACTTTTTAGAAGTGCTTGATTTTATCAGTTTTTTTCGATTTCTCTTGACATAATACATTCTAAATTACAATGAAAACTTAGTAAAAGTATTACACTGATAATGACACCCATCATATTGCAAGGAATAACGATGAATTTAAATCAAACCGAAAAGAAAACATTTATCATTCTGATGATTTCCACTTTCCTGGCAGGATTAGTAACCTGCTTATCCTCTATTCAGGATATTATTGCCAAAAAGGCTTTACATAGTTTAGACTGGCAGCTCACCCTTCTTACCATGATTTGGCCGGTTTCTAATTTTTTTTCTATCTGGTGGGGAAAAATTTTAGAAAATGCAAAAAATAAAGCGAAATATTTTGTAATTGTTGCCTTTCTGGGCCGGCTAATCCTCGTCTTTGGGCTATGGGTCAATAACATGACTGAATTTTTATTACTTTTAACGCTTGTCTATTTTTTCAGTTCCTTATTGATTCCGGCAACGAATTCAATTTATCAAAATAATATAGAAAAACAAAATCGAGGAAAATTGTTTGGTTATTCAGTCAGTACAGGCACCTTTCTAAGTATGATTATCACTTTTATTGCCGGCAAACTGCTTGATACAAATGAAGATATGTTCAGATGGATATTATTCTTTACAGGTATTAGCGGATGCCTGAGCTCTCTTATTCTTTCTTTTGTAAAAATCAATTCATCTGATCGTCATACGGACACAAAAATCAGTCTCAAAGAACTTTTCATCAGTCCAGTCTCACGAACATTTCAACTATTAAAATCAAACAAAGATTTTGCTCAGTTTGAAAGAAATTTTTCTCTTTATGGTTTAGGTTTTTTAATGGTGATACCAATCATTCCAATATATCTGGTAGAGCATCTGAATATGAACTATACGTCCACATTCATCGCCAAAGGAATACTTGCTCAGGTTGGGGTTTTATTGTTATCTCCATTTTTTGGAAAACTGCATGACAGAAAGAATATATTTCATTTTGGTTCAATTGTGTTTGCAATTTTATCTTTATATCCTTTAGGATTTATTCTGTCAATCCTGTTTCAATCACCTCTTATATCCCTCATTTTAGTATTTGCGTCTTACCTGATCTATGGGATTGCAATGGCAGGAGTGAATATTACCTGGACAATGGGTTCAATAACATTTGCCGGTAAAGAAGACTCAGCTATGTACCAGAGTGTCCATATCAGCATTACCGGTATTCGAGGTCTGATCGCTCCTTTGTTTGGATTTCTGGTCTATAAATCTATGGGCATCATTTCTGTATTTATCATCTCTTTCCTCTGTGAATTAATCGCTTCCTTTACCAGTTACAGATACTATAAAATCAAAGAATATGAAGAATCAGGGTTAATAATTGAAGGAAAGCGGTTCTGGGGTTTCTGGAATTAGATAGTATAATCGTTTTGATTTAAAGAAAATCTATTCTCAACATCAATGTATGTTCTGTTTCTAGCTTTTATATTTTTTCAGAAAACTCAATAATCAATCATTTTCTCCTGATGCGCATAATATAAATCATACATTTGTCTGATAATCTGATGCTTTTCATCAGAGAGTTCCGGATCTTCTAACAACAGATTGTCAGCATAGTCTCTTGCCCGTCTCAGACAATCCTGATGCAAAGCCAGATTAGCAAACTTGTAAGGAGGCAAGCCGGACTGATTCTTTCCAAAAAATTCGCCTGGTCCGCGTAACTCAAGGTCTTTCTCGGCAATCACAAAACCATCATTACTTTTTTCCATCGTTTTGAGCCGCTCTTTAGCTATATCGGTTGTTCGATACGAAACCAGATAACAAAACGACTGGTCAGCGCCTCGACCCACACGCCCTCTTAGCTGATGCAACTGAGCCAGGCCAAAGCGTTCTGCATGTTCAATCATCATCACTGATGCATTGGGTACATCAATACCGACTTCAATCACAGTGGTAGAAACCAAAATCTGAACCTCATTCCGGAGGTATAACTGCATAATTTCTTCTTTGGCTTTGTTTTTCATTTTTCCATGTAGCAGAGCTGATTTAAAGTCAGGAAAATAAAAACGTTGTAATTCTGTCAGGAGTGTTTCAGCTGCCAGCAAATCGCTTTTTTCAGATTCTTCTATCAGTGGGCAAACAATATAAACCTGTCTGCCTGCCAGAATTTCTTTTTCTATCTCTTGGTAGGCTTTCGCTTTTTGATGTTCATGAATCCATTTGGTCTTGATTGGTTTCCTGGTTGGAGGTAATTCATTTAAGATAGATACATCCAATTCTCCAAAAATAGTTAGCGCCAAAGATCTGGGTATAGGCGTCGCAGAAAGATAAAGCATATCAGGTTGTTCGTGTCTGAGTGAAAGTTCGGCTCTCTGTTGAACACCAAAGCGATGTTGTTCATCAACTGCAATTAAACCCAGATTTTTAAAGACCACGTCTTTTTGAATCAAGGCATGGGTGCCAACAACGATATCCACTTCTCCTTCAAGAATCTGTAATTTAAGCGCTTTTTTCGCTTTTGAGACACCACCAGTCAATAATCCAATCCTAACATCAGGCATCATGGCTGTCATCTTGGAAATAGTGCGATAATGCTGTTCTGCCAAAATTTCAGTAGGTGCCATCAGTACAGACTGATAGCCATTCTCTTTTGCTAACAACATTGCAAAAAGTGTTACAATTGTTTTACCTGATCCCACATCTCCTTGTAAAAGCCGACTCATCTGTTTATCGGAAGTCATATCTGAAAAAATCTCTTCTATGACCCGTTTCTGAGCACCAGTCAGTTGAAATGGCAGACTGGCAAGTAACTGATGCGTATAGGTTTTATTTAATTCAAAATGTTTGGTTTTTACAGTTGCTACCCGTTTATTCTTATTCTGAATCATCATCAGCTGTTGATAGAACAATTCTTCAAATACAAAGCGATCTTTTAAAAATTCATATTTCTCTGGTTCAACACAAAAGTGTATTTTTTGTAGCGCTATTTTTCTGGGTTGATATTGATATTGGCTGATGATCTCATCTGGGAGACTTTCATCGATATCCTCATGGTACTGATAAAAGGCATTATATATCATATTACGAATCTGAGTTTGAGAAATGATACCCACAGCAGGATAAACAGGTAAAATACTCCTCTTTTTCC
>Ga0116156_10004074_pt1 | contig 12497 bp, 13 predicted proteins | sample AD_UKC045_MetaG_FD_89891 | JGI IMG/M metagenome (GOLD analysis project Ga0116156, IMG submission 89891) | Active sludge microbial communities of municipal wastewater-treating anaerobic digesters from USA - AD_UKC045_MetaG | ecosystem: Engineered > Bioreactor > Anaerobic > Digestate | place: USA... | reverse complement strand
GGACTTTCATGGGCATTTTGCTAAATCAGCATTAACGAATATATTTTTAGATTACGTATTGCATGGCGGCACTTTTGGTTACTTTTTTGCTGTAGAAAAAGTAACAAGAAAATATACAAAAAACGAAGTATCATATTTTTTTAATACTTTGCTTAATCTGTATTAATAAGACATTTCAGATAATTATCAAATTTTATTTCGGACAACAGTGAAATTTAATATTAAAAAAAGTTTCAAAAATTCAGGTAAAAATGCTAGGACTACGAGTTGATTTATATCATCAATAGATTACAATAAAAACCTTGCTTTTGGGTTGTATATGTAATACCTTTATAAGAAAAATTAATAATCATAAAAAAATGTTGGAATACGCGTATGTAATTTTACAGAAATTAAGTTTTGACAAAGAACTCTTTACGAAAGAGTTAAAAAAATGTATTTCATACCTAAATACAGATGAGGCAAAGCAATTAAAAGATTGGGTTAAAATTAATTACACTCACGAATATGCAGAATTGCGCTCATGTTTTTAAATAACTAAGGTATGTGCATTTGAAGTGTTATTCAACACAAACGCTTGGGGTACAAAAGAGGTTACTATATGTAGCCTCTTTTTTTTTGTTCCTTTTAGCGTATTATAATATATTTGTAGACTAATATTTGCATATGGTTTATACAATTGGTGAAACTGTTTTCGATATAGTGTTTTCTCGCATGAATCCAATAGCTGCTAAAGTTGGTGGTTCGGCATTGAATTCAGCTGTTACTTGCTCACAATTGGGGGCACAGGTTTCATTTGTTTCCGAAATAGGTACCGATACCGTTGGTTCTCATTGTTTGAATTTTTTAGAAAAGCATGCAATTGCAACAAATTATGTAACTCGTTACGATTCGCATCCTACATCATTGGCTTTAGCATTTTTAGATGCCAATTCCAATGCTTCGTATAATTTTTACAAGCAATTACCTGCAGAGTTTATTTGTAAACCTATTCCTTTGATTTCCGAAGATATTGTGTTGTTTTCATCGTCGTTTGCAATGAATGCACGTTCGCGTAATTCATTAGTAACTATATTGCAAAAAGCTATAGGGGTAAATGCTCTTAGAATGTACGATCCGAATATGCGAAAACCAATTAATCAGAATTCGGTAGAAATGAATTATATACACGAAAATATTTCGTATGCTCATATTGTAAGAGCCTCTCACGAAGATTGTCTTTTGTTGTTTAATCATACCCGGTTTGATGAAATTTTTGAGTTTTTATACAGTAAGGGAGTGCAGGTGGCTGTATTTACTAAAAGTAATCAAGCTGTTGAAATATTTACATCACATATGCATAAACTATATACTGTGCCCTGTATTAGTCCTGTTAGTACAATAGGTGCTGGTGATACATTTAATGCTGCTATACTATATGCACTATATGTAAACAAGGTAAGTGGTGAAACATTGCCATACGTGTCTGTAGATTTTTGGGATATTGTAATTCCGTTTGCTATAGCTTGTTCTTCTCGTGTTTGTATGTCATACGATAATTATTTAGATTCTGCAGAGGCTGAACAATTACAACAATTATATAACGTTGGTTTGTTGTAATTTGTAATGTTCCATTACAATATTTTTTTATGGTTGGAATAAAGAACCCTACAAATAGAAACCCAAATTTTGTAGTTTGAATAGGCGGTTTAATATGGTTAAAGTTATTAAAAGATGTTAACACGATGTGCGTTTTTAAGTAATAAACAGTATTTTTGTCTAAATTCTAAATCCATGTAAATGGGGATATTGTAAGCCATTGATAATTTAAACGTATTCAAATGAAAAAAGTATTATTTTTTGTATGTATAGTAATGTTTGTAACATCATGTGTTACCACCAAAAAGTATAAAGCATTAGAATCGCATTGTACTAGTACGCAAGATTCATTACGGCTGGCTCTATCAAGTAATTCAAAAGAATTAAATCAATTACAAGAACGTCATTCAAAACTTGAAACAGAGAGTGTGAATTTACGTGCCGATTCTGCTTCAAAAAATAGGACTATAACAAATTTATCGTTAGAAAATGCTGATTTAAAAAAATTAAATGAGAATTTAAATGCCAAACAAACTAAATTGGTTCAGCAAAGTGCTATTGAAAGTCGTAAAATGCTCGAAGAATTACAATCGGCTCGCACAGTGTTGCAAAAACGTGAAGACGCTCTTGATTCAGTGCGATTAAGTTTAGAATTGGAACGTAAAAATCTTGATAAAATTCGTAAAGAATTAGGTATTAAAAATGACGAAATTCTTATTAAAAACAAACAGTTAGCCGATATGGAAGAGCTTCTTCGCAGAAAAGATTCTGCGGCTATTGCTCTTCGTACAAAAATAGAAAAAGCATTGGTGGGATTCGAAGGGCAAGGCTTAACTATTGAGCAACGCGATGGAAAAATTTATGTGCTTTTAGATGAAGCTTTGCTTTTTAAAATAGGTAAAAGTGATGTGAGTGATAAAGGACAAGATGCTTTGAAAAAATTAGCTGTAGTGCTCGAACAAAATCCCGATATTAATATTACCGTAGAAGGGCATACCGATAATACCGGGGGCGAAAAACTTAATTGGGAATTAAGTACCAAACGTGCTCTTGCTATTTCGTATATTTTACTTGATAATTCCAAGATTACTGGTAAGCGAATTACTGTAGCCGGTAGAGGACAATTTTCGCCGATTGATAATTCTAATACAACAGCAGGACGTGCTAAAAATAGACGTAGTGAAATTATTTTAACACCCGATTTACAAGAATTGTATAATATAATTCAGAGTAAATAAGTCCAAATGCATGAAACAAAGCGAAGCTTCTATTTTGCATGTATGTAAGAGTGTTAGTCATATTACCGATGCTTCACAATTGTATCATGCAATACTGCACAACCCAACACCCATATCGCTACGATGTAATCCTAATAAATTAGATATTCCTGCTGATTTAGAAAAGGTGCCTTGGAGTTCCTATGGTATGTATTTACCCAAACGTCCGGTATTTACTTTAGATCCGCTTTTTCATGCCGGTGCATATTATGTACAAGAGGCTTCATCTATGTTTTTAGAGCAAATTGTTGCTCCTTTGGCAGTTTCAAAACCACTTAAAGTCCTCGATGTATGTGCAGCTCCGGGAGGTAAATCTACCCATGTTATTTCTCTTCTACAACGTGGTAGTTTGTTGGTTGCCAATGAGGTTATTCGAAGCAGAGCTCATATTTTGTCCGAAAATATCATTAAATGGGGAAAATCTAATTGTGTTGTTACAAATAACGACCCTAAAGATTTTTCGTTTCTTTCCGGTTTTTTTGATATTGTTATTGTAGATGCTCCTTGCTCGGGCGAAGGTATGTTTCGAAAAGATCCTGCTGCAATTGAAGAATGGTCTCCGGCTCATATTGATTTATGTAGTAAACGACAAATGCGAATTCTTTCCGATATTTGGGATGCTCTTGCTCCGGGCGGAACATTGATATATAGTACCTGCACATTTAATGAAATCGAAAACGAAAAGGTTGTTCAAGCGTTTATTGAACAAACAGGAGCTATTTGTGATTCGGTACAATGTCTACCCGAGTGGAATATTACTGAGCATGTGTATAAGCAAGCTGTTTGTTATCGATTTTTTCCTCACAAAACCAAAGGCGAAGGGTTTTGTATTTCGGTTATAAAGAAACAAAACGGAAATTCGTATGTGCCACCTAAACGAATTCCTCAAGCTAAAAATATTACTATAATCCCCGAAAAAAATAGATTGCATTTTTCAAATCTTATCCAACATCATCAAAGCATTGTATACGAGCGTCAAAAGGATGTTTTGTGGTCGTTTTCTAAAGATTATAGAAAATTTTTACTCGATATATTTTTACATTGCAATATAATTCATGCCGGAATTCCTTTGGTGCATATTCAGGGGCACAAACTTAATCCCATGCCAGGTTTGGCATTTGCCAATAGTTTTAATGCTTCAATTTTGCCAAGACTCGATGTTGATTTAGAAACAGCATTACGTTATTTTAAAAAAGAAGCATTGATTATTGAAGGTATGTCAAAAGGTTGGATTCAGCTTACGTACAAAGGTGTATCTATAGGATTTGTTAAAAACATTGGTAATAGAGCCAATAATCCATATCCTCAAGAATGGAGCATTAAAATGACTTTACGTAAAGACGATATGTGGTCTATACTAACTTAGTTGGTAATACATTCTATAAATTCTTCGGTAATCATAGCTGTGGCTCCCCAAATTTCATATTCAAACCAAGCGTAATAGGGAATTTCTATATCTCTACCGTTGTGTAAAATATGTTTTGTATAAATATGTAATTTGTTTTGTAAATGGGGTAAAGGAATTTCAATAACCTTTGAAATTTCCGAGGCTTGCAATTTATATTCTTTTGGCTTTTGTGGCATTATTGCAACAAATGGCCGAACATTATAATTACTTATTGGTATGTATTGGTTCGAAAGAGTTCCTGCTATCCATTCTGGTTCAATTTCAATCCCAATTTCTTCGTATGTTTCACGAATTGCTGTTTCTTGTAAATTGTTGTCAGTTGTCGAATATCCTCCACCGGGAAATGAAATTTGCCCACTGTGCTTGTCGTATAAATTATGTGTACGTTGTATGTAAATTAAAGAAAATGAATTTGAATGTGGTATAAGTAAAATTAGGACTGCACTTTCTTTGGGCGTTATTGTATTATCGTATTCTCCTCTGAACGAAGGAGCCATGTAATGCTTAGTGTACTTGTTGTGTGTATGTTCAGATAGTTTTTTGCGTATATATGATTCTGTGGTATTCATATTATTGAACGTGGCAGTGTAATACATGTTTCGATATTATATGACATTCAAATATGTCTCCTATTGTTACCATAGGGATATGCCATAAAGAGAGAAAAAAAATATCGCCAATTTTTATAGTATAAAATTCGGAAATACGTGCAAATGAGTTGTATAGTTGATCTTCAATTTGTTGTCCTTGTATTTTATATGTTTGCGAGTTGTAAGTACAGGTAAAATTACAATCAGCAAATGGTATTTCTGCTATTTGAATAGGTGAACTTATAGCAAACGAATGATCAAAACCTCGTGCAGTATCGGTTTGTAATCCTTGTTTTTGAAGTAATTCTTTATAGTCGGAAGCTATAAAATTTATTGCAATACCGCATGCGTTATAATATCTATGAATATACTTATAGTGTATGTGCTTGCCAATTTTATGTATACAAACATATATTCCAATAGATGCTGAAATATGTTTAGAAAAATTAGGGATATAAAAAGCATCGTTATTTCGCAATAAGCTTGAGTCGGGGTAACATACAAGGTCTTGCAATGCAGATTCTGTATCTGTTAAAATAGATTGTTCAATAGCCAGAATTTTCATATTATAACTTAAAATACGAGGTGTTATTTGTTAAATTCTCTTAATTTAATTGCCGTAATTACTTGTTTAGTATGCGAATGAAATTCTCCGTTCATCATCCAATTGTAATAATTTGGATCTTTTTTAAATACATCAGTAACGAGCATACCTTTATATTTCCCAAAATTAAAAATCTCTTGTTTTTTATCATCGTATATTATTCTACCGGCAAAGTCTACATTGTTGGTATGTGATGTAAATTCACTTAAAAAAGTAATTTCGTTTTGCAAATCAGGATAGCGTTCTAATTGTGCCAATAATACTTCGTATGTAGCACGGGTATCTGCATCGGCAGAATGTGCATTTTCTAAATCTTTTTTGCAATAAAATTGGTATGCAGCCGATAATGTGCGTGCTTCTTTTTTCAAAAACAATACGTGTACATCTACAAATTTGCGTTTGTCCCAATTAAAGTCAATACTTGCTCGTGCAAATTCTTCAGCTAAAATCGGAATATCAAATTTATTTGAATTGTAGCCGGCTATGTCACAGTCGTTTAAAAACTGTAAAATTTCTTTGCCAATTTCAGCAAATGTTGGTTTGTCGGCAACATCAGCGTCGAATATTCCATGAATTTCTGAAGATTTGGGAGGAATAGGCATTTGTGGATTGATACGATATGTAGCACTATGTTCACTTCCGTTGGGCATAATTTTGAGTATTGCAATTTCAATAATTCTATCGGTAACTATATTTATTCCGGTTGTTTCTACATCAAAAAATGCAAGAGGACGTTGTAATTGTAATTGAGTCATAGGTATAGAAAAAAAAAGGGAGAACAATCTCTCCCTTTGTGTTGTATACTAATATTGTTATACCATCATAGGCATCAGAAGCATCAGAATATCTTCGTTTGTGTCTTCTTTGTCTATTGGAATTATTATGCCGGCACGCGAAGGGTCAGAAAGTTCTATGCTTACTTCTACACTGTTGATGTTTTGTAAAATGTCGAGTAAGAATTTTGATTTAAAACCAATAACCATTTCGTCGCCTTCGTATCGGCAGTTTAATTGTTCTTGACCTGAAGTAGAAAAATCGATGTCTTGTGCCGAAATAAGTAAACTAGCACCCCCCATTTCGAGTTTAGCTAAGTTGCTTGCCGGATTAGCAAATAATGATACTACTTTTAATTTATTGAAAAAGTCAATACGGTCAACCAATAATTTATTTGGATTTTGAGTTGGTATTACCGCCGAGTATGCAGGATATTTCCCTTCGATTAAACGACATACCAATCTGTAATCGGTAAGATTAAAAAAAGCATTTTTGTTGTCGAATTCTATGGTTATAGAATTACCATCTTTTGCTAAAATATTTTTAAGAATATTTGCTGTTTTTTTAGGTAAAATAAACGATGCACTTTTATCCGATGTAATGTCTAAACGTGTATATCGAGCTAATTTATGTGAATCGGTAGCAACAAGTCTAAAATGTTTGTCGGAAATTTCAACTAAAATACCGTTCATAACAGGACGCATTTCATCGTCGCCGGTTGCAAATAGGGTGCTGGTAATACCTTTTTGAAAATACTCCGATTGTATAGAAATTGATGTAAATTCCTCTTCAAGTTGAGGTAATTTAGGAAATTCATCACCATTTTGTCCAACTATGGTAAATTTACCACTTGCTGAAAGTATATCAATTTGATAATTTTCTAAATTGATTTTGAATGTTAATGGTTGGTCGGTAAATTCTTTTAAAAGGTCTGTTAATCGTTTTGCTTCAATTGCAATAGTGCCTTTACCTTTTGCATTTTTCAACTCCATTTGAGTATTTAATGTGGTTTCAAGGTCTGAAGCTGCAATTTTAAGGGTGCTTCCTTCGAGTTTAAACAAAAAATTGTCTAATATAGGTAAGGTGTTTTTTGAGTTAATTACACTTTTTACAATATTTAATTGACTCAAAAGATCAGATGTTGATACTATAAATTCCATACAATAATTTCTTATATTTTGATATTAAACAAAAATACATAAAAAAATAACACGCACTATCGGTTTCCAAAAAAATATGGACATCGTTTTATGCGTCAATATTTGCATATTTTGCATTAGCTTCAATAAACGCTCGTCGCGGAGCTACTTCGTCGCCCATAAGCATTGAAAAAATATGATCGGCTTCTGCACTACTTTCAATAGTAACTTGACGTAAGGTTCTATGTTCGGGATCCATAGTTGTATCCCATAACTGAGAAGCATTCATCTCTCCCAAACCTTTGTAACGTTGTATTGTAATATTACCTTCGCCAAATTCTTCAATAGTAGCTAAACGTTCTTCTTCGCTCCAGCAATAGCGTTCTTGTTTGTTTCGTTTCGATTTTACTAAATACAACGGAGGAGTGGCTATATATAAATGTCCTCGTTCAATAATTTCTTTCATGTATCTGAAAAATAAAGTCATAATCAATGTCTCGATATGACTACCGTCTATGTCCGCATCACACATGATTATAATTTTGTGATACCGAAGTTTTTCAATATTTATAGCCTTACTGTCTTCTTCTGTTCCTATTGAAATACCCAGAGCTTTAAGAATGTTGCTAATTTCTTCGCTTTCGTATATTTTATGAGTCATTGCTTTTTCAACGTTCAAAATTTTACCACGTAAAGGTAAAATAGCCTGAAACTGACGGTTACGTCCTTGTTTTGCCGTACCACCAGCAGAATCACCCTCTACAAGGTACAATTCGCAATTTGCAGGATCCCTATCAGCACAGTCAGCAAGTTTACCAGGCAATCCGCCACCTCCCATTGAATTTTTACGTTGCACTCGTTCACGTGCATTTCGGGCTGCTATGCGAGCCGAAGCTGCAAGTAATACTTTGTTTACAATTGTTTTAGCTTCTTTAGGGTGTTCTTCTAAATAATATTTTAGCATTTCGCTTACAGCTTGGTCTACTGCAGCACTAACTTCAGAGTTTCCTAATTTAGTTTTTGTTTGTCCTTCAAACAATGGTTCTTGTACTTTTACCGAAATTATGGCAGTTAAACCTTCACGAAAGTCATCGCCGTTGATTTCAATTTTTTGTTTAGCTAATATGCCCGAATCTTCAGCATATTTTTTTAACGTACGTGTTAGGCCTCTACGGAATCCTAATAAATGTGTTCCACCTTCTATTGTATTGATATTATTTACATATGCATGAATATTTTCAGAATACGAAGTGTTATATTTTAATGCTATTTCTACCGGTATTCCATTTTTTTCGGTATCAATATACATTACATCTTCTATAAGAGGCTCGCGTGTTTCATCAGCAAAGTGAGCAAATTCTTTAAGCCCTTCTTCTGAATAAAAGCGAGAAACTTTAAATTCACCATTTTCATCTTTTTCACGTTTGTCTGTAATGCATAGTGATACTTTTTTGTTTAAGTATGCTAGCTCGCGTAATCGAGATTCTAAAATATTAAATTTATAGAGGGTTGACATGAAAATACTGCCGTCAGGCCAAAAGGTAACTTCCGTTCCTGTGGTTGTAGATGTTCCTATTTCTTCAACCGGACCTTGTGGAATACCTATGCAATAAGTTTGTTGATACATTTTTCCGTTTCTGCGAACAGTAACTACACATTTGGTTGATAATGCATTTACACATGAAACTCCTACACCATGCAATCCACCAGAAACTTTATATGAATCTTTATCAAATTTTCCGCCGGCGTGTAGCACTGTCATTACTACCTCAAGTGCAGATTTTTGTTCTTTTTCGTGCATGTCTACCGGAATTCCGCGACCATTATCTTGAACGGTAATAGAATTATCTTCATTTATAAACACAATAATGTCGGTGCAATATCCTGCAAGTGCTTCATCTATTGAGTTGTCAACAACTTCGTATACTAAATGGTGTAATCCTTTTTCGCCTATATCGCCAATATACATAGCAGGACGTTTACGAACTGCCTCTAAACCTTCTAATACCTGAATACTGTCGGCAGAATATTCTTTCGGTTGTTTATTTTCTTCGCTCATGAATATATATCTTTGATTTGTAGTTATTTAAAAATTTATATGTATCATTATTTTATTCGAACGAATGTACAAAATAGAATTTTGTTTTTACCTAAAAAAAAAGCTAAACTATTAATAACTTATCAACAGTTTTGTAACATTTAGTGAAGTCTTATAGTAATTTTTTTTCAAATTTCGTACTTCCTATTGTTTTTTTAAAATAAGTATATATTTTTACCGTACGTAATTAAAAATTGAGCGAATCTATGAATAAACGAATTTTACCTGCCGAAAAAGCAAAAGAAAAATTAATGTCGTATTGCAGCAAAATGGAACGTTGCGAATTTGATGTGAAACAAAAATTATTTAATTGGGGAATTGACGAAAAAAAATCTCAGGCAATTCTCGATTCTCTTAAAAAAGACGGGTTTATTAACAACGACAGATATGTGGAGTCGTATATTCGCGGAAAATATTATTACAATAAGTGGGGACGAGTTAAAATTCGCTTTAATCTAAAATTGAAAGGTTACGATGAAAATTTAGTAGCTCCGGCTTTAGATAATTTTTTTGACTCCGTAGATTACGAGCAAATGATTCTTGAACAATTAGAACGAAAAAACCGTTCCTTAACTATTGAAGATGAATATCAACGTAAATCAAAGCTAATTCAATTTGGTCAAAGTAGGGGGTACGAGACTGAAATTTCATTGTCTTGTGTCGATCGAATTGTAAATCCTGAAGATTAAAAAACTGTTTAATTTTCATTATTTAATTAATTTTTATTTATCTGAAGTTCAAATTCTCCAAAAATTCTAATTAAATATAAAATCTAAAAAGTTTCTAATAAACATTTAATAGATGTTATAAGTTATTTCTTTACTATTTAATTCTTCTTCAAAATAGCTTTTTCAGCACAAAAACTTTTTTTAGGTGACTGTTGCGTATTTTTCAATGCATTTTTTTATATTTGGGCTAATTAATAATATAGTTAACTTAAAAAAATAATAAACAATGCAATTGATTGATAATTATAATTTTGCAGGCAAAAAAGCAATCGTTCGTGTCGATTTTAATGTGCCTTTAAATAAAGAAACTGGTGAAGTGTCAGACGATACTCGAATTCGTGGTGCATTACCTACAATTAATAAAATTTTAAAAGATGGTGGTTCTGTTATTTTAATGTCTCATATGGGACGTCCAAAACAAAATCCGGATCCAAAATGTTCGTTGCAACAAATTATTCCTGTAGTTTCAAAAAATTTAGGTGGTAAAGAAATCAAATTTGCTGCTGATTGTATGAAAGCTCATGATGCTGCAGCTAGTTTAAAAGCAGGCGAGGTGTTGTTGCTCGAAAATCTTCGTTTTTATGAAGAAGAAGAAGGTAAACCACGTTTAGCGGAAGATGCTTCGGAAGAAGAAAAAGCTGCAGGAAAAGCTCGTGTAAAAGCTTCACAAAAAGAATTTGTTAAAACTTTGGCAAGTTATGCCGATGTGTATGTTAACGATGCATTTGGAACAGCTCACCGAGCTCATGGTTCTACAGCATTAATTGCAGATTTATTTTCTACTGAAAATAAAATGTTCGGATTTTTGATAAACTCAGAATTAGCTGCAATGGATACTGTGTTGCAATCGAAAGATACTCCTAAAACAGCAATTATGGGAGGTGCAAAAGTATCTGATAAAATACAAATTATTTCTCGTTTATTACCTACTATAGATAATTTAATTATTGGTGGAGGTATGACATATACGTTTATTAAAGCTCAAGGTGGAAATATTGGAAATTCGTTGTGTGAAGCAGATAAACTTGATTTAGCTCTTGATATTTTGAAAAAAGCTAAAGAACACAATGTAAATGTTTACATTCCTGTAGATGCAATAAATGCCGATAAATTTGATGCAAATGCTAATACCAAAGTGTCTAAAACTAATGAAACCCCAGATGGTTGGATGGGATTAGATATTGCCGATCAAACTATTGCAATGTTTTCTGATGTTATAGCAAAATCTAAAATTGTATTATGGAATGGTCCTATGGGGGTTTTTGAAATGGATAAATTCTCGAAAGGAACGTCTGCTATTGCTCAGGCTCTTGCTACAGCAACAGCTAATGGTGCGTTTACTCTTATAGGCGGTGGCGACTCTGTGGCGGCTATTAACAAAAACAAACTTGCAGATAAAGTAAGTTACGTGTCTACTGGTGGAGGTGCTATGTTGGAATACATGGAAGGTAAAGTGTTACCGGGTATTTCTGCTATTCGAGGAGATAAATAGTATTTTTTTATATTATTTTAATGTTAAAAAACCCTTCTACGTATTTTATGTAGATGGGTTTTTACTTTTATAATAAACTCATTTTTAGGGCGGTAAACGCATGGTGATTTATATCAAATATTACGAATATGTAAATTTGTGTACTTTTACTTTTATTTTAAAAAATATCCCCGTACATTTGATTAGAAAAAATACTTAACTACCAAATATTAATTAAAACGTAATTGTATGAAAAAACAATTTGCAAAAAACAATGTGGAATGTAAAGTTACCTTCCAAATCCCTGCAGAAATTCTTGCAGGTTCAAAAATAGCATCTGTAGCTGGAGATTTTAATGGATGGAATGCTGATGCTAATCCTGTAAAAATAACAAAAGGAGTGGGCTCTGTAGCTATTACTTTACCTGTTGGAAAAGAATTTCAATACAAATTTGTAATTGATGGACAACGATGGGAAAACGATCCCGAAGCTGACCGTTATGTTTCTAATGAATTTGGCGAAGCTAATTCAATAGTTGAAACATATAACTAATTGTATTCATTTATTGTTTATTAGTAATGTACCTTCTGGTATATTAAAAATATATTGTATTAAGCTGTCGTTAATGGACGGCTTTTTTTTTGCTTTATTTGTTACGAGATTAGTATTTTGCTATTTGAGTATGATTTTTTTACAATATAAACCCGTATCGGGACCTATATTACAAAGGGTATCTAATATACTTACTTGGCTTAAAAAGGGATATTTTTCAGCAAAAACTTGAGTGTATTCTGGTATATGGGTATTACTTGTAATTTTTGGTGAAAGAG